>RCND010002442.1_pt1 | contig 10266 bp, 8 predicted proteins | sample 2041351 | NCBI WGS metagenome assembly RCND01 (sample SAMN09708230, study PRJNA481090) | Marine sediment metagenome, whole genome shotgun sequencing project. | biome: marine sediment; feature: ocean; material: sediment; isolation source: Sewage treatment plant 12B marine sediment (STP12B) ...
GATGCCATCGGAACGCCCTACTGCATCACCATAGATCACCAAACCCTGGAGGATGATACCGTAACCATCCGCCACAGGGATACCATGGAGCAGGAACGGGTAGAAATAAGCAGCCTGTTGCAAATCATTAAAGAGAAGGTAGATATGAGCACTCTGCTTAGACAACTCTAATCACTGTTAGTTTTGAAAAGGGTTCTGATCATAACCTATTATTGGCCTCCCAGCGGAGGAGCGGGAGTTCAACGCTGGCTAAAGTTTACCAAGTACCTGCCCGAACAGGGTTGGCAACCTGTGGTATATACCCCCGAAAATCCGGAGGCGCCCGTGGATGATCCTTCCCTGCTTGAGGATATACACCCAGAGGCAGAGATCGTCAAAAGAAAAATCTGGGAACCCTACAGCCTTTACAAGCGCTTCGTGGGAATGGGTTCTGGTGAACGCATTAATTCCGGATTCTTAAAAGAGAGCGAACAATCTGAAAAAAAGGAGGGGATCTCCGTATGGATAAGGGGAAATCTATTTATCCCTGATGCCCGGAAATTTTGGATCAAACCGTCTATCAGGTTTCTTTTGAAATACCTGAAGGAAAATCCTGTGGATGCCATTATTTCTACGGGTCCGCCCCACAGCATGCACCTGATTGCACGTGAGCTGAAACGTCGCTTAAAACTTCCATGGATTGCCGACTTCCGGGATCCCTGGACAGAGATTGACTTCTACGATCAGCTCCAGCTAAGCAATCGGTCAGATCAAAAACACAAGAGTCAGGAAAAATCGGTTCTCAAAGAAGCCGACCGTGTGGTGGTCATCGGGAATCACATGGCCGAAAGGTTTAAAGATATGGCCGGAATCGAAGCTGCAGTAATTCCCAATGGCTATGATGAGGCCGATTTTAAGAAGGCGCCTGCAAACTCGGATAAAGGATTCAACCTGGTACATGTGGGGGCTTTGAATGCCGACAGAAACCATCCCATTTTCTGGAAGGTGATTGCGGGGCTGATCGGTGAAGAACCCGAGCTCACTTCCAGATTGAAAGTCAGGCTGGTGGGAAAAACAGATCTATCGGTGCAGCAGGATATAAGCCGTTACGGGCTTGTGGACCGGGTAGAGATTGAAGCCTATATGCCCCACGATCAGATTATCCCATTGCTGCAGTCGGCCTCGGTTCTCTACCTCTCCATTAACAATACACCCAATGCCCGGGCTATCCGAACCGGTAAGATTTTTGAATACCTGGCGGCCAAAAGGCCCATCCTGGGTATCGGACCAGAAGACGGCGATGCAGCTGAAGTGATCAGGGAGTGCAAGGCAGGTGAGATGGTTGAGTTTGAAGATGCTGCCAAGCTGAAAAAGGTGCTGTTGCATTGCTTAAGACTTCACCAGAAGGGAGCTCTTAAGAATCTGGAGACCAATGCTTCGGCATATTCCAGAAAAGGCTTAACCGGCAACCTGTCCGACCTGCTGAATGAAATCATCTGAACTTCTCTTCCCTAGCTGCACTCTTGTAATAATTCAATAAGTCTTTAATGGTCTCTTCCCAGTAAAACTGTCTGATAGCTTTCGCTGCATTTTCAGCCAACTTCAGGGCCAGGTCAGGATCCCTGTATAACTTTATAATTGCATTGGCAAAAGAATCAGGTTTCTGTTCATCAATAACCAGACCGATTTCAAGTTGCTCCACAAATTCTTTCATATACCTTGCCGTGCCCACTATCACAGGCTTGCCCCGTGCCATATACTGGTAAATTTTGGTAGCAATGGTATTGTGAATCTCTTCCCTGTCAGCTGGCGGAGTAAAAAAACAGACGTCACTACGGTCGATTTCATGAGGCAGCTCTCCATAATCGACCCAGCCCCGAAACTCCAGGAGATTACCCACTCCAAGAGAATCTGCAAATTGTTGTGGGTCAAAATGTTTGTTCTTCCTGCCCACCAGCACCAATCTTAGCTGCGGGATCTCCTCCCTTAGCAGGGGAAGGGCCCTGATTACCATATCCAGTCCTCTCAGGATATCCATTCCACCGCAATAGAAGAGCCTGTATTTGTCATCAGGTACATGCTTTGATTTTATCTGGTACATGGATCTCAGGGGAGTATTTGGGATCACGATTACTTTTCCAGATCCAATACCGTATCTTTCAATATAAATGGACCTTAAGGGCTCCTCCACCGTGCAAACCAGGTCAGCCTCCAGAAGGCATTTCCTCTCATATTGCTTCCAGTTACTCATCACACCTACCAACTTTCCGGTCAGGGTGTTGTAATGAGCAGTTTTGATAATCCAGCTACTGTATAACTCATGCTGGTCGGCAATGAACCGCACACCATTTTTCCGCTTCATCTCTACGCCCAACCTGGCCAGCGGAAGATCGTGAATATGAATGGCCTCAAATTCCCACTCCTTGTAAATCCTCCACACATATTTGCGCCAGAAGTTGAAATAGAATGGGAAGACCAGAATGGCTGCACCCAATTTATACTTCAGGTGGCTGATTTTTTTGCGATATATAGTATAGCCCAGACTGCTATCTTCAAAGTCTCTCTCCTTAAATGAGTATGTGGCAATCCGAACATCATGACCGGCCCCGAGCAATGAACCAATCTCCTTTTCCACCCTTTCATCCTGTGGAAAAGCTTTTTCCAATACCATTAATATCCTCATGTCCGATTCACTTGTCTATATGTTTTATTCTGCTTACTATCTCATTTCCCAGTAAACTCTCCAGGTTCGTTGAAGCTATATACTTTATAAGATTAATATAAAATTCTTTCATGCCTGGCCTCAACAATTCGTTATTTATCCCGTTGTGCCATAAGAGAGAAATCACACCATTGAATTTCATGGTTTCCTTAAACAGCTTTTCGATGGCATCCATGGCCTCATCGGTGGAATATTCCCGATAGTGAAATAACGTTACATCCATAACCGCAAGAGGTATTTCCCAATGGTTGAGCATTTGATCCGACCCATGGTCATAGAGCCTGAAAGGAAGACAATATGAGTTCCTGAATCCTTCATGTTCGGCAAATCCAAGTGTAGTATCATATTGAATTCCCGCTTCGTGTTGGATAAACGGAGTTGATTTTATATCATATTTGAGCCGATGTTGTCGTATCCCCAGGACCTTCTGGGGTGAGTCCTTTTGCAGCAATGCTACTATCTCCTTCATGGCAGACAGGGAAGTTGAGGACCGCACCGTGCCATGGAGACCTATCTCAAAATTCTCCCGGTCCAGATCATTAAACAATCGTTTCATCCGGGGCTCACTGAAACTATAGTAAGCATCTGCATGCTTCTGATCCTTCGGAAGAAAAAAGAAAGCAGATCTGATTCCATGATCCGATTCAACCTTTATTAAGAAAGGAAAATCCCAGTGGGGATTATTCTTAGAGAATAAAATAACGTAATTATAAAGATAGTGGAGTGCCAAATGAAATGATCTCCACCAAGAATCAGGCGATCTGGCAATTCCCAGGACCTGTTTAAATCTGTAGATAACCTCAGGTAGTGCATACGTATCCACAATATCAACATCATGGGACATAAAAACCGCCCCGCTCCCAAATATACTTCGCTCTGCAAACTTAAGATCAGGTCCCTTGCAAAACTCTCTGATGCCATCAACAATCATTTTAAAATAGTAGTTTACCAGAGGTTTACCGGCAACCTTAAGAGACGACTGCACAGAGAGTTCATAAGGGTATCGATCCATTGAATCAAGATGCTCAGGATTCAGTTCCTGGTACCCCGAGAGCAGGTAAAAGGCAGATTTCAATAAGTCATACTGAAAGATCAAACTATTGTTTTGCAACTGATAGATACCTGATCCTTTCCGGACCGGGAAGAGGATTGGAATCTCATCCTCCATTACAACCTCTTCCTGAGAATAGGGTTCTGCAGAAAGTTGAAAGACGATTTTACCCTTAATATTGCCTGTAGATCCATCTTTATGAAACAAGATCCTCTCACGGATATCTTCTGTAATATCCAGGACCATATCGAGATGAAACATCACAAAATCAATCTGGTTGGTGGTGAGATACCCTTTCATTATTTCTCAGCTACTGTTTAAAAAAATCCCTCGCATTCCTGACCCATTGTCCGGGATTACGCCATTTCAGGAAGGCTCCCCTGATGCGGTCGATTTCAATTTTCTCGTAAAATCCGAAAGGGAAGAGTAAAAATGGAAAAGATACAATCAATCCCAGTTTCAACAAAATGACCCAGCCCAGAGACAACCCGTTAAAAAGTAAGGATACCATATAGAGCCCAATACCAAGGATAATCATAAGGGATACTTTTCCTGTTTCATAGCCCGGATCAAAAAACTTTTTAGAATAATAGCGAAAAATATTAAGCATTACAAAATAGGAAATAACGCCCGACAGGGCCGCCCCGTATACGCCAAGTAGGGGCTGGAGCAGAAAGTTCATCCCGATATTAAATGCCGCCATACCCAAAACAATGAAAGCATTGTATTTTGTTTTCTTTACATAATGCAGGCTCAACGACAACACATACTGAATCCCCCTGAAAACAAATGAAAGGGCAATTAATGGCACTACGGTATAAGCCAGGTAGTAATCGCTATCACGGGCAAGCAGGAGAATAATTTCTTTGGAAAATAGTGTGACAGCCAATGTGAATATGACCAGGACAAAAGTATAATAGGTTAGTGTTTTACTAAAGAACCTCTCATTCCCCTTTTCTTCATATTTTTTATAGGCGATGGGTAAGAACCCGGTCTGAAATGATTGGATGATCACAAGATTCGATACGGTGGCAATCTTATAGCCCAGTGAGTATATCCCCACATCGCTCAGATCAAGCAGGTATTTCATAATATATCGATCACCCAGGGTCAGGAGGTACATGGAGAGAGAGGTAAAGACCAATGGGAAGCCATATTTAGCCATAGGCCGAATCTCTCTGAAATCGATTTTAAACGAAATATTCTTTCTCACAAAGTTCAATGAGAGTACAAACAGAACTGCTCCTCCAATGAGTTGGCTCAGGAAGATACCCAGGACTCCCATTCCTTTATACTTGATAAAGAAGATATTCAGGCTCAAAATGATTGTAAACTTTATCAGGGCAAGCACGATATAGACTACCGGCTTCTCTCTTAACCGGATCAGGTCAAGTACCCACAGATTCAGAATCTCAAAAGAAACGGAGAGAAATAGTACGTGAAAATATCTTTTATATTCTTCACTCTCAAACAATATCCTGCTGAAGGATCCTGCAACAGGCTGTACTATCAAATTCGTAATGATGATTAGTACTATTATTGAAACCAGTGTTGTAAACGCGATAACTTTTGTTTTCTCATGATCACGCTCAGCAGAACACCAGCGCATCATCGCAGTGGAGAGTTTCATTCCCATAAGCGAAACTATCAGGAATCCTGTTAATTCCAGGATAGCAAGCATTCCATATTCACTTGTTGAAAGAAAATCTGTGTATAAGGGCAACAGAACGAAACCAATCAATTTGGCGCCCAGATTCCCTACACTATATATGATGATATGTCTGGCAGTATGCCTCAGGTCATTTAACAATGTTCTTAGGTCCTTTTTTGAATTGTCCTGGGTTATCTGTAAAAACCAATTGCTCAATCCGGTCGGCTACTATTTTATGTCCTTCCGCAGAATAATGCACCCCGTCAGGATAGTGCTTATCAGGATTAAGATCAGTTAAATCCAGAAAACTGCAGTTGGACCGATCGAGACATTTTTTAATGATCTCATTATACTTTTCATGTCTGGAATGGCTTCCGGGAAGCGCTCTTTCAACCCTCTCATTGGCCAGATTTATAGAAAGGCCTATGATCTCTGCATTGGTCTCTTTAAGCAAAACGTCAATCAACAGTGTATATAGTTTCTTAAATTCTCTCTGGTTCACCCAACTTCTTTTACCACGGATAAAAACAAGAGGTCGTCTGATCTTTGCGATTAATCCTCCGTAAAAAAACCGCACGGCCTTATGCAGTCCGGATTGACTGGTACTACTAATGATCTCGAAGAACCACCTGGGGATCTCCCTGGTTGAAGCATCAACAACTCCCAAATTGAGCACATAATATTCCGGGAAAAGCCTGATGATGTCGTTTATTGAACAATGCAACTGACGCAGTGTAGCTCCTCCCATGGAGCAATTTGTCACTTTTGCTTCTATTGGATGGTTATCATTGCCTGATAAGTTCTCTCGCAACAGCACTGTATAGTTCTTATTTTCGGGATGATTCTCCGGAGGCCTTACACGCATGGCCACCGAATTTCCGACAATGGCAATATTCAGGTTTCTTCTATTCCTGGATGTTCGTTCCATTCCCAAAGATATATTTATGCGACCGGATCGTAACCCTGTAACCCCTGTCCTTCAATAATTTCACAATCGATTGTACCGGATTATATTCTGATACGCGATAACGCGCAGCAATGGCCAGATGATCCGGATTAAGTAATTCCAATCCTTCCAATGCTTCCAGTTCTGTACCATTAAGCTGAATGATCATGAAATCGACATGCTTAACAGTGCACTGCTCCATAATGTGATCAAGGCTCCTGACCTCTATATTGAATTCCTCTTTTACCCCTTCATTTAATACAAGGCTGGCGGACTGTTTATCCTTCATGTTCCTCGTAAATGAAAGCGTATCATTCTTTTTCCATACACCTTTGTCAATAATTTCAACATTGTCAAATCCATTGAAAGCAATATTCTTTCGCAGGAATTTCAGGTTATCTTCCATAGGTTCGATGGCAATGACCCGTCCGCTTTCTCCTGTTTTTTGAGCCAGATAGAGGGTATAGAAGCCCATATAAGCTCCCATTTCAACAACAGTATCTCCAGCTGAGGCCTGATAAAAACGCTCCTTCTTCGGTCCACCGATTTTAAGGCTCCCTTCCTCATACCTAATTACAATATCCATGGCCACTTTATAGCTCTCAAATGGAATCTTTGTCCGGGTTTTCGCGAAAAGAATCCGGTGATACTTTAGATCCTTCTTCCCGGGTGGAAGCCCGAAGAACCTCAGTCCGTTCTTCAGTTCAACAAAGGGCATCCCCTCATCTGTGCCCGTTTGAGTGACCTCCAGTTTCCTCAATCGCCAGGTAATTCTCAATTTCTGGACTATCGCGTCTATAGTATTTAACCAGCGCATTTAATAATTCTTTAAATTAGAAAGGTCTGAGCCCTTAACATCCATGATTCCGCCCATCGAAGATAGGGAGTTGTGTCACGCCTGTTTTTATAGAGGCGATAATAATAATAGCCCTGATCAGCGTTATATAAATGATCTTGAATCCAGCTATAGAGCTTTTGAAGCTTATGGATTTTTTCATGTGAGTCGGGCAAACAGATTCCCAGTGTTATAATCGCCTGGGCACAGCTTTGAATATCTACCGGGTACAGAGACTCTGACGTCATCTTGGGGATCAGATCATTGGTAAACAGATGTTTTTCATAGAAAGACAACCCCTTTTCAAGATTCTCCCGGAAAGGAAAATCTCCCTTCCAAAGATCACTGGCCAGCTTGTAAGACTCAAGTACAAAACCAGTGTGATAATGGTCAATCACTCCGAGAATTCGGTCCGGTGGCGCCCAGTAATACCATGACCCATCAGCATTCTGATGTTTTGCTGTAAACGAAAAGGCCTGGTAAGCCATTTCCCTGAACTGATCATTTTTCCGGACTGCATCCAGGCGAAGTAACAGAGCAGCAGCCAATACGTTTGCATTGTGAATATGATACTGATCAATAGATGTATATGGAAAGCATACAGCCCCCTCTGCATCCTTGTCCCACGGCATTTTTTCAACCATAAAACTCCCTGCTTTCATGGCATATTCCAGGTAACGATCCTGATGAAAATACTCATACGCATCCAGAAAAGCATGCCCAACCTGTGTTGTTACAGTGGTCCGGGGTGTATGTGCCGGGATCTTCTTCCTCGAATACCAATCATAAGGTTGACCCCATGACATATAATCCTCATCGCCACTGTGGTTTTCAGATAACCAACTAAGCATATCGTGCACCTCATTATTGTATTTCCCTTCACCGGTTCTTTTCTGGAAACTCAACAGGGCAGTACAGATCAGTGCGTATGACTGCGCGTATTCCCTTTTACTAATCCCCAGGGCTATTCTCAGGGTTCCGGGATAACGTTTTGACATATAGTAAAATGGGAAAAATATGTATTTCCCGTACCTATACTTTTGATTGATGTTCTGAAGCCAGATAAAAAGGGGGGTCGCAGTTACATCGCAAACATCATGACTCATAAAATCATTATGTTTAATCCACTCGTATAGATTATCAAAATGTGCAATGTATTCTCCCCTCTGCTGCTCCATCCGAAATTAAATTATATACCCCAAATCAGAGGCCAGATCACCTGCAATCTCAGCAACGCTTCCCCTCTCTTTTTCATCCCAGCTATCATAGGATTTCATTTGAAGAGATTGCTGCGCATTAATTTTTCTAGGAATGAGATTTTCTACTTTTCCGTGAGGAACTTTTGACCCAATAAAACTGAGTATTTGATCAATATTGGGCCCGCTCAATTGATTAAAATCAAAAACCCTGTATTGATCAGCTGGCATAGTCTCCAGGAAATCTTTAATGAATCTATTGGTCTCCATCCACAACCATGCAGTTTTTTCAATCTGGGTCATGAATTCCCATCGCCTGACATATGAACCTGAAACAGGTTCAATCCTTTTACAATCATCTGCCTGAGAGCGGGAATAATAGCTGCGATTTATACCGGATCTCACAAATTCACCTGGATGTCTTACTAGATGGATAAAGAGTGCATCGGGAAAGACCTCTTTCAGTACCGGTGCAAAAAACGTAATGTAGTTATTTGTTTCAACATATCGTTTCCCTGTTTTATAAGTATACCGGAGATAATCTTCACGTGCCGACCAGAACATTTCCTTCATCAACGTTTCCTCATTGTCACTTATTTGCCACCTATTTTTCAGTAGGATATCATATACTACTTTACTCTGCATCGCAAGAGATGGAACTGGTTGATGAAAAATAGCTAAATGAGGATCATATGAAAGCATTTTGGAAAACCATTTAGTTCCGCATCTCCCTGTAGAAAGCATAAAGACCGGCCGCTCAATATAACTCCCTGGAGAATTACGAATATCATAAATAGATGCTTTGTACTTTGGCTTGCCCAGCTTGAAATACCAATAAAGTTGATCGAGCTCCATCTCTTGGTTGAAGTAATAGTTCAATCTACAAACATAGCTTATTTTAATCGACTCCTCAAACAGCGATTACCATAATATTAAGTACCTTCATCGCTTCAGAAGAGATTTTTTCAAAGCATATATTCTACTCATAATACAAAAAATCAACCCTTTATGCTGAAGAAATTCAATCCACTTAGCTTGGTACCATACATAGCTGCTGTAGTCGTTTTCCTGGTGATCGCATTTGCCTATTTTCCAGATGTATTGGATGGAAAAGAGCTGGGTGGAGGGGATAATGCACACTTCAGGGGCATGGCCCGTGAGCTGATCGATTACCGTGAGGAAACCGGTAAGGAGGCTCTGTGGACCAACACCATGTTCAGCGGGATGCCCGGGTATCTGATCAGTACCTCATACAAAGGAAATAAACTGACTTACCTGGACAGGCTGCTCCAGGTGGGACCCAGGCCAGTAAGCTTTGTCTTTCTCTATCTTATTGGGTTCTATATATTACTTATCGCGATTCGTGTGAATCCCTGGCTGGCCATAGCCGGAGCCATTGCCTTTGCATTTTCATCCTACAATTTTGTGATCCTGGCTGCTGGACACAATTCCAAAGCCATTGCCATCGGATATATGGCGCCTGTTTTAGCCGGAGTCCTTCTGGCATTCAGGGGGAAAAGAATACTGGGAGCAGCTTTGACCGGAATTGCTCTCTCACTTCAGATCCTAGCAGGTCACCTGCAGATCACTTATTATACCCTGATCATTATTCTGGTTTTTGGAATTACCCAACTCTATTTTGCTTTCAAAGAGAAGTATTTTAAAGATTTGCTGATCACCGTGGCCTTCTTGCTGCTTGCGGTGGGATTCAGTATTGCAAGTAACTCAGCCAGGCTTTGGACCGCCATGGAGTATGGCAAATATTCCATGCGAAGTCCGTCGGAACTGACCATGGACGAGGGCGATAAAACCTCCGGGCTTACTAAAAGCTACGCCATGCGCTGGAGCTATGGGATAGATGAAACCATGTCCCTTCTGATTCCCGG
>RCND010003961.1_pt1 | contig 10266 bp, 11 predicted proteins | sample 2041351 | NCBI WGS metagenome assembly RCND01 (sample SAMN09708230, study PRJNA481090) | Marine sediment metagenome, whole genome shotgun sequencing project. | biome: marine sediment; feature: ocean; material: sediment; isolation source: Sewage treatment plant 12B marine sediment (STP12B) ...
GTACTCAAAAACGTCAGTTTTGCCTTTTTGCTTCTGCAACTGTGCATCCTTTTTGGTCAGGAAACTGCAGCACAAAAACGAATACTAATTGACGTGGGACACGGTGGAAAAGATTCGGGTGCTATCGGATTAAATAAAATTCAAGAAAAAAATGTGGTACTCGATATTGCTTTGGAAATGTTGAGCTTAAACAAACAATCTGAAATGCCATTAGATATGTATTTGACGAGATATAGTGACACCCTTATTTCGCTATCGGATAGAACCAAGTTGGGTAAGGCTTTAGATGCGGATATTTTTATTTCCTTGCATTGCAATCATTCAGATAATCCAAACGCTAGGGGTATTGAAGTGTATGTGACTAGTGCTAATTCACGATATGCTAAGAATGCTGCTTGGTTGGCTTTTGAGTTGCAAGCTTCTTTCAAAAAGCAGTTGGGGTTTGAAAGCAGGGGTGTGAAATTTGCAAATTTTCAGGTGTTGCGAGAAGCTAAAGATTATTTTCCAGCGGTGCTTTTGGAATTGGGGTTTTTGAGTAATCCAGATGAAAATAATTATTTTTCCAACCGCTCTACTATTCGATTCTCGGCATTATCAATTTTACGAATTATTCAAAAGTATTGAAACTATGAAGGCTATATGTATTGAACTAACGAAAATTCTTAAGGCTATAATTGAACAGTTGATTACAGAAGTGATTTTGTTATATAAATCTTTTCGAAGTTGATTACTTTCTTTTATCCCTAGCGCCATCATCAAAAGACACCAAATTGAATAATTCTCGCATTCGACTGCGTACACGGTTACCATAGCGTTCTTCCAGTTCCTCTGCATTAAGATTTGTAGTGGCGTGCGTTTTAATTTTATGTTTGGTCTGAAGATAAAGCTCATATCGAGATAAAAGCACTTCTCCCATTACGTTCAAATCTTTACCATAAAATCTTCCAGTAGGCTCGATTCCTAAATCATCGAAACAGAAAAATTTAGTGTTCCCATAGTCTTCAATCGTTTTAGTACCAAGGTGGTTAAAACTGAAGGCCACATTCCGGCAAGGGATTATTTCGTAAGGCCTCTGCTGTGGAACGATATGCCGAAGTAATTTCATTAAAGTCGTTTTTCCGCAGCCTACTGGCCCAGAAAGTAGAATTCCTTTGTTTGGATCAATAGCATCCTTCTGACAATTTTCTTTGTCTTTGATGAAATAATAGCACAGTTTACGAATGATAACCAGGTCTTCGTCATAGATTCTGAACTCCCTACCAAAAAGTAATTTCCCTTTCGCATTCAAATAAATCAGAATTTTATCAAAATCATAGAGAACGCAATTCCCGTCAAACTCCCCAAGAGAATATTCCATGGCGCCTTCGATAATTTTAGAGGGGTTGTCCATAGTTTTTATTTTTAGTGGTTCGTAAGTTGTCCTTGATTTGGGACGCTCGTTTTTTATTTGGACCGTTTTCTTCATCGAAAAGATTGGCCCTACTCATCCAATTTTTGGCCAGGCCCCTCCAATCTAGAATTTCTTTTCCATCCCTGGTTTGCCAATCTCGAGTGTCATAATACACGAAGAATTTTTTTCCTTCATCAGCATTAAAACCATTTTCAATAAAAAAATCAAAAATGGCCTGCCTGTCCTTTTCTTTTTTATTGTTTACTTGTTTGGTATTGTTTATAGTAGGTCCCAAAGTAAGTCCTGTCGTGGGACGGTACTGTTCCGCGACCTGTTCTAAAAGGGGATGGTACCGTCCCGTTACATGTTCGTTATTGGGACGGTACTGTTCCGCAACCTGTTCCAATATGGGACGGTAGTGTCCCAGAATAGGCTCATCAGTTGTTCCTAAAATACACATCTTGATTTTACTTCCTTTGTATGGACTGTTGGATGGAAAGTACAACAGGTAGCCCCAAGAATGAAGATCGGTTACACACCTATGGTAGTTAGAATTTGAGCCTATTTTCGAAGCTAGCATCAAATCTCTGCGGTTCACATAAAACTCATCCGCAAATCGGCTGCTGTTCCATTCTTGGAACAGGGCCATATACAAACTGATATGTGTGGGATGTAAGCGGTCATCAGAATAAAACGTTTCAAAAGCCGCATTGAGTAGCTTTATATAGTTCATCTTTAAGAATTTGGACGTTGCTTCACACGGTTAGCATCCATCATATTTTGAATTTCGTCAGAATCATAGAAAATGATACCGCCCATCTTTGTATAGGGTATCGTACCATTGATGCGAAGATTCTGTAAGGTGCCAGGGCTAATTTGAAGGAGCTCCATAATCTCAGCGGATTTTAAGTACTTCTTTAATTTTCCTTGATGCTGTTTTAAAAGTAATTTTTTAATGTCATCGAGTAGGTCTAATTTAAATTCTCTTAGGTCGTCTGTTGTAATAATACTTGTTGGCATATTTGAATAATTTTTGAATAAAGGGACTATCAATGTTTTAATTTTTAAATAATAGCCCCTGAATTGATTTGACTTTCGTTTGTCAAATTTGAGTTAGTTTGGTGGGCTTTATTCACCAGTAAGACCGTACTACGGTAAAAATTTAACATCTTTAGAATTAATGCCTTTTGATTGATTTTGATACGCTGAAGGGAGTTTTTACGAACAAGAAAACGGTAGATTGTATGGATTCTATCAAAAACAGGAGGTCAACCCGAGTATGGTTTTTTAGAAAGTTAGCTTTCAGATTCGTCCATAAAGGAAATAAGCCCTGTAGAAAGGGTGTCTAGAAACTTTATTCTGCTGTTTTTTCGGTATTTAAGCTCTGCATATATTTTGTAGAAATCACCTAGATCAAATTTGAAAACGTGTTGTAGAGTACATGCTATTTCTTTAATATCTGCATTTCCATGATTTAAAGCTCCACTAGCGTGCAACGCATAAATTAACTCGGTTAGTCCCGCTTTTGAGGAAGTCCATTGAAGTTTGGAAATATTGATTTCTTTTTCCATTTCATTGGTTGCATACCCTTTCTTTTCGCTTTTCAGTCTATTTTGAAGATACTTAGTAAACTTTCGATATGCTTTTACCTTTCCTAAAAGCATATCACGGGCAGTTGTGAAATCTGGATCTTGGAAATAGAATTTAGAAGAAACAATATGATATGAATCAGAAAAGTTTCTAGTAAAATACTGACGGTCAAAATGTGAATGCCCTTGTTGAATGTATTGTATAAAGTCAATATTGAGATTAAAAAATCTATTGAGCTTGGTTAGCTTTTTATTTATATACTTTTTTTGAGTACTGATATTAGCCACAGGAAACTGAAGTTCAAAAGAGCGTACTTCTGAATAGTATATAAGAGGGATGATGGAAGTCTGTTTGATGTTCTTGAAAAAATAAATCTCGTTTTCTATCGATTCAAAATCCTTTTCTAGTAAAAGCCCTTTTAGCTTATGCAAGGTTTGGCGACAAAGGATTATGGAACCATTAGCGCAATCCATAATTTTAGGATTTCCCGCTTCAAGCTCTTTTAGCTGGGATAGAAATTCATTTGATATTTTTTCGAGGTGTATTATCATTCCTTTGATTCAGTCTTTCAACTATATCAAGAAATTAGCCCAGGTAAGAATGCTTAATATTTTGTTCTTTAAACTGTAAAATCTAAATACATGTAAATGAAATTTATTTCGGGTTTTGTTCCATCAATATAGTTTTTGAAGTTAGTAATACTGTTAAAGAAATGGTCGGTAGATAACCGTATTTTTTACGGAATAACCCGTATTTTCCTACGGAATACTGAAATCGACGTTAAGTGTATTTTATTATGAACCGGACAAAATACGCGCATAACGCTCCAGGAAGGTATTTCGATTCTTGACATCAGTCTTCTTAAAGATATTTGAAGCATGCTTTGATACGGTACTTTCGGCAATGAATAAATCCTTTGCAATCTCTTTGTAATTTTTATTTTCTAAAATAGACATGGCAACTTCCATTTCTCTTCTTGAAAGTCCATTTTTATGGAGGTTTGAAGTTACACTAGTACCTTTGAGATTTCTGTAATATTTGAATACTTCTTGCATTTTCCCTTTATTTTCTAAAAAGTACAAATACCTATCTATTTCCATAATTGTGATACAATAGAAAGCAATATTTATAACTGTGAACGTCAGCCATTGATAGTCTCCAATTACGGTCAGAATAGGTAATAAGCCAATACAAGTAATACTAATCAATGAAAATTGATTTCTACGAAGTACGAAGGGATACGGTTTGTCAGGGTTAGATATTTTTTTGAAAAATGCCCAGCATATATACAGACAGATGGCGGAAACTGGAACCGAAAAATAAATTCTAGAAAGGTCTATTGAATCATTAAAGTAGTAGGGTAGGAGGAACAATAAAACGAAACAGGCTATAACGTAATAAGCAATATTAGATACGGTTAATCTAAATTTTAAAACTACGATGTCGTATTCATTGTAGAGATACTTGACGACGTAAATACACATGGCAATCGCAACGCCATAGGTGATTATATACTGTATAATGAATGGACCAGTAAAACTATTGCTAGGAAGTAGTCCTCCAGTTAAATTGTATAAGATAAATAACAAACCTAGAACTAGATATCGGTTAAGATTTGTGTGGTCAAGTCGCTTGGATTGTATAAGAGCTAAAATCACCAAAACCGTGTTGATAAGTGTGTAAAAGAAAGTTGTCCAATGTAGCGAGGTTCCAAACATTTTTCATCGTTTTAATCCATGTTCTCTTCAAATCTATTTTTAGCAACGTTCTTTTTGACGTTATCCCAACGGAAAACTTTTCCGTTCATAGCTATGTAAACTCCTTTTTCTAATCTTTGGGCTGCAGCAATTGCAAAATCTAAATTGGCAGGTGCATCTGTATCTTTTTCAGTTCCTAAAATAAAAGCTCCAACTAGTACTATGGTCTTGTCAATATTTAGTTTACCCAGATAGCTAGCAGTTTCTACCATAGTAACTGTACCATGAGTAATTAGAATCTTTTCCGATTTGGCGGCTTTTATTTTATTCTCGAGCAGTTGTCTATCTGTTGTAGTTATGAAACGACTATCTTTCGAAAAAGCTTTGTCAACATGATATTCATTTGAATTGTTAATCTGTTGTAACAAACTGTTTATGGAAACAGTTACTGCATTATTTTCCTGCTCGTCACTGTATTCAAGACCTTCGATAGTGCCGCCAGTAGTAATTATCCAAATCATCATAAGCAAGTTTTCTAGTTAATAGAAATACAGTCTTTAAGCGCCTAGTTCTATAATGTAAAAGTGGTATCAGAGCTTGGGTAGTTGACTTCTCAAGAATTAAGATACATAATTAATAATAAAAATCTTACATAATTGATGCAAATTGGACAAGCTGCAAAGGTCTTCACTGAATTGATGTGATTATTATGACTCATTCAATTTATCTCTTAAATTCATCATGTCTTCACTTAATTTTTTTTCTACAACTCTAGCATAAATTTGAGTTGTTGCCAATTTAGTATGTCCTAACAGTTTTGATACGGTTTCGATTGGAACACCATTGGTTAAGGTCACTGTTGTTGCAAATGTGTGTCTTGCCATGTGAAAGGTTAAGTTCTTTTCTATACCGCACAGGTCTGCAATCTCTTTTAAATAACTATTCAATTTTTGATTAGAAATAGTAGGTAATAATCTCCCATTAAATTGCGTTCGAGGATGATTTTCATATTTGCGAATTAATAATTCGGGAGTTGGAAGTATAGGAATTTTAAAGGGAGTGCCCGTTTTATTCCGATTTGCCATTAACCATAGGTTATCATCAATTCCACGAACAATACATTTTTTGGTTAAGTCCATTATATCTCCATAGGATATCCCTGTATAACAGCTAAAGATGAATAAATCTTTAACGAGAGATAGTCTTTCAATTGATGTCTTTAGGTTTTCTATTTTTTGGAGTTCGATTGTTGTTAGAAATTCACGCTCCTTCTTTTCCAGTTTTGGTTTAAACTTAATAAAAGGATCTTTGGCTATCCATTCGATGTGATACGCTAGGGTAACCATTCTCCTAAGCCTCTGAATATGCTTCATCACGGCATTGTTGCCTATTTTGCCTTGGTAATGTTTTGGTTGATAGGAACGCAAAAAACTTTCTAGGCCTACTATAAATGCGTAGTCCAAATCTTGTAGAAAGATATCCTCCTTATTATATTCATGTTGAACGTACTCCAGAATATATTTTTGACTCGTCTTATAATGGCACAGGGTTTTAGAAGCGAGCTTAACACCCATTTTATCGTTATGATAATTGAAGATGTTGACTAAGGAGTAAATTTTTATATCCTCTCCTAAATAGCGTGCCTTAACGAGTTCGGGGGTTACTATTTTAGATTCAGCCTTTAAATCTCGAAAACTCTGAACAAGATCGGATTTTACTTCATCTAGGTATAAGTTGATTGATCTAGCATTAACGCTATTACCTTTAATGCGTTGTCTTTTTGAATCCCATGAGGAGATATCTGCTTTTTGGTTAATGCTTAGATTAACCTTCTTTCCGTTTACAGTAATACGGGCATAAATGTTTGATAAATTGTTTTTGTCAGCTCTTTGGTTGTAAACCCAAAAGAGTACTGAAAATGTTGATGTTGTTCGCATAGTTGGCGTCTTAAATTGTTAAACAATATTTTAGACGAAAGTCAAATCAACTTAGCAAGGAAATATCCTCATTTAGGGTCAAGATAGACAAGTGTTGACACTTATGTTGACGATTTTAAAAAATGTTGACGATTTGTGAACTTTTAAAACCATATCAAACCAATTACTATGATATCCCTAAAAACAAAAAACCTTGCAAATCATACGATTAGCAAGGTTTTGGTCTCTAATGGTCTCCCATTTAGTGACCTGGCTGGGGCTCGAACCCAGGACCCTCTCCTTAAAAGGGAGATGCTCTACCAACTGAGCTACCAGGTCAAAAACAAATCCGGATATTTCCCTCATTGCGGGTGCAAATATAAGAGGATTCATTTACTATACAAGTGCATTTTAAGAGAATTTTTATTTTTTTTGAAATCGATTAAAATTAGTTCAATTTTACACAAAACAAACACGTGAAAATAGTATTGGTAGGATATATGGGTAGTGGAAAAACTACGATAGGAAAGTTAGTTGCTAAACGCTTGAAAATTAAATTTTTAGATCTAGATGAATATATCGAGAAAGCAGAAAGGCAAACTATAGCACAGTTATTTTTGAACAAGGGTGAGCTGTATTTTAGAAAAAAAGAATTTTTTTATCTAAATGAAATTTTAAGTTCCGATTCAAACTTTTTATTATCTACAGGAGGTGGAACACCATGTTATGGTGCAAATATGAATGCAATAACCGATGCAACAAGGAATAGTGTTTATCTGAAGGTTTCCTTAGATGAACTGGTAAGGAGACTTTCTACAGAGAAGGCTCAAAGGCCATTGATAAAGGATATAGCAAATGCAGAGTTAACCGAATTTATTGGAAAACATCTTTTTGAGCGTAGTTTTTACTACAACCAAGCCAACATTACCATGTCTAGTAAGGAAAAGACTCCGGAAGAAGTGGCTAACGAACTACTGAAGCGGCTAGTTTAAAAACACCCGGTCGTTTTTCGATTCAAACAATACGTTTACATGTTCTTGTAATGAAGTGGATAATGAAATTCCTTTATAATCTGCTTTTACAGGATATTTTTTATGGTTTCGGTTTACCAGAACTGCTGTTTTGAGCTGTTTTAAAGGTGTTCTCAAAAAATGATGCACACCATAGATAAGAGTTGTGCCTGAGTTTAGCACATCATCTACCAGCACTATAGACTTGTTTTTGAAATCATTCTCTGAAATGGAAGTGCTAACACCACTTTTTAATGGGTTGCTCTTATCCATCATTACCTTGCACAATGTTATTTCTGCATTAGTAATCTTCCGAAGAACCGCTATTATCTTTTTTGCAAACTTGATGCCTCCTCCGTCAATTCCAGCAATGATGATTTGTTTCTCATCTACATTAGCCTCATAAATCTGGTAGGCGATACGTTTTGTCTTGAACTGTATCTGGTCATGGGAAAGAATAAGTTGTTCCATTAGTAATACTTTAAGTTTTAAATATAACGTATGTTTTGCTTATGCGTCTTTATCTATTTCTGAATCGGTTAGTTTGTCTGTTTCATTTGGTTTTTTAGATGCAGTGGGTTCATCTAAATAATCCTCAATTTCTCTACGGTCTTTTTTTGTTGGTCTTCCAGCACCCTTTTTTCGATAGTATTCCTTTGAGTAATGTAATAGATCGTTATGCTCAAAGGCCTCTTTTGGGGTAGTGTCTTTTCTGTACATATCTACCAGTTTTGCCCCTACACGGCTTGGTGGAATATCCAGTACCGTAAATTGATAGTTGATTTGATTCTTTCGTACAATTACAGTATCCATCGGAAAAACTTCCCTACCTGGTTTTGCAACGTTGTCGTTTATTTTAATATGACCTTTTTTACAGGCATTTGTGGCAATATTCCGTGTTTTAAAGTAACGAGTGCTCCATAAGTATTTATCTATCCGCATTACAAATAAAAATCTTTGTTAAGGTTCTAAGCAAAAATAGGGGAAAATTGTATCTTGCGCGCTTAATAATTGTGTTGATGAAATTAAAAAATATTTGTTTACTTGTTTGGTTGGCAGCTGCAGCATGGTCTTGTGGAGATGATGATGAAAGACCTGAAGTAGAGATAGTGCCTCCAAGGTTATTAAGCGAGGTATCTGTTGAAAATGATGCGGAAATAGTATCTTTTTTAAAGAGTCATTTTTATAATTATGAGGAATTTCAAAATCCTCCTACCGACTTTGATTATAGAATTCGATTTGATACTATAGCAGGAGATAATGGTGATAAAGTCTCTATTTTTGATAGCGAACAACTAATGGGAGTAGAATTTGGTTCGGAAACTATTTCCGTTACATCTGCAGACGTGGGAGTATCCGATGATGAAGTTGTAAATAGTAAATTTTATTATTTAGTAGTTAGACAAGGGGTTTCGGACGCAGTACCTACCATTGGAGATAACTCTATTTTAAGATATGAGGGTTCTTTATTAAATGGACAGGTATTTGATTCTCAAGTTAGCCAACCTGTAAAGTTTAATCTTTCTCAAGTTGTTCGTGGTTTTGGTAACGGGATGGAATATTTTAAAACAGGAAGTGCTGTAATAGAAAATGGAGATGGAACTTTTACTTATGAAGACTATGGCATAGGCGCCATTTTTATGCCATCTGAGCTTGCATACTATAATACTCCTACCAGTAATTTAATACCACTTTACGCACCTTTGGTTTTTAGGGTAGATGCTTTTGCGTTTGAGCCTGATACGGATACAGATTTGGATGGTATTCCGTCTATCCTAGAAGATGTGAATAATAATGGCAACTTAAATGATGATAACACGGATACGGCAGACGAACCAAGAGGTGTTCCAAACTATGTTGATCCAGATGACGACAACGATGGCATTCCAACTATAGAGGAAATAAATCTAAACCCTGATGGTAGTTTTTTGTCTTTTAAGTTTACTAACGGCGGTTCTATCCCGGACCATTTGAATATAGATTTGTAGCGGAATACCTACCTAAACCGGGTAGGTACGCGATTAGAATAAAAAACCCTTTGAGCTTAAACTCAAAGGGTTTTTTTAATGCTGTATTGTCCATCCTTATAATTTCAAGGACAAACTCAGTATAATTTGATCAGGTCTGGTATCTACCCTATCCCCATTCAAAGTAGTGATATTGCTATTTACAAAATTAATTTCATTATCGCTGAGACCTCTTTCGTAACGCAAATCCAAACCAAATTTTCCAAAACTTACCCCAGCACCTATGTTGATGCCAACAGTAAAATCGTTCTCAATGTTATCTATGGTTACACCGTCAAATTTACTGTTTAGAATATATTGGAAAGCAGGGCCGGCAAATATGTTTAAAGGGCCAATTACCTTAAGTCCTACCAAAACCGGAACATCCAATTTGTTTATTTTTAAGTCTCCTTCATTGTATTCAGACGCTGTACTTGTGTAGACGAGTTCTGGTCTTACATATATCTTATTCCCTAATTTACCAAAGACACCTACGTGGTAGCCCACATTTCTGTCGGGACTTTGTACTGCGTTTTCTGCTGAATTAAAAAAATCTCCATTGCCGGCGTAATTTATACCACCCTTTATACCAAATCCGGAGCCAGTTTGCGCTAAGCCAAAAAACCCTGACAATACCACTGCTGTAATTAAAACTAT
>RCND010002443.1_pt1 | contig 10264 bp, 7 predicted proteins | sample 2041351 | NCBI WGS metagenome assembly RCND01 (sample SAMN09708230, study PRJNA481090) | Marine sediment metagenome, whole genome shotgun sequencing project. | biome: marine sediment; feature: ocean; material: sediment; isolation source: Sewage treatment plant 12B marine sediment (STP12B) ...
AAGGGCACTTGCGTAACACCCACTTTAAGTTTATGATTATCATTGAAATCTACACCTACCCACATATGATGTATTAAAGTCTGATAAGTAAAAAATCGTATTTGACTAGAAAAGGTCAATTTAGTTTCGTCGTCGATACCATAGTCTCCATTAAAAGAGAGTCTGAATTGATCAATGTAGAGTCCTCTTTTATTTGCATTGGCTTCCTGATTATATGGAATTACGACCCCTCTAAGCCATACAGCTCCACCGAAATTTAAATTTGTTTTGGGCGAGGGTTTTACCCTGATGCTTTGCTTGGTAGCAATAGAATCCTTAAGATTATCATCCTGACCCATTATAGCACCGGTAGAAAAGATGAGTATGAATCCGAGTAGAGTTTGTAAAATTCTTAGTCTTGGAAATGATATATCCATATGCATTGGTTTTATTTAATTGTATCTACGGTGTTGGTAATCGTTTATTCCTAAATTCATAGTATTATTAATGGCTGTACTACTGGTCTATGCTGGCTAAAGTCTTATTTAATGTTCTTAACTTAAACGCTACTAATGTGCTAAATAGCCCAACCGTTATAAGGGAAATCCCCGTCCATATTACAATTGTCATGCCTGCAAATAATGGGTTTCTAATAAGCATGAATGAAAAGATAGCGCCTAAAATACCAAAGGTCATAAGCGTTCCCCAAGCCGACACACCATACCTTTTTAAGTCCATGGAATAGCTTATTGCTCCGATAGACCTAAATAATAAAACGAATCCAACATACATAGGTAATGTAGTCATTGATAATTTTGGATGGGTTATCATCAATAGGCCAATGAGAAGTGTTGATAATCCAAAAAATAAGGTCCAACCATAATTTTCAATTTTGTCTCTATTCGAGATTGAAAAAAACACTTCAGATAAACCTGAAACTATAAACGAAATACTGAAAATTATTGAAAGCGCAAGGTAGGATTTCAAAGGTGAGGCGAAAGTGTATAGTCCAGTTCCGATAAAAACAGCCCCAACGATTAAGGGAATGTACCAATGTTGAATTGAATTTTTCATTTTAGTTTCTAATTGATTTTTCATAATTATTTAGTTTTAAATTACTCTAAAAGGGTTTCGGCAAATTCTTGATATGCAGCATGTATCCACTTTAGATAGGTTTCGTTTTGCTTTGTCATAAAATTCCCATAAATATAATAATATTAAATGATAGGACCTAAGCGAAATAGCTCTAAAAGAGTGATTTTAGGCCTTTTATTTCCGAGGGTTCGAATAAGAATAGTAAAAGAAAGTTTGGAGCACTAGTTTATAGTATATTACTGACTTTTATTTAGCTTTACTTGGTTTTCGAATGGCTCTTATACACACAAAAGCAGGAAATTAATTTAGCTCTTTATAGTGCTTTGGGTCGTGTTTTTCGAATTCCTTTGTCGGTTTAGTTTCAATCAAGGTGTCGATATAAAAGCCATTAGTTGTTAAAGGTATTATACAAGATTCAAGTGGTCTTCTATAACTATTAATTTCGACAGGGTTTCCATAACCTTTCCATACGCACTTTACAGCTTCGGTATTAAAATAGTGTATTGAATTGAATATGAAAAAGACTTAACGATGGAAAGACTAAAAGCTATAAATATTTAATTTTTTAAAATAATTCATATGACTTTTGTGCCATCAAGTAAAATGATTTATCAAAGGAGTGATCTACTTATTTTAAAGAAATACCACCTGAAATAGCTGGACATCATCTAATTCAGTTTAAAATCACTAGTAAGATTTATATAAGAGAAATAAAGGACCTTCTACGCGATTTTTCAACGACATTTCGACAAGCTCAGTGCATCGCTTAAAATCGAGATCTAAACGCCTCATACAGCTGAACGAAACCTGTGTAGAAACCGAAGAATGAGGTTCTTGAATACCTTTAAAAAACAAACAAGAAAAAATGAACAAAAAGATAGGGGATTTTTCAATATTGACGAAGTTTTTAGCTTCTGCGTTTATATCAACCTTATTACTCTCTTTTGTCCTTTCTGATTATATTCTAATTTAATGAATTGTAAACTTAAGCCCTGAATAATTAACCCGCCCGACTGAGTCGTTCTGGCGGGTTGCAAGTCCTAGCATACTTACGAAAATCTTCGCCAATTCTCTACCGACCTGCCGGCCTTTAAATTTTTTTTAAAGAATTTTAAAACAAATCATCATTATTATCAGGCAGGTCCGTGATTTGTTTGCTAAATTAGTAGCTTAACCACGCAACACCAGAGCACTACGAACTTGCAAAGCTAAACCATACACATTACTTTAGTACACATAAGAGTAAGTATACCGAAATAAAATAAACTTCTGCATAAATGAGAATTGAGGTAAAAAAAATAACGACATTAACTGGACATAAAAGCTCAGTATACGCCTTAGATATAGGAACAGGTGAACATCTGATTTTCTCTGGTGGTGGCGATAAGATAATCGCTCAATCGAATTTAAAAACATTTCAAACTGAAAAATTTGCAGCTAGTTTTACTACCGTTATATATTCTATTTGTCACATTCCCGAAAAAAAAATAGTACTGGTAGGAACTTCAAATGGCAATGTTCATATATTGGATTTTGAAAATAAAAAAGAAATAAAAATTCTAAAAAACCATACTTCTCAGGTTTTTAATATTAGGTATTCTATAGAAACCAATTGCATTTATACCGCTGGTGGAGAAGGTAATTTTGCAATTTGTTCACTTGATACTTTGGACTTAATAAAGTTAAAAAAAGTATGTGATGAAAAAGTACGAAACATTGATTTTAATTACAAGACTTCTGAAATAGCTGTTGCTTCAGGCGATGGCAACATTCGTATTTTTGACCTAAAAACATTGCAGGAAAAAAGGGGCTTTGTTGGACATCAGCTTTCGACAAATGTTGTGCGTTTCAGTCCTGATGGAAAATTCCTTTTAACGGGTGGTAGAGATGCTCATTTAAACATCTGGCAAGTTGGGGATTATAAACTGTTAAAATCAATTCCTGCGCATACTTGGGCGATTTACGATATTGCATACAGCCCAGATTCTAACTTATTTGCTACGGCTAGTCGTGACAAAACTTTAAAAATTTGGGATTCGAAAACATTTCAACTATTAGAAGTGATTAACAAAGAAAAATATGACGGACACCTGTTTTCTGTAAATAAATTAATTTGGAGCACTTACAATAATTATTTAATTTCTGCAGGGGACGATAAAGCTATTATAATATGGGAAATAAATCTAAATAAGACCTGATAAACCAAATAACAGTTGCAGCAAGTTAGATAAAATGCAAGATAACCTCTAAGTTGTAATACAGTTTCGTGACTGACACCAACCGAATATGCGGGACGCTTAAAGCAGGTAACACTATATATAGCAACTAGAGCTTTAAGTGATTTGATAGTTCAGTGCTATTTACCAATACCGCCAAATCGCTGATTTGGCTTTTAAGAATGAATAAATTAAAACAAAAAAACAACGCTTTGGCTCAGAGCAAAATCGAAAGCTTATCTCTTTTAACCGCCCTACTTTCGGGCTACCAAACGTTATAACCAATGGCATAAAAACACTATGAAATCAGATAAAAAGCCAACCTACAAGGAATTAGAAAAGCAAATTTCCGAGCTTAAAAAGCATCAGGAAAATACCGCTATTCAGAGTAAACAGCACGATCACGACCTTTTTAATTCGATGTCGCAAAACTTTATGCTGGTTGAACTTATATATAACAAAAACGCTAAGGCCATAGATCTCTATTATCTTGAAGTGAACCCAGCTTTTGAAAAATTAGTTGGAAAGCCAAAAGAAGAATTAATTAATAAACGAGCAAAAGAAGTCTTTGGAAAAACAGATGAGTATTGCTTAGAAATATATGAAAAAGTAGATAAAATAGGGAAACCAATAAGCGACTCCAATTATTGTGGAGAAATGAATAGATATTATTCCACGCAAGCTTGGAAAGTAAAAAAAGGCATTATTGCGACTACTTTTATAGATATCACAGAACAAGAGCAAGCGGAAGATGAATTAAAAAAGGCCAAAGAAAATGAATATAAAATGCTCTTTGATTCTATGACAGATATGTTTCAAATCCTCGAGCTCATTTATGACAAGGACGGCAAACCCATAGATTGTTATTACCGTGAAGTAAATCCGGCTTTAGAAAAATTGACCGGAAAATCCAGAACCCAATTGATTAATAAAAGAGTGCGTGACCTTTTCGGTCTTGAAGATTACTGGCTAGAAACATACCAGAAGGTTATAACCACGGGGAAATCAGCCAATTTTGAGAATTATGGAGCAGAGTTTAAGCAGTACTATCTAGGTCTTTGTTGGAAAGTCGATAAAAATAAAGTCGCCGTAATTTTCACGGATATTACCGAGAAAAAACGGAAAGAGGGACTAATAGAAAAAGAGCTTGGTTTATTTAAAACCGCTGAAAAATTGGCGCAAATAGGTAGCTGGGAATGGGATATACAAAAAGATCTATTTACGATGTCAGATGGGTGGCTTCAGATACATGGAGTTACAAATAAAAATATAAAGATGGATGAATTGATGCCAATGGCTCATCCTGATGATACAAAAGAGATTGAGAAAAGCTTCAATGATGCACTTGATGGAGTTAAACCTATTAACATAACTCATCGCATTATCCGACAAGATAATGGGGTAGAACGCGTTATTCATGCAAAGGGTATTGTAAGTTTTGATAAAAAAGGAAAGCCATATTGGATAGAAGGCATTACTCAAGATATTACTGAAAAAATCAAATCAGAGAAAGCATTAATAGAAAGTGAAGAAAAACACCGTTTTTTATTTGAAAGCACCTCTTTGGGAGTTGTTTATCATAATGCAATAGGAGAAATAATTGATGCAAACAAAGCTTCTGAACGCATACTCGGCATATCTTTAAATCAAATGAAAGGCCTAAAATCTATTGACTCCCATTGGAAAGCAACACATGAAGACGGAACAGATTATCCGGGCGAAGAACATCCTGCAATGCTTACGTTAAAAACCGGAAAAGCTATAGATAATGCAATAATGTGTGTTTTTAATCCTGTAAAAAAATCATCCATAATAATAAACATTGAGTCAACACCAAAATTCACTAATAATGACGTTAAACCATATCAGGTTGTTGTTACTTTTGAAGATATAACCGCACGAAAAAAAATTGAGAAAGCTCTTGTCAAGCATGAAAGACTTAAAGCCTTAGGGGAAATGTCTGCTTCTATCGCCCATGATTTCAATAATTCACTACAAGGAATGATGGGAAATTTAGAACTTGTTAAGTTGCAAAACGATTTGTCAGCTAATACGCTTAAGCTTTTAAATAGCGTTGGGGCTACAATAGTTGATATAGGCGGCAGAGTCAATGCATTGCAAAAATTTGGTGATACAGAACATGATGACAAAGATGCCAAACTTATCGATTTTAATGCACTGATTGTAGAAAGTTTGACCCAGTCACGCCCCCTTTGGAAAGATGGCATGGAAAAAAAAGGATTGAAGGTAACTGTTGCAACCGATTTCAAAGATATTCCGAAAATCAGTTGTAATAGCGGGGAATTAAAATCAGCTATCTATAATTTAATTAAGAATGGCATAGAAGCAATGCCTGAAGGTGGAGATATTATTATTAAAACAGGCATAAAAGCTGAAGGTGTATTCGCAACTTTTACTGACACAGGTATAGGTATGAATAAAGAAACCAAATCAAAAGTATTTGAACCATTTTTTACTACAAAAGGGTTCGAATTAGGCAGAGGTTTAGGAATGAGTGGCGTTTATACCATTGCAAAAAAATACGGAGGGGATATAATTGTTAAATCATCTGAATTAGGTAAAGGAACCACCTTTGAAATTATTTTTCCAATAGTTCAGCCAGATCAAATCAAAAACATTTTAAAAAATGAACCAGAACCAAAAGACAAAGCATCGTTTCGTGTATTGTGGGTAGATGACGATAACACAATTCGAGAAAATGCTAGTGAGTTGGTAGAATTGATTGGTCACAACTGTGATAATGTAAATAGTGGAAAGCGTGCCTTAGAATATCTTAATAAAAACGTATGTGACATTGTGATTACAGATATTGGTATGCCTAACATGAATGGATGGGAGCTTGCAGATGCTATTAGGAATAAGTTTGGAGACAAAATAAAAATTGTAGTCGTGACTGGTTGGGATATTGATGAGGAAACTAAAAATGAACATGACATTAATTTTGTTTTACAAAAACCTTTTACATTTGAAGATCTAGAAAATGTATTTATGGTTGTATAGGTTTGGCAGAAAGTAAATTGCTGTAACAGCGGCTAAAAAATAAAAATGATATCGGCAAAAAGTAAAAGACAGCTTGTACAGGTTTTACCTTTTGGGCTAATAATTATGCTTTTTGGCATCGTCTATTCACTTGTAGAACAAGGAATACTTGGAGATCATCCAATCTATCCTTCTACCGGAAATCCATACTTTTTTAACCCTATTTCTGCGGCAGTACTTACACTAATTTCCGGACTTATAGTAGGTAGCATTGAAGTGTTTTTTCTGAACAAAAGGTTCCAGAAAAACAGTTTTCTAGAAAAGATCGTCTATAAAACGACTATTTACATGTTCTTGATAACTGCATTCACCTTGACTATTTCGACGTTCAGCGTTGCAATTGAATTAGGGTCCACTCCCTTTGACAAACGAGTTTTGACTAATACCTCGAATTTCATTAGCAGTTTCGCCTTTTGGACAATCGAAATTTACATCGCACTGGCAATCAGTTTTAGTTTATTCTACATAGAGGTAAGTGATAATATTGGTCAAGGTGTCCTCATTAATTTTTTTACTGGAAAATATCATCGGCCAATTGAAGAAGAACGGATTTTCATGTTTCTCGATATGAAAGATTCTACTGCAATTGCAGAAAAGTTGGGGCATTTAAAATATTTTGAAATGCTTACAGAATATTACGCAGACCTGACTGACCCCATTATAGAATTTGGGGGAGAAATATATCAATATGTGGGTGATGAAGTTGTTGTAACCTGGAAGCTAAAAAAAGATAAAATAAATAATAATTGTATCAACTGTTTCTTTGCGATGAAATCGGCTTTAAGTAATCAAGCCAATAAGTACAATTTAGAATTTGGTCTTGTCCCGACTTTCAAAGCGGGAATTCATTTGGGGAACGTAACTACTGGTGAAATTGGGGTCATAAAGAAGGAGATTATTTTCTCAGGAGATGTTTTAAATACAACAGCACGAATTCAAGGACTGTGTAATAAGTATACCGTTGACTTACTCACCTCTGAACAAGTGATTCGAGCGATAGATCTCGAAAACGAGTTTCAACCGCGTTCAATAGAAGTAGTAGAGTTAAGAGGCAGAAATGAAAAAATACAACTATTTACAATTGTAAAAAATGAGTTCAACAATATATAAAAAACATAGAGCATTTGTGTTTACCCCAAAAGTCTGTGTCTATTTACAATGTCGCCAAATATAAAATTTGGTGTTTAGAAAAAAAACAAAACATTTATATTTGGCATAGTACCAATCCGAAACAAAGTGCTTATCAACCGCCCTACGTTTCTTGTAATCACCGTTGTCTTTCATGATCTAAGTGAGGCGTAGATTCAATAATTATTAAAATCGAACTCAATGAAATTAGGTGTTTTATCAATTAGCATCCTTTTTGTTACAACTATTTTTGCTCAATCAGAGCCCAAATGGGATAATTCCAAGGAAGAAAAATGGCCAAATGAGTGCAAGAAGGTTATTATTCCATCTTCATTAGATGGTGAGAACCAGTCAGCATTTTTCTACTCATCAACGAATGAAAACAGCCCTTTAATTGTAAGTTTACATACATGGAGTGGTAATTATACTCAGAAAGATACATTGGCAATAGGCTGCATAAAAAGTAATTACAATTATATACATCCTGATTTTAGAGGTCCCAACAAAACATTTAAAGCTTGTGGTAGTAAATATGTTATTCAGGATATTGAAGACGCTATTGCATTTGCTATAAAAAATGGCAAGGTAGATATTAACAATATTCATGTGATTGGGGCCAGCGGAGGAGGATATGCCACCCTACTAACCTATATGCATACCAATTATCCTGTAAAGACATTTTCGGCATGGGTACCAATATCAGATTTAAAAAAGTGGTATTATGAATCAGAAGGTAGAGGTGCAAAATATTCATTCCATATTGCCAGTGCAACTGTAAAAGATGCAATATTTGACAAGACAAACTACTATTTAAATGAAGAAGAGGCAATAAAGCGATCACCATATTATATGCAAACTCCTGTGGAAAAACGCAAAGGAAGTAAACTTTATATCTATGCGGGCATTCATGATGGTTATACAGGTTCAGTGCCAATTTCTCAATCTTTGACTTTTTACAATAAAGTCGTTAGCGACTTTGACAGTCAGGAATCGAAAGCAATAATTCCTCAGAAGGATATTATAGAAATGGTTACTTCCAGAAATTTTGTAGCAGCAAATAAAGAAACTGTTGCCGACAGGCTAATACACTACCAAAAAACATACAAGGATTTAGTGAAAATTACAATTTTTGAAGGTACACATGAGTGCCTTTCAAGTGTTGCACTAAATCAGGTAATGGGCGTAAAATTTTAACGATTGTTGACTCCAATAGAGCTAAGGATAATGGTTGGGTATACCAATTGAAAAAGATAAACTTTGAGGACTTTACATAAAACACAATCATCTCTGGAAACACCTTAGGTTTTGACAATCTTAACCAGGCAAAGCTGAACATTACGCAATATTGACTGATATATGGATGAGGCTGGCAAAACATTAAGTGGTCTGGATAAGATTGTAATAATGCTTGGCACCAACGATTGTAAAGCAATATTTGAGAAGAGGAAAAAAGAGATTCCCGATCATAGTGCGAAGCTTTGCAAACACTATTGGTTCGTGCATTTTGCAATTCGCCAAATTTTTAAATTTAACGAATTGCAAAAAAGTAAGAATACGTAAAATTAAGAAATTCGGTTTGTGCTTAAGCCAAAACCAAACTGATTTTTAACGGTACTACGTTTCATATGCAATCGCGTTATCTGTAGGCTGAAAAATCACTCAAATGGAAATTAAATATGATGAAATAGGGACTGATTACAATCTAACTAGGAAAGCAGATAAATACTTAACCGAGCAATTACTTCATCATTTAAAACCAAGCAAAAACGGAAAATATTTAGACATCGGTTGCGGAACGGGAAACTACACCAACGAGCTTCAAAAAAATGGATTTCAATTTATTGGTATTGATCCATCCAAGCAGATGTTGGAAAAAGCAAAACTCAAAAACAACGAAATTGATTGGAAAATTGGTTCAGCAGAAAAGGTTGGGCTTCCAGAAAATTTTGTAGATGGAATAATTGGTTCTTTAACAATACACCATTGGACTAATTTGAAAGGTGGATTTTCAGAACTCAATAACGTTTTAAAACTAAATGGTAGAATTGTACTATTTACTTCAACGCCAAGACAGATGAAAGGCTATTGGCTCAATCACTACTTTCCAAAAATGTTATCCGATTCAATAATTCAAATGCCGACTTTGGAAAGTGTAAAAGCTGCAATGAAAGATAGCGGAATTGAGTTTTTAAAAACAGTCAAGTATTTTATCAAACCTGATTTACAGGATAAGTTTCTATACTGTGGTAAACAAAATCCAGAATTCTATTTTGACGACCAAATTAGACACGGAATTTCGTCGTTTTCTTCGTTGGCAAACCGAATAGAAGTTCAAAAAGGGTTATCGGAATTAAGAGAAGATATTGACAATGGGAAAATTATTGAAATCATTAAGTCTTATGAAAATGATTTTGGAGATTATCTATATATCATCGGAAAAAAGCCGACAAGCAACAACGGTAACCGTTGCACAAGGGGTTGAGCTGTAACAAAACGGATGAATATAAGAGGCTTTTTTCTTGTCGGTTCAAAAAAGGAAAGTCGATTTTCGATGCTTTACAGAAGTACCGAACAGGCATGGAACGGCACTTTTCAACAACACTGCCAAAGCAAGCATTCCCATATCACTTTTTGAGGGTTTTTGAACGAATTTCAAGTACTTATTCAGATTATAGGCGATCGCCGAGAGATAGAATGCCATGGCAAGTCATCGCCAAGATCGTAACCAAGAAAGAAAATTAAGTCAAGGACCTCTTTTAAACTACGTTAAAAATTTTCCTTGGGTA
>RCND010002444.1_pt1 | contig 10260 bp, 7 predicted proteins | sample 2041351 | NCBI WGS metagenome assembly RCND01 (sample SAMN09708230, study PRJNA481090) | Marine sediment metagenome, whole genome shotgun sequencing project. | biome: marine sediment; feature: ocean; material: sediment; isolation source: Sewage treatment plant 12B marine sediment (STP12B) ...
AAAATACTTATTTGCATGATGGAAGGGAGAAGGAAAAAGTGCAACCTCCAACCTCATTATTCTTTACATTAATCTTTCCTCCGTAACTCGTCACAATTTTTTTTGATATAGAGATATGAAAAAATACCTATTAATACTGCTTATTCTTTTTTCTGTATCCTCGGCATATTCTCAACAGAAAAAAACTGTGCTTGCTAAAGGTGAAACACCTCTTGAAGGTGTACTGCCTTATGAAATGTTGTATTCATTTACAGATTTTACAGATGCCATTATAATTAAAAAAGATGCTAGTGAAACTATAGCCAGGATCAATATTAATTTGTTTACAGGTGATATTTTATTCCTTTCTCCTATAAATCAAATACTTGTTATCGCTTATCCTGAAAAGATTGCCCGCATTCTTATGAATAACTCTGTTTGGCTTGCAGTTGACGATTCTTTTGGAAAGGTAGTAATGTCTTTTGAAAATTTTTCGCTGGTTAAACTAAAGAAAACAAGGATAACAGATACACGTAAAGAATCTGGTTTTGGTGGAATGTCAAGTACTACCTCAAGCAGGTCTGGTATTGCATTTACACCAGATAACCAAGGCAGCATAGCTCTACCAGTCGGAGAATATGATTTTGAAACTAATACAACTTTTAGGCTTGTGTCTGGTTCAAAGGTCATAATTGCCAATGCTCAGGGGTATAAAAGATTATTTTCTGACAAAAAGAAAAAGATAAAAGAATACCTAAAAGCAAATTCTATTGATTTTGATAACGAAAAAGATCAATTGAAACTTATAGCCTGGATACTCGATCTTAGTTAGAAGGTATATCTGAGACAGTACCCTGTGTTTTAAGGTGTCAAGAAGAGGTCCCAGTAATTTGCATATTCTTTCATGCTGAGTCCCTCGATTCTCTACCTCCTCAGTGCAGGAAAGTATTTGTTTATAGTAGATCTCTGTTTTTTTAAGGAGATAGTAGAACAGATTCAGGGTTTATTGCTTCTCAGCCGTTATATTAATAGTAAAAATCTCAGGATCTTAACCCATATATTTATTTATGAACGAAACAAGGTTAATTAATTTCATTAAGGGCTCAGCTTCGAAAAGTGAAGCTAAAGAAGTTATTGATTGGATTGAAGCCTCGGAACAGAATAGGAGAGAGTTTAATACTATTAAGAATCTTTGGGCCATAACGCCTCCTTCCGAATATCTTAATCAGACGCATAGTTTATCTTTAATGGCCTTAGCTTCTAAGATAACTGGGCAGAACAGGAGGACGTTTGTGCTTGGCATGGTTAAATATGCTGCGGCACTAATCTTTATTCTTCTTGCATCTTCAATAACATTCTTGTCAACAAAATCAAAAATTGAAAAAAATCTGGGTCTGGCATATCAAACAATAACTTCACCTCCCGGACAAACATCTAAAGTAACTTTTCCGGATGGATCCGTTGCAACTCTCAATTCAGGCTCATCGATAAGCTACTCGGCTGATTATGAGATAAAAAAAAGAAGTATTAAGCTTAAGGGTGAGGCAATGTTTGAGGTGGAAACCAACCAGAAGATACCATTTACTGTTGAGGCAAGAGGGATAGTCGTAACAGCTACAGGTACCAGTTTTAATGTTAATGCTTATTCTTCCGATAAAGAAGTGAATATTACCCTTGTAGAAGGTAGTGTTAACCTCAGTAATACTAATGGCCGGTTTTTATCCAAAATGGAGCCCGGAGAAAATGCCAGAATAGATGCGAGTTCTAATAAGCTTAATATCTCGGAAGTTGATATAGATTACTATATATCGTGGCAAAGGGGTATAATAATGTTTACGAATAAGAGCCTTGGAGAAATAGCTCTGGACCTTGAAAAATGGTATAATGTAATTATTATTTTTTCAGATCAGAAGATGAAAGAGATTAAATACTCAGGAGCTATTATGAAAAACAAACCTATCGATCAGGTTCTTGAAATTCTGAATCTTACTTCAAATTTTGAATATGAAATGGATATAAAAGATAATAAAGTAAGCGTAATAACAATAAAATAAAGTGCTTATGAAAATAAAAATGGCCAGTTGATATTTGCACTATCAACCGGCCATGTAAAGTGAAGACTTTTAAGTCCTCACACTCCTTCAGAATTAAAGGAATGTTAAATCACGAATCAAATTTATGAAAAACCAGAAAATCTTCCTCTAAAAAAGGGAATATTAATCTTATTGATGATGAAAACATTCTTCCTCTTATCCATTATCACTGTCACCGCCTCAGTAAGTGGTGTTTATTCTCAGATAACAAAACTTTCAGTTGATTTTAAGAACGAAAAGATTGAAACAGTTTTAGCATCTATCGAGAAAGAGACAGATTTCTACTTCTTCTATAAAAGTGAAGAGCTCTCATCTTTGCAAGCGGTAACAATACAAAGCAAGAATAAGACTATTGTCGAGATAATGGACAAGCTATTTGCTCAATCTGGTATGACATATAAAATTATAGATAAATATATAGCTGTTATGCCAGAAAGTAGCATCCACGCTGCTAGTATTCAACAAGATAAGGTCTCAGGACTGTTAAGAGGCAATGATGGCTTACCAATTCCGGGAGCGACTGTTATAGTCAAAGGAAAGCTCGCTACTGGTGTTACCAGCGATATAGAAGGAAGATTTACGATAAATGCCATGATTGGCGACGTATTGCAAATTTCTTTTATTGGTATGACAAAGAAAGAAATTACAGTATCCAGTTTAGATTTCTTAGAGCTAATACTTAAAGAATCAATTATTGGCCTCGACGATGTTATCGTTGTTGCTTATGGAACAACGAAATGGGAAAAATTTACCGGATCGGCATCAGTTATTTCTGCCGACAAACTGGCTAACCGCCCTCTTTCAAACTTCACAGAAGCCCTTGGAGCAAATGCAACAGGTGTAAATGTATATTCTTCTGGCCAGCCAGGAGCAGCCCCAACAGTCCGAATCAGGGGAATAGGATCTATGAATGCATCCAATTCCCCCCTCTATGTTATTGATGGAGTGGCTGTTAATATGGGAGATATATCACAGCTTAGTAATATTAGCTCAAGTCCAATGTCAAGTATTAACCCTAGCGATATTGAATCAATGACCATCTTAAAGGATGCTGCTGCAGCATCTTTATATGGTTCCAGGGCGGCAAATGGTGTAATAATAATAACAACCAAGCAGGGTAAAGAAGGGGAAACAAAATTCAACCTTGATATTCAGAGAGGCGTGTCTACAGCTCTTTATAATGCAGATGTTGCAAATAAAGATGAGTTTGCAGAGATCTGGTCAACTGCTGAAATGCACTTCCTGATGCGTGCAGACAAACCAGCCGGGGTTGATACTTATCAATATATTAAAGATGCGTATGACGATCCGATCTTATACAATAACTACCTCGATGAAGCAAGATCCAGGTTTAACAGCGTATTTAATATCGAAGGAACAACTTACGATTTATGGGGCGATGGCTACGAAATGTATCCTGATAATAGCTGGATGCATGAGGTGTCTAGAACCAGTATTACCGAGAAGATTAACCTTTCGTCATCGGGAGGAAATAATGGTATAACTTATTTTGCTTCAGGTGAGTATTATAATCTTGAGTCTCCTATAAAGCAGGCTGGTCTTAAGCGCTATTCGGGTAGATTGAACCTTACTTCCAAAGCTAACGATAAAATATGGTTTGGTGTAAATATGAATTATTCATATACCGATCAAAGCGGACCTCAAAGTGGATTAATGTATGCCAATCCTATAAGGGCAGCAAACCAGATCCCTTCTGTTGTACCGGTTCTTAATGTAGATGGCACTTATAATCAGAACTTTCCATACAATAACCTTAATAATTATAACCCTGTACAGATAATGGCTAATGCAGACTTCAGCACTGAAACATACAGACAGCTTGCTACAACATGGGTACAGTACAATATTATGGAGGGCTTATTTTTTAAATCGATTCTGGGTTTTGATATCAGAAATACTCACGAAGCACGGTGGTATCCGCCTGGAATAGCCTCCGGAAGGTCAAATAATGGAATAAAATACGATAATGAAGGTTTCAGAAGACGAATTACATCTTCCAACATACTTAATTATACAAAGTCATTTGCTGAAGTACACAATGTATCTGCATTAGTAGGCTGGGAAATTGAAGATACATTTACAAGATTCACAGGTGGTTCAGTAAACGAATATCAGACTGCTTATACACCTGTTTTGAGTGCAGGATCTGTACTGAAATCACTCTCTGGTTATGATTATTCTTACGGTATGTTATCTGCCCTTGCTAAAGCAGAATATAACTACGATAATAAGTATTATACTGCCTTTAGTTTCAGGCGCGATGGAGCCTCCCATTTTGCAGAGCAATCCCGTTGGGGTAATTTCTATTCAGTCTCGGGCGCGTGGAGAATATCAAACGAATCGTTTATGACTGGCTTAACTTGGCTTGATGATGCCAAACTAAGAGTTAGCTATGGTATTAGCGGAACTCTGCCAAGTTCGGTATTTTCATACATAGGCAACTATGTTTTTGGAAACGACTATAACGACTTGTCAGGTGCAGTTGTAAGAAATGTTGAAAATCTGAATCTAAGCTGGGAAAAGAGTAAAAGTTTCAATGTCGGGGCTGAAGCCAAAATATTAGATGGAAAAGTATTTGCCTCACTCGAATATTTTGATCGCTTCTCTAACGGTCTTCTCCTTGACAGGGAACTCTCAAGAGTTTCGGGATATACTACTGCCACGGTTAACCTCGGTGCTATTAGGAATACAGGCTTTGAATTAACATTGAATGCATGGCCGGTAAGAACCCGGGATTTAAGCTGGGATTTGACTCTTAACTTGACAACACTAACTAATGTGATTGAATCTCTTCCTACAGATGATGTAATTGCCAGGCAAATAAACAGGCAGGGTTATGCAGAACAATCATGGTTTATGCCTGTATGGGCAGGTGTTAATAAGGATACAGGCCAAGCTCAGTGGTATCATGTCGATGATGCAACAGGTGAACAAACTATTGTAACTGATATTGATGATGCAACACGTCAGATTTCAGGAAATAGAATACCTCATTTTTATGGGGGCTTTAATTCTAATATTAATTATAAGGGTTTTGAACTTAGTTTTTTACTCTCATTTGCATGGGATTTTAACGTCTTTGATCACGATGGTTCTCGATACCTGCAGGACGATGGCTATAGCCGTAAAATAAGTAAAGAATCTTCTCTCCTGGATAGCTGGAGACCTAATTATACAAGTTCTGATAATCCTATCCTGATGAGTGGTGTCAAGAATGGATCTAATTATTCTACCCGCTATTTATATAAAGGAGATTATCTTAAGATGAAGAATCTAAGGTTGAATTACACGATCCCTTCCAAAGCAACAAGTTTTATTGGATATGAAAGTATCCAGGTTTTTGTTCAGGCAGAGAATCTGTTTATTCTTACCCATATGCCTAATTTCGATCCTGAAGTAAGTATTACAGGTAAAAGATATATCTACTCATATCCAACTCAACGCACAATAACTGCTGGTTTGAGCATTAGATTTTAAGGATAAGAAATAGTGATATCTTAATTAGTTAATTGAAGAACATTTAAAAATTATATAAATGAAATCACAAAAATATATAATAAAGACAATTACTTTTTTCCTGGTAATGATACTAATATCAGGATGCGAGAAATTTCTTGACCGCTATCCAAGTACATCTGTGCCAGAAGGTAATATCTATTCAGATATTGAAACCGCCGGAGCAGCACTATTAGGTTTGTATAGCGACCTGCAGAACGGTAGGCTTACAGGACGGGGAACTCTTATTAAAGGCGATCTTAAAGGTCCTGACTTCTTTCTACTGACTGGAGGAGGACAATATTTTGTTCCTGAATATAATTACCAGGAGAATGTTACGAACAATGGACAAGCTGGATATATCTGGGCAGCCGGTTATCAAACAATAAAAGACTGTAATGTATTCCTGTCTGGACTTGAGGGAATTGAAGGAAGTACAGATATGAAAAATGATATGATTGCTCAGGCTAAGACAATAAAGGCTATTGCTTATACTGAAATGACAAAAGCTTTCTGTTATCCTCCAAATTTTCCAGCTATAGATACAAAGTACTCTATGGGAATTCCACTTGTTCGTACGAAAGATGATAATGTTAATTCAATTGAAACAGGACCTAGAAGATCTTCCTTAAGTGAAGTATTTGGTCATGTAGAAGAACTACTCGATGATGCACTTTTAAAAATCGATCCATCAAGATCAACAGGAATCTATATATCAAGTTATGCCATTCATGGATTATTAGCAGAGGTATATCTTTACCAGGAGAAATGGCCGGATGCAGCATCATCAGCACTGGAAGCTGCAGCAGGGGCAAGCATGATAGCCAAAGATGATTACCTGTCTGAGATGCGTTTAGACGTGAACGATGAGTGTCTCCTTGAAATTATGTACACACTTACCGATAACCTGGCTAGCAGGATGCCTGGGTACTGGCTGAATATGACTGTTAATGCAGATAATCGTAATGACGTAAACTCACTTGGTTACGGTGATGTAGGAGCATCTGATGCTTTTATTAATCTGCTTAATGAAAATCCCTCAGACATCAGGATAGGTCTTCTTCATGAAGATAAATTAAGTACTGCTGCACCTGATGAAGATCCTCTTATTCAAGGTGTTAATGGTTATTCTGCAAGATACTATTATAAGTATATAGGGTGTAAAGATGGTAGTCCCTATCTTCATAACACTGCTGTTATAAGGTTGCCTGAAGTATTGCTGATAGCGGCTGAAGCATATTCTGAGTTGCCCGGGAATGATGCTCTTGCACTGGATTATTTAAATAATGTATATACAAGTCGTACAGGTACCGCTCTGTTGGGTCTTAGCGGCAATGATCTGAAAGATGAAATATTTAAGGAACGACGAAGAGAACTCGCTCTCGAGGGTCACAGTATATGGGATTACCTCAGAAAGAACAGAAGTTTTGTACGCGATGCATCTCACTTCACTCTTGTATCAATCGATCCTACAACAGCTGCCGGTCGGGATGCAGAATTGTTCCATAAAGTAGTTTCTCCAATACCAATAACTGAGATGGATGCTAATCCTAATATAAGGGATCAGCAGAATCCGGGATATGCCTCTTACCAGGGCTCAGGCAAATAGGGAGGCTTATATTCTCCAATAGTTCTTACAACTTTTTAATATGAAAAAACTTTTTAATATGCAAAAATTTATCACAATAGTATTATGCTTGTTAGCAGGAATCGGTATAAATGAAAGTACTGCCTGTACATCAGCAATTATCAGTGGCAAAAGAATGCCTGATGGCAGACCAATAATGTGGAAACATAGGGATACCAGCAGCGAAAACAACAAGTTGCTATATTTCTCTGGTCAGAAATACGATTATTTAGGGATGGTGTCTGTTGGAGAATCAGAAAATACAAAAATCTGGATGGGCATGAACAGTTCTGGTTTCTGTATAATGAATACCGCCTCCTATAACATAAACAGTGAAACTGTTGAGAAAGTCCGCTATGGTGAAGGCAGGGTAATGTTTATGGCTCTTAACGAATGTGCTTCCTTACAAGAATTTGAACTCTTTCTCGATGGACTTATTACTCCCACAGGTATTTCCTCAAATTTTGGTGTATTAGATGCTAAAGGAGGGGCCGCTTATTATGAAGTAGGACACTATGGTTGGGTTAAAACTGATGTTAATGATCCTAAAGTTGCTCCACTGGGATATGTTGTCAGAACAAATTTCTCATTTTCCGGGAACCCTGAGACCGGGCAGGGTTATGCTCGCTATAAAGCAGCATCTGACATCTTTTTTGAAAGCGCCATGCAAAACAATCTTAGTGTTGAGACAATTCTGAGTTTAGTAGATAGAAACCTGGTTAATGGATTTACAGGTGATAATCTTACAGACCTGGCAACAGAATCAGATGAAATAAGGATGGTTCATTTTAAGGATAACATAGCACGAAAATCATCGACCTCATCTGCAATCTTTAAAGGTGTTAAACCGGGAGATGATCCTCATGCAACAACGATGTGGGCAGTAGTTGGATGGCCCCTGGCATCAGTAGCTGTCCCGGTATGGATCAATGAAAAACAGATTCTTCCAGCACTACTTACTGCTCCCACCGGTGAACATTCTGCAATATGTGATGCGAGCCTGTACATAAAACACAGTGCTATGCCCATTACATACGGACATGGACAGGATTATATTAATATTAACAGAATATATAATACTGATAATACAGGTGCAATGCAGTGGATCAGGCCATTGGAAGATAGAATAATAAGGACTGTAAAACTCCATTCTGAGAACTGGATAAACAGCATCCCTTCCTGTAAAAATATTGATGCACTTTACCAGGAGATCGATAAAATGATTATTTATACTTATAACAATAATAATATTACACTTTAAAATTTTAAAACATGAATAAAACTTACACACGAGCAGCAATACTACTTCTATTGCTTGCAACCTTTTTGCCTGTAGAAATCAATGCACAGGGCTACTATAAAGATGTCTTTATGGATGGGGGAATAAAGCTTACTTCACGTACGAATCTTCCAGCTGCTGATTTTCTTAATCTCTCGATAGAATATTTTGCATCTGAAAGATATACGTCAACTTTTCCTCCAACACTGGCCGATACCCTGAGGCAAAACAATCTGATAATAGGTACAGATAAGGATCTTAATGGAATACTTCTCTATCCCGATTGATCTCCCAGGTTCAGACTGATTTATACTAATGGTGGTAAAGCTGCTTCTCATGGTCGTTCGCTTGGCGAAAAAGGCAGAAACAGGTATCGTTCATTTGTAAAAGAGGGTGGTGGCTATGTCGGATCCTGTGCAGGTGCATACCTCAGCTCAAAAGGAACAATAAAAGCAGATACTGTGTTTTTGCGTGATAATTACCTGGGTGTATGGCCAGGAGTAACCAGGGGTACAGGCCTGCTTCATAACTCAACTGGCCTTTTTGTTGAAAAAAAATCACCACTTCTCAAATATTATGATTTTGGTGGCGATCATTATATCGATAGTGTGCGTCATAATGGAGGATGTTTTGCTTTTACCGAAGAGCAGTTCCCGGCTAATACTGAAGTTCTTTTGAGATATGATTATGATGTTCCCAGAAAAAGAGATATCCATAAGAAAATAAATGCCTGGGCTTACAAGAAAGACAAAGAAAGTGGCCGTGTGGTTGTGACGGGCTCGCATCCCGAATCAGCTACAGGTGGTGAAAGACTTGAAATGATGGCTGCCTTCTTACTTTATGGAATAGATGGGAATGGAGAACCTGCTATTAAAGGGGTGCTAAAGAATGGTAAAAAGAGGGCGATGTATAAAACTACCCTGGATAACGATCCCGATTTTACAATGATAGGCGACAAACAATACCATCATTTCCTTGTAAATATACCGAGTAACGCAAAAAATGTATCACTTACTCTTAAGGGAGCTAATGGATATGATCTCTTTGTATATTGTAAGAAGGATGGTCTGGCTTTCCGAGGAGAGTCTGACTATACAGATATTAGCCTTGGAGCAGAAAAACAGATCAATTTTGACTCACTTGGTGAAGGTGATTGGTATATTGGGGTAGAGTGTAATACTACAGTAGAGACTATCAGGCAAGATTGGGGTTACGAATACAGTGGTAAAACAGAAGTACTTAATGGTGTCCCATATTCTCTTGTTGTTAAATGGGATAAATGAGAAGAAACAAGATGTTGTACTCAATTTATAAAACATAAATAAACTATTGTTATGAACTATTTTAAACCCAAACAATTAGTACCTTGCTTATTATTATCCTCAATCTTTTTTGTGCTTTTATTGATTACCTCATGCACGGATGCAAAAAATAAAGCACCTGTGCAGGTTGCGGTCTTTCAGTTTGAAAAGGGTGTAGGCTCAATTCCAAAAGGTTTAACGGTTGCTCTGGGAGCAGCTGAGGATTTTAACCTTATCGGGATTACCTCAGATGAAATTAGGGCTGGTAAACTTGCTGATATCGATGTGCTGATTCATCCTGGCGGAAGTGGGAGTAAACAGGGCAGAGCCCTTGATACTTTGGGACGTGAGGCTGTACGTGAGTTTGTACGTGGAGGTGGTGGATACCTTGGTATATGTGCCGGGTCTTATCTTGCTACAAATGATTATCCATGGTCTTTGAATTTGATCGATGCTAAAGTGGTA
>RCND010002531.1_pt1 | contig 10249 bp, 6 predicted proteins | sample 2041351 | NCBI WGS metagenome assembly RCND01 (sample SAMN09708230, study PRJNA481090) | Marine sediment metagenome, whole genome shotgun sequencing project. | biome: marine sediment; feature: ocean; material: sediment; isolation source: Sewage treatment plant 12B marine sediment (STP12B) ...
TTATTCAATGGTAATCTTACAATCCTCGACTGCTCAGCCAAAGCCTGTAAAACAGATTGTCTAATCCACCAAACAGCATAAGAGATAAACTTAAAACCTCTGGTTTCATCAAATCTTTTGGCCGCCTTGATCAATCCTAAATTACCTTCATTGATAAGATCAGGTAAAGTCAAACCTTGATTTTGATACTGTTTCGCAACAGAAACTACAAACCTTAAATTTGCCTTAACTAATTTCTCCAAGGCAACCTGGTCTCCTGCTTTAATTCTTTGTGCAAGTTCTACCTCCATGTCGGCTGTAATTAAATCAACCTTACCAATCTCTTGTAAATACTTGTCTAAAGAAGCAGTTTCACGATTCGTTACCTGCTTGGTTATTTTTAGTTGTCTCATTAAAAATTTGGGATTTTAGTGTAAAAGTTAGGGCATGTATAACCTTATACGTAAAGGAAGGTAGAAATGTTACAATTTGGCAAGAAGTATTTTTTATCTAGAAATTTTTTGATTTAAAAAAAACCATATAATAAACGTTGAAATCAATTGGCTGGCTCGCTCCATCATGGCAGGTTTTGTTTTGTTTCGTCCAGATAAAAATGTTTCACCGGAAGCCGATTTTTCTTTTACTAGCGCAGGAAGAGAGATTTAATAATTTTCTCCTAATTTGTCATACGCTATCACATTCACAACTTTATGATGCGATTTGAATTTACCTAAAATCAATGCTTTATAGGCACCGGAAATTTCCTTAAAAATATTTGATTTAGGATGGAGCTCATCAAACCAATAGGTTCCCTTTTTTTTGTGATCTTTAATTTCTTTATACTGTGTAAAACCGCGAGAGTCAATGTGATAAATATTGTCAAACTCCTTTCCAAACTCTATGATTATTTCGTTAAAATCAAATATCATGGTCATAATTATATCTTGTTGAGTCTGTTCATCAGTAATACCTTTCATCATCAATGGCTCCTTTATCCATTTGCCATTTTTCACAAACATACTTTTTCCAAATCTTTCCTTAAAACTCGAAATGGCATAGTCATAACCTTGTGTAATAATCATTAAAGAACTAAAACGTTCTTCGTCTATTTTCTTAATAGATTCAAGGAGCATTTTATATTCTAGTTTCAAAGTAACCAACCAACGATAAAATCCTTTATCAATATATCTCCTTCCGTTAACAATTTGCGCTAATGTAAGGCTGTCCATCTTGCTATTTAATTCAGGTATCACGTCCTTATAATCATGATACTCTATTGGGCAGCAGGATGCATTGCACATAGGTACAGGTTTTGAATTATAGCGTAAGATAACATAGTTTCTATAGTTAACTAAAAATTCAGCGTCGACCTCGATAGGTGTATAATTAACAAAACTGGCCAGTCGATCATCTCCCAAAATATCATTACCACCACCACTAATGATAAACACATCGGGTTTTAGTTTGAGATATTCAAATTGATATTGATGTGTTGGTGTGATTCAATATTTTTGCATCCTGGCCATAAAATATAGAATGGGATACGCTATTCAGATCATCAAGGTCAATATCATCTAAATTGGAACAAAGCGCTCTCCAATTCTCATCGTTTATATTAAAAAAACTTGTAGGATTATTCCATAAGGAATCCAATAGCTGAAAAGCCTTATCCTGTTCCAGAACAACTTTATCCTGACTAATTGCCTTATTTTCAACTAATAGTAAAAGCAATAATGCAAAAACTATTTTCGGTAAATAGGTATTCATTTTATACTCTTAAGCGATTAATAACTGCATATTTAGGCGAATACAATTTTAATTACTTACAAACTAGCCTCATAAAATGTTTTTGAAATGAGTTAACGTTCTTTCCTCATTCCAATTATGAATCTGTAGGGCAATCAATATCCCAATCATCACAAACACTATCTCTCCAATGGCATATGGTATATACCTGCCTTGCCGTCCGGCGAGTCGAACAAGGAATTTGAAGATTTGAAAATTTGAAAATGGACTAATGAACCTTCAGTTGTTTAATGAATGTTGATTTAAGCATTGTAGCATTCTCACATTTGAATTTTAAAAGTAAACCTGCTCATTCTAAAAGCCAAGATGTTATGTGTCATATGCTAAACTATTTTTTTTAGAGAAAGATTAGAACATTTTTGTAAATTTGCTTTTCAAAATTAAAAATTAATCCCCTAAAACTATCTTTATGAAAATGTTAAAACTACTAACTCTTGCGTTGCTATTGAACTTCGCATCAACTGTTCATGCTCAAAGCGTTGACGAGATCCTTTCCAACTATTTTGAAAATACCGGCGGTATGGAAAACTGGAATAAATTAGAAGGTATTCAAATGAATGCCAAAGTGAATCAAAACGGGATGGAAATACCAATCGAAATAGTTCAGTTAAAAGGAGGTAATCAAATGACTGTTATAAATTTTCAGGGAAAAGAGCTCAAACAAGGTGTATTTGATGGAGAAACACTTTGGGGATTAAATTTTATGACCCAAAAGGCTGAAAAAAGTGATAAAGAAGCCACGGATAATATGATGTTGGAAACAAATGATTTTCCTGATCCGTTTTTAAACTACAAAGAAAAAAACTATACCGTTGAATTATTAGGTAAGGAAGATATGGATGGTACCGAAACGTTTAAAATTAAATTGGTAAAAGAGCCTATAACTGTAGATGGTAAAGAAGAAGAGAATGTGTCATATTACTTCTTTGATGCTGAAAATTTTGTACCTCTCATGGTACAAGCAGAAGTGAAATCAGGTGAGTCTAAAGGACAAATGTCTGAATCTAAATTTAGCGATTATCAAGAAGTTGAGGGTTTGTACTTTCCATTTTCTATGACGCAAGGTCTAAAAGGACAGCCTGGTCAGGTCATCACATTCGATGCGATTATTCTGAATCCTGAGGTTGATGCAGCTGCATTCAAATTTCCTGAAGAAGAAATTGCTCCGGCTGAAGGTGGTGACAAATAATTTTTAGAAATCAATAACTACATACGATGAAGAAATTATTAGTTACCTTGATTGGGATCTTTTTGATGATTCCAACGAATAGCAATGCACAAGTATCAGATACCTTAAGTGCCAAAAATCTATTTGGCGATCTTAGTGCAAGACAGATTGGACCAGCTTTAATGAGCGGTCGAATAAATGACATGGAAACCCATCCTACGAATCCTAGAATTATCTATGCAGGTACTGCTGGGGGTGGTGTTTGGAAATCTAACGATGCTGCAACGACTTTTAACCCAATTTTTGATGATCATGCTCAATCTATAGGAGCCGTAGCGCTTGATCCTAATGATCCTGACAATACAATTTATGTAGGTACAGGAGAAACCTGGACCAGAAATAGTGTATCTGTTGGAGATGGATTATACAAGTCTATTGATGGCGGAACCAACTGGAATAAAATCGGGTTGGAAAACTCAGAACGAATTGCAAATATCGTAGTGAACCCAAATAACTCAAATGAAGTTTATGTGGCTGTTTTGGGAGCGCTATGGTCTGATAGTGAAGAGAGAGGTGTATTTAAATCTTCTGATGGAGGAGTCACGTGGGATAAGATACTTTATACCAACCCTAAAACAGGCTGTGCTGATTTTGTAATGGATCCTTCCAATCCGGATATTTTGTATGCGTCAATGTGGGAATTCAGAAGAACAGCCTGGTCATTTGAATCGGGAGGTGAAAACAGTGCACTGTATAAATCTACTGATGCCGGAAAAACCTGGAATAAAATCCACAACGGTTTCCCGGAAGGTAATTTAGGAAGGTTGGGCGTTGCGGTAGCACCGTCAAATTCAAATATTCTGTATACGGTTATCGAGGCTAAAGAAGATGCCAGAAAAGGACTTTACAAAAGTGAAGATGCAGGACAAAGCTGGAAACAACTCAATAATGATTTTGGAATTACTGTTCGCCCTTTTTATTTCTCGCGAATTACGGTTGATCCAAAAAATGAGGATGTCATTGTAAAAGGTGGTTTGAGTGGTTCGATTTCCCGAGATGGAGGATTGACTTTTAAAGACTTAGGAAATATGCACAGTGATATTCATGATGTTGTTTTTGACATTAATGATTCTGACAGGATGTTTGTTGGTACAGATGGCGGTGTTTATCGTTCATGGAATGGAGGTACTACCATGGAAATAGTTGAAAACCTGCCACTTTCTCAATTCTATCATGTGAGTGTTGACAATGAAGAGCCTTATAATATATATGGTGGTCTGCAAGATAACGGATCGTGGTACGGTCCGTCAAGAGCTACAGGAGGTATTCAAGCCAGAGATTGGAATTCGATTGGCCCTGGCGATGGTTTTAGAGTTTTAAGGCATCCTACCAAGAATATTATTTATTCTGAGATGCAAGGTGCTGAAAATATCTGGCGTTATGATTTGGATAAAAAATTAATAAAAACTATTCAGCCTTTACCAAAGGAAGGAGATCCAAAGTTAAGATTCAACTGGAATGCACCTATTGCTACCAGTGCTTTTCATCCTGATAGGTTTTATGTGGGTAGTCAGTTTTTGCATGTGTCGAATGACATGGGAGATACATGGAAAATTATTTCACCAGACCTGACCACCAATGATAAGACTAAACAAGAGCAGGAAGATTCAGGGGGGTTATCTAAAGACAATTCTGGTGCAGAAAATCATACAACGATTTTTACCATTGCAGAATCTCCTCTTGATGAAAATGTAATCTGGGTAGGTACTGATGACGGAAATGTGCAAATCACAACTGATGGTGGTAAAAACTGGACGAACACTTCAATGGAAATTGAAGGTTTACCAAAAAACACCTGGGTATATCATATAGAGGCTAGTGCTCATGACAAAAAAACGGCTTATGCTGTGTTTGAAGGTCATACAACAGGCGACATGAAACCTTATACCTATAAAACAACAGATTATGGAAAAACCTGGAAAAATATCATTAGCAAGGACATAGTTGGGTTTGTAAGGAATATTCAGGAAGATTATGTGAATCCAGATTTGCTGTTTCTGGGAACAGAATTTGGTTTATATATTACCCTGGATGGCGGTAATAGCTGGGCAAAATTTGAGAATAATATGCCAGCGGCAGCCGTTCATTTTATCGAGCTGCAAAAACAAACCAATGATCTGGTCATGGGAACTCATGGCAGGGGAGTCATTATTATTGATGATATTTCACCTTTACGTGAAATCAATAGTGATATGATGAAGGAAAAAGTTCACTTTTTTAGCTCAAAACCGTTTGTTATGAATGATCAAAGCGGGTTTTCAGGAAGCTTTGGAGACGAAACCCAATTTGTGGGAGCTAATTCCACAACTTCGGCTCGAATTAAATATTTTATGCCTAAGCGTCATACTTTCGGTAAAATGTCTTTAGAAATTCAAGACCTGGAAGGAAATACATTGACAACGCTTGGCGCCGGAAAGTCCAAGGGAATTAACATTGTAGATTGGTCGTTCAGAACAAAACAACCAAAAGCTGCAAAAGGTAAAACGTTTAGCTTTGGTGCATTTACGGCTCCTATGGTCAAAGCAGGCACGTATAAGGCCGTACTGAAAAAAGGTAAAGACACCTTCGAAAATGAGTTTGAGGTGGTGTACGATGAGAGAAGCGGATTGTCTGAGAAAGACAGAACCCTGAAATATGATACGACGATGAAACTGTTTCATATGACAGAGGAATTGGCTTTTTTGGTCTATGAAGTTGATGCCTATACAGAAGCCACAAAAGAAAGTAATCAGAAAGTTTCTGCTAAATTTACCGAGTTAAAGGAAACCTTGGTGATTACCACAGGTGATAATTATGTGGGGACTGCAGAACCGCAATTAAGAGAAAAAATGGCTGACTTGTATAGTAAAATTGCTTCAGCTTATGATAAGCCGTCGGCTGCTGAACTTGACAACCTGACGATTATTGAAAATCGTTTTGAAAAAGCCAAGGTAGATTTTGAAAAATTGAAAAAGAAATCTAAAGTCGATGACCTGGGCTTAAAAAGCTATGAAGAATTTCTAGCAGAATAGTATAGCTACAAACTTTTATTTAAAAAGGATCCGGATTTTATGTCTGGATCCTTTTTTTTTGATTTGAGATTGTATCGAAATGTCGAAAATCTAAGGTCTAAGGTTGAGTGTCGAATTGCTCTTCCATCCTAAATTATTGATTAGATCGAATCTTTTACGTCAGTGCAGTTTTAAAAGCGCGTTAAGAATTTTTGAAACCTTGGAAAGAATTTAGCGCTTTTTAAACGATTTTTATGCGTTTGATAGAAAAGCATAAAAAACACCTTCGTAAAAGCTGGCTCCTTTTTTTTGGTTCGTTTTTTTTGGAGCATCAAAAAAAATGAACAAAAGATAGGATTAAGACAAAAGGGCAGAGAATGATATTTTACGCGCTTTTCTTTCAAAAAAACATAGAATAAAAAACAAAAACACACCCTCCACTCAAGAGGGGAGCTTCTTTAAAACAATGATTTAAGATTTGAGAATTTGAAGATTTGAATATTTATTCAAGCATTCAAGCATTCAAGCATTGCAGCATTCTTGTATTTCAGCATTCTCGCATTTTAAGGTTGGATCATTAATCCTTACCCTTCGGACAATAAAAGAACTGTTTCATCCTAGATAATTTACCTTATAGCTTATTAAAATATAAATTGTAGAAATTAACCTTTATATCATCATTTAGTTCCCTGATCAAACCCCATTCTATGAAAAAGTTTCTTTCTGCTCTAAGTATTCCGCATGTATTTATTTTTCTTTCCGGAATAATTTTGTTTTGTAGTATATTAACCTATATCATTCCGTCTGGTTCGTATGAGCGCTCTACTAAAATTTACAACCATATCGAACAGACAATCATTGAACCAGGGAGCTATCACGAAATTCCAAAACATTATTCTTTAAAAGGACTGATCCTGGGTGTTGATATTGAAGGAGAAGCGAGCCCGACAAGCTTGCTTGGATTGTTTTCTTCTATACCAAAAGGAATGAACCAGGCCGCGGCACTTATCTTTTTTGTTTTTATCATTGGAGCGGTATTTAATGTGATACAGCATACAGGAACTGTCAATGTTTTTGTGTTCAAACTCTTAAAAAAATTCAAAAATAAACCCGTTCTTTTAACATTTATTCTATTCACAGGTTTTGCTTTAGCAGCTACCTTTTTAGGTATGGGTACTGAATTTATTCCCTTGATTCCAATACTCCTTATACTGTCGAAAGAAATGGGTTACGATCGGGTGTTTGGGGTATCCATTTTACTGATTCCTAATGGAATTGGTTGGTCAACTGCGATTACAAATCCTTTTACAGTGCAAATAGCGCAGCAAATTGCAGAATTGCCTATTGGTAGTGGGGTGGCCCTAAGAATTATTATGTTTCTCATTTGTTTTACCATTGGTTTTACTTTTTTAATGCTTTACGGAAAAAAAGTAAAAAAAGATCGCTCAAAATCGATTATGCCCAATGATGAATTCATTCTTGATAAAGATATAGAACTGGTTGACATGCCATTAACAAAACGACATTTATGGATCGCTTTTTCCTCCTTACTTCTTTTTGGCCTGATTTTATATGCGGTGCAAACAATGGGCTGGGGACTCATCGAGATGACCGGCGGGTTTTTTACTGTTGGCTTTCTAACCATTTTAATCAGTGGTATGTCTGGAGAGGAGTCAATGGAAGCATTTATAAAAGGGTTGCAAATAATGATAGTTCCGGCATTGATTGTTGGATTTGCCAGAGGGATACAAGTTGTCTTACAAGAAGGCCAGGTAATTGATACAGTCTTGTTCCATGCGGCTTCTATGCTCCAGGAGATGCCAAGACCGGTTGCTGCCCAGGGAATGTATTTTTTCCAGACATTATTAAATTTCTTTATCCCTTCAGCTTCAGGCCAGGCAATGGTTTCCATGCCTTTGATGGTTCCTCTGGCCGATTTATTGGGAATTACAAGACAGACAGCTGTTCTGGCCTTTATTTCAGGAGATGGATTTTCAAATATGATTATTCCAACAAACGGTGAACTAATGGCGATTCTTGGTATAGCAATGGTACCATTTGAAAAATGGTTCAAATTTATTGCCCCACTTTTTATCATTCTTACCCTGATAGCTGCCGTTTTTCTGTTGTTAGCTGTTGTAATAAGTTATTGATACTATTAAAAGAAACCAGCTTCAGTCAATAATTTCAATGTGCCGATTTGCTGTCTTGTAACCTAAACGTTTGATTTGTCATCTAACGAGCAAACAACATTTAGAATACCAAAAAATGGAAAAAGCACTTTATTTAAAGTATCTATTAGTAGTAATTACTGTTTTATCTCTTAATCTCAATCAAGAAGCTATGCACAAAATTTAGAATCTAATATTGATAGTATATTACAGGAAAAATATCCAGACAATGGTCCCGGCGCAACATTTTTGATTGCCCAAAATGGAAACATCATTTATATTCACCATTATCCCAAGTTTTTTTAATGTCTAGCCCTGAAATATGGTATAAGCATTCTATTGATAAATTCTTATGTAGTCAATTTCCATCGATGACTCAACAAAATTTGGGTCAATTGAAAACCATGCTCCTCCCATGGCTACATTTACTATTAAAAATTGATTGGCATCATAAGGCCAAGTTTCTTTGTTTTTATTTGTAGGAGCATACCGATAATGCTGTTTTCCATCTACACTAAAAACTATTTCCTCAGGGGTCCAATACACTTGATACACATGAAATTCTGATGAAACATCTTCTAAATATTGTGAACCATGATTTTTCGTATCACCAGAACTTGAAGGCGTATGCATCGCACTTTGAACATGACCATGATTGTGCCCCCAATGCTCCATAATATCAATTTCGCCACAAGCTGGCCAACTTACTGTTCTTAAATTTGAGCCTAACAGCCATATGGCTGGCCAAGTTCCTTCACCTATTGGTAACTTTGCTTTAACTTCAACTCTTCCATAAGTAAAATCAAATTTACCCTCTGTTAACATGCGGGTTGAAGTATATTCTGAGTCTTCGTAATTTTCTTTTTTTACAATAATTTTCAATAACCCATCTTCAACAATAACATTTTCAGTTCTACTGGTGTAATATTGACTTTCGCCATTTCCCCAGCCATTACTCCCTGTTCCAATATCATAACCCCATTTAGAATCATCGGGGCTTCCATCAACATTGAACTCATCAGAAAACACAAGTTCATCATAAGTGATAGGAGTAGGAGTAGGAATTGGATTGGTACTAGGAGTAGTAATTGGTTCTATTTCATTGTCAGAACCTCCACATGAAATCGATAAAACTAAAATAAGGCCTATAAAAAATAACGGGGTATAAAATTTAAAATATTTAAGCATCTCCAAAAGCTGTAATAGGTGAATTTAATTGATGTAAAAGTATGTTTAAAAGTTCACTTTTTGCTGACATTAACCACTTTTTAAAAAGGGAAAACTTCATATTTTAACTCATTCCCTTTACTTTATTGTACTTAATAATGACTGGTCTAATTTTATAACATTTCACATTATATAGAACTACTGAGGACACTCTATCCGATCAATACAAAGCAGAATTACTTGAAGATAGTCCATAGGAAACAAGGAGATGAGAAGGTTATAGGGAGGGCTGAGAGAACTTCCTATTTACCCTTAGAAAAGACAAACAGTTTACCTGATGTTAACCATAAATTTGATGTTTATTCTTATAATTAACTTATTTTTACAAATATATCACAAACTAGAATTTCAATTTATATTAACAATTAAGTGCAAATTATGAAAAAAACAATTTTTACTTTGGCAATAGTATTCCTCATGACAGCAGGAATGAATGCCCAAAAGAAGAAGAAACCCAACATCCTGGTTATATGGGGTGATGATATAGGCCAATTTAATGTGAGCGCCTACAATATGGGAATGATGGGTTACAATACTCCTAATATCGACCGTATCGGTAAAGAAGGAGCTGTGTTTACAGATTGGTATGGTCAACAAAGTTGTACCGCAGGTCGTGCTGCATTTATTACAGGTCAGTCTCCTATTCGAACTGGACTTACTAAAGGAGCCCCTGAAGGAATGCAAATGGAAGATCCAACGATTGCCACCTTATTAAGAGCTAGAGGATATACTACCGGTCAATTTGGTAAAAACCACCTAGGTGATTTAGATGAAATGCTACCTACTAATCATGGTTTTGATGAGTTTTTCGGTAATTTATATCATTTAAATGCTGAGGAAGAACCAGA
>RCND010002445.1_pt1 | contig 10247 bp, 3 predicted proteins | sample 2041351 | NCBI WGS metagenome assembly RCND01 (sample SAMN09708230, study PRJNA481090) | Marine sediment metagenome, whole genome shotgun sequencing project. | biome: marine sediment; feature: ocean; material: sediment; isolation source: Sewage treatment plant 12B marine sediment (STP12B) ...
GGATGGTAAAAAAAACTCCTACTATGATTTTAGTACGGATGATATTGAGGTTGTTGAGTTACCATTAAAACTAAATGAAATATCCGGTATTGCTTTTTCAACCGACAGTAATCTCTTTGGGCATAATGATGAGAAAGGGACTATATATCAGATTGATCCTACAACTGGAATAATAATTAAAATTTTTCAGCTTGGTTTCTTTGGCCTTGAGGAAGACTTTGAAGATATTGAAATTGTCGATGATGCATTTTATCTTATTACCAGTAGTGGAATACTCTATGAATTTGCAGAGGGTTCAAATTTAGAAAAAGTCAAATTTAAAGAAATTGATTTAGGTTTTTCGTCCAACTTTGAAATTGAAGGCTTGTGTTATGATTCTGAGACTAACTCGCTTCTAGTTACTTGTAAGAAATATGCTGGAAAGAACAATAAGGGGAAGCGGGCTGTATATTCATTTTCTCTTCAAAATAATAAAATGAATAAAATTCCCCGTTTTTTAATATCCCTAAAAGAAATAGAAAAAAAGTATGGAATAAGGGAATTGTTCCCTTCTGCAATATCACGTCAACCAGAAACTGGCAATTTTTTTATTTTGTCCTCCAAAGGCGAACCTGCTATTATTGAAATTAATTCAAAAGGTGATTTAGTTAGTGGAGGGAAATTGAACAAAACAAGACATCCTCAACCAGAAGGATTAGCTTTCAATAAAAATGGAGATTTGTTAATTAGTAATGAAGCAATTAATAACTCTCCTATTATTATCATTTATAAGTATGAAAAAAAATAATTCTTTATCTAAATTGGTTCAATGAAAATTTCAATATCAAAATATATTCTGATAGTAATTTTTTTAAGCACTCTGGCTAATGCCCAATCTTCATATAATAATGCAGATACAGTGCTTGCCGCGGGAAGAGAGTATAAAGCTGGCTCGCTGCATAATTTCTTTTTTGGATCTCACTGGCGTGATGTTTGGGCAACACCAGTGCAAACTCCAATTCTTGATATTAAAACTTTTGCCGGTGGCTTAACTCCAATAAAAAGGGGTGGTGGATTCCAAACTAAATCTTTAAGATTCAAAGGAAACGATGGACACTACTGGAAATTCCGATCAATCGAAAAAGATCCTTCTAAAACATTACCAGTAGAACTACGTGAGTCAATAGCTGATGATATTATTCAAGATCAGATCAGTTCTTCTCACCCCTATGCCGCATTTGTTGTTGCTCCAATTTTAGACTCCTTAAATATTCTTCAAGCTAAACCTAATCTTTATTATTTGCCAGATGTTCCAGAACTTGGTGAGTTTCAAGAAGAGTTTGGCGGAATGTACGGTATTATGGAAATACACCCTGACGTTGAGGAAGAAGATGATATAGTCTTTGAAGGAGCGGACAATGTTAAGGGGACATTAAAATTATTTAAGCGCCTCGAGGAAAAAACGACAGAGAAAGTGAACTCAGAAGAATACTTAAAGGCAAGATTGGTTGACATTTTTCTCGGTGACTGGGACCGCCACGCCGACCAATGGAAATGGGCAAGATTTAAAGAGGATGATCAAAAATTATGGTATCCCATACCTCGAGATAGGGATCAAGCTTTTGCAAAGTTCGATGGTTTATTGGTCCGACTTGCAGAGTATCTGCTTATGCAGTTTAATAGTTTTGAGGAGACCTATAACAATATTGAAAAATTAACATGGAATGGAAGGTTTGTAGACAGACATTTTCTGATCCAGCTTTCCAAAGAGGAGTGGGATTCTGTAACCACTTATGTCCAAACATCTCTTACAGACCATCTAATTGCTTCAGCGGTTTTAGAACTTCCACCAGAAATCTATCCGATTTCAGCTGAAGAATTGGAAACAAAGTTGAAATCTCGTAGAGATAAACTACACGAAATTTCGGAAGAGTATTATAATTTCATTAATAGAGTGGTTGACCTTTATGCTAGTCAAAAAGACGACTATGTAGAAATAGAAAGAATTAATGATGCCGAAACTCATCTTCGGTTATTTAAAAACATTAATAAGGAAAATGGCGAAAACTACCCACCATATTTTCAGAAAACCTTTGACAATAACATAACAGACGAAATTAGAATATACTTGGATAAGGGAGATGATAGGGTTTTTCTTCGCGGAGTTGTTAACGATGGGACATTAATTAGAATAATTGGCGGAAAGGGAAAAGATTCGATTATTGACAGTTCAAAAGTCAATGGACATTTCTTATCAATCACACCTTTTGGGTCTGCTGAAAACAAGACGAGGATCTATGATTCTGGAAAGACAACAAAAATCGTTTATGGTCATGGAACCTCCTATGATGATACAAAAGTAATTATCCCAGAAGATTTGGAAGAGAGATACAGACCCCTTCAAAGAGATCGATCTAGTGAGTCATTCTTTTACCCAATCATTAATTTATCTAGCGATAACGGATTTATCTTTGGTGGAGGAGGAATTTTTACAAGCTATGGATTTAGAGCCGTTCCTTACGCTTCTCGTTATTCAATTTCCGCTCAATACGCAACATCGCCAAATAATGGAACAATTCATTTTAGTTCTACCCATAATTCTTTAATCAAAGGCGCTTCTCTGAATTTTGATGTCAACTTAGATGGACTCCTATTTACAACATATTTTGGATATGGAAATGAAACAGAGTTTAGCGAAGAACTTGAAAAAGAGGATTTCTATCGTTTAGAGCAACGCTTGGTCTCAATTATGCCTTCAATAGAGTATCCATTATCAGAAAAAACAAAATTACTCTTTGGAATATCATATCTCTATTCAGATTCTGAGTTAATGAACAGATCACTGTTAGATGCATTTCCACGCGGAGAATATGGGCTGGGAAAATTTTCAACTTTTAGAACGTATCTAAACTTAAGTTATGACTCAAGAGACCGTGAGCTTTTTGCAGATAAAGGAATTTATGCACTTGGCTCGGCGTACTACTTCCCGAAGGCTTTAGACAATAGGGATCATTTCGGTGGCGCCTTTATAGATCTGAATACATATTTTACAACTTATTTTCTTACAAAGACTACTTTTAATTTTAAAGCTTACGGAAGAAGGGTTTGGGGAAATTTTCCGTTTTTAACTTCTGCCTTTCTTGGTGGGCAAAATAATTTGCTTGGATATCGAAGAGAGCGCTTTTCTGGCGATGCATCTGTGTATGGACGGGCACTGCTCAGAATCCAATTGGCGAAAATTAAACTTATTATTAATGGTAAAATCGGACTACATGGTTTTGCTGAAACCGGCAGGGTCTTTACTGACTCAGGTAATTCTAAGTTATGGCATCCCGGTTATGGTGGAGGTGTTTGGTTGTCTTACTTAGACCGAGCTGTTAATCTTGTTCTTACTTTTGCTCAATCTGAGGAGTCATTACGATTCTATTTTACAACTGGATTTACTTTCTAATTATTTAAGTTTTGCTTTTAAATAATCGTATAATGCAATCTGAGATCTAATTTCTATAGCACTGTCATCACTTTTATATTCATTTATTTGCCGCTTATCTATCACCCTCGACTTGACATTATCCGACATCTGTATTTCTAATATTTCCAGAATACTATTCTTAATACTATCGTCGTAAATCGGGAATATAACTTCAATACGTTTACTCAAATTTCTTCGCATCCAATCTGCAGAGCCGGAATAAATTAAAGGATTCCCATCATTATTAAATACAAATATCCTGGCGTGCTCTAAGTATTTATCAATGATGCTATAAACATGAATGTTTTCGCTCATCCCCTTAACTCCTGGAATTAAACAACATATGCCTCTAATAATAAGAAAAATCTTAACTCCATTCTGGCTCGCTTCGTATAATTTATTTATCATCTTTCTATCTTCAAGACTATTCATCTTAAGGATAATATTTCCTTTTCCGCCACCCTGCGCAATTGAAATCTCCTTATCAATTAATCGGGTAAACGCTTTTCTCATATTAAACCTAGCCACGAGAAGATGTTCGAAATTATAATCAGAGATCCTTCCAACAAGAAATTCAAATACATGTTCTAGATCGTCAGTTAGTTCTTTGTTTGATGTTAGCAAGCCAATATCTGAGTAGATTTTAGCCGTATTCTCATTAAAATTCCCTGTTCCCAGGTAACTGTAGTTTTTGTACTCTTCTCCTTCTTTTCTCGTTACCATCAACAATTTAGAATGAACCTTTATTCCAGGAATACTGTAGTATATATCTACACCTGCCTTTTGCATTTCATCACTCCAAACAATGTTCGCTTCTTCATCAAACCTTGCTTTCAATTCAACAAAAACTATTACGTTTTTCCCACTTTTTGCCGCCCTAATTAACGCTTTCAATATTTTGGAATCTTTTGCAACCCTATATTGAGTCATCTTTATTGTTGTAACGTTAGGGTCATCTGCCGCTTCGTTAATAAATTCCAAAATATGATTGAATGAATGGAAAGGGAAATAAAAATAATAATCTTTTTCTGAAATAGCCTGGAAAATGTTTTTCTGTTGGTTAAGCTCTTTTTGACGAAGGGGAGGCTGTTTGGGATATTCTAATTCACTGCCTCTGGGATTCGGAAATGAAAAGAAGTCAGAAAAATTATGATATCTTCCACCTTCATAAAGGTCTTCATTTTTTAAATGGAACGCCTCTTTCAAATAAGATAATACGCTTTTAGGCATCTTCTCGTCAAAAAGGAACCTTGATGGAATTCCCGTATTTCTCTTCTTAATACCGGAAAGAATTTTAGATTGCAAATCGCCGTTATATTCATCTTCAATATACAACTCTGCATCACGAGTCAATTTTATCGAGTAACAATCAACTATTGTATAGGCTTCAAAAATTTTGTCAATTTTGTACCGAATAATATCATCAAGAAATATGATATATTTTTTCTTACTAATAGATGGAATTTCTACAAAACGAGGAAGATAATCTGAAGGTATTTCGATAAGAGCATATTTGTAAACTACTCTTTTAGTTTCACTTTCATTTTTCTTTTTGCTCTTAGAACTCAGTTTAACAACTATGTAGAGACGCTTATTTTTTAAAAACGGAGTGATCTTATTCTTAATGAGTAAAAGTGGTTGGATATGCTGTTGTATATTTTCTTCAAAATAATTATTTACAAACGCAGATTGTTTTTTGTTTAATTGTGTGTTATCAAGTAGGAATATATTATTTTCAATCAAACCGGGAATAATTTCATTCCTAAAAATCTCCCCCATCTCAATTTGGTGGAGCTTTACCGTGCTATGGATTTTTTTTAACAAATCTTGGGGATCAAATTTAAGTTGTTCTAGAGATTTCTTTTTTAATAGAAGTAAACTACGAAGTGTCGCAACCCTTACTCTAAAAAACTCATCCAGGTTGTTCGAATAAATTGCAAGGAACTTAATCCTTTCAAAAAGTGGTACCGATTTATCTTTAGCTTCCTGCAAGACTCTATAATTAAAAGAAAGCCAGCTAAGTTCGCGATCGAAATATTTTGGTTTAGTTTTCATATTCTTAATTCTATTAGTCAATTATGCTACCAATGTTTGCTGCTTCCGGAGTAAGTAAAACTGCAACACCAAATGCAATGACCGAAATTATTATTCCAACTAAAAATATACTGTAGCAAATATTTAAATACTTGTATTTTCTTCCTAATACTTGTCCCAAATAGTAAAAATCCATAATCATACTTCCGTAAAGATATTCCTTATTATTCATCATCTCTTCCATTCCCCAAGTAAATTCATCTAATTTCATTTTATAAAAATTTCCAAAAAATAAAAGGTTTGCCTTTTTCTTTTTGATATCATCCTCAGTAAATATTCCTGCGGTAATTTTAGGTCTCGTAACTATAATTGCAAAAATTAATGTACTTAAACTGGATAACGTTAAAACTGCTGTTGGAATTATTAAATGAGGATTAGAATCAAGTTTGCTAGAAAGCACTGCTGCAACCGCGGTTAGTATTAAAGTGTTCACGCTTATCATAATATTTGCTTTACTATCTGCCATTCCGCTGAACTCAACGTGGGTACGGATTACATTTCTGAACATTGTTTCGATGCCTCGATCTGACTTGCCAGAAGCATCCTTTTTAGTTTTTAATTTTTGTTTTTCAAAAAATAATTTTTCTTTTTTAAATTCATCAGATCCCATTTTGAACTGTATCTTATCTAATTTCTCTTTAAGTTTTACAATATTACCTAGTTTTTTATTTGTGTACTTCTCTTTTGCATATTGAGTAAAGTATTCGTGTTGAGTAATAAATTTTATTGTTTTTTCATACCACTCCTCAACGCTGATTGATCTTCCCTCATAGTTTTCAAACTCTGATTTTAATAATTCGCTACGCTCCATAAAATTCTTCTTGGCCATATGAATAAGATCTGCATCACATAAAACTTGCTCCAGTAAATTTTGCGGAATCTTAGAAGTTTTTGTAGACAAAATACACGATTTAATTTTCTCGCTTTTATCTAATGGATAATTGTGTTTCGTTAAAAATGATAAAGCCAAGTCAGCACTTACCGCTTCGTGGTCTACTCGAGAAACTGTATATCCAAGATCATGGAACCATGCAGAAATTATGACAATTTCCATCTCTTCATCTGTTAAATCATTTCCAACTCCAATCTTTTTTACTGCTTTAACTACCTCAGAAGTATGAGAAATGTTATGGTAAACTAATTTCTCCAAATCATTTTCAGTGAAATAATTATTAGCAAATGTTTCTACTTCTTGAATTAATTTATCATTCATCTCTTTTCTCTATATACGTTATTAAAATATAAGCACTATTTATACGGTTTTATATAATTAAAACCTATTCATAATTTTATAGAAAAACCACCAACTCTATACTCGGAACTTTATGTCTATTACTAAGCGTATTTCGCTCAAACTTCGTAAATATAATCCTCAAACAGCAAAATTTCTATTCATCCTAAGAACTGCTTGATTCCTTATTGTTATATTTTTAAAGTGCACTTCCGAAACCAAACTCAAATAGCAAAGATTCTTCTTCTGAAAATCCGAAAACAGAATGAAGAGTAAAATCCTCTCTCAAAGGAACTAAAAATAAACCAAAGCCATATCCATTGTGCCATTTCTTTGATACTTCGTCTCGCTGTATAATTTTACCAGTGTTGAAAAATCCTAGTATTCCTAATTTCATTGGAACTAATACTTTATCAAATCCAAATAAATTTATTCTCATCTCAGATTGCATAAATACCATTGATGTTCCAGTGAATCTATTATTTCTATATCCTTTAAGATATGTATTTTGCCCTAGAGTTAACTGATGATAGAATGGTATCTCTCCAAAACTACTTCCTCCTCCAGCTCTTATACCAAAAGTAAATGGCAGCACCATCTTGAACGATAAATAACCTTCAGCTAGTGCCAAAAATTTGCCATAATACTCATTATTGAGATTTGTTATGAAACCACTTTGATACTCTGCAAATAACCTCATACCTGAAGTTGGGAGCGTCGAACGATTTCTAAAATCTAGTTCTAGCTCAACAACTCCTTCAATTATATTGCTTTTATCAATTCCGATAAAATCGCCTGATTCAAATATGGTATTTCCAATATCTTGCTGCTTTTCATTGTTCTCGTAATTGATAACAAGTGACAGACTACTTCTCTTCCAGTAGCCGTAATTTAATCCGGCTGATACTCCTTTAGATGAATACCTCGTACGGTAAAAATTTTGGCTATACTTTGCATCATCCTTAACTGTTTCATTTCCAAATCCGTAGAAGTATGTGTATGGAAGCGGATCGTCATAATTTCCGTTTATCAATAGATCCCAACCACCAAATAGATGATGGAATCTACCGGAATATCCAATTCCGTAACTTCTATTTGTAGAAGCAACTGCTCGAATATTATGTATTGCACTATAATCTTTTTTGTCAAAATTGTGAGTTACGAAATCGACACCAAGACTAAAAATAAAGCCGTCATCTGCACCATAATAGACAAAAGGCAGTAGGAAATACGTATTGTAAGCAAATCTTGTTCTATCATAATCGTATAAAGACTTATTATACGGCGCAATAATTTTGGCATCAGCATCTTTATTTAATACTGTCTTTCTACCTTTATCGTAAATTAATGTTAATGCATTTGACACATCGTTAATAGAATCTTTCCCCGATCCGCTGATTATCCTTAATTTGATTGATTTTTCAGTATCACCCTCAACATTAAATATATCTCTTCCACCTAATCCATAAAGCCTTATATCGTCAGTTTCATTTTCATAGAAAATTCTTGAATAAAGAAGATTATCACCTTTAGATTTTTTCTTTACGTTGAAAACCTCAACTCGAACTGAACCATCATTGTTTCTAATAACATGAAAATATTCTTTTTCATTTGAACCAACAATATCTACTTCGGGTGAAATCATATCATAATACTCAATTACATATTTATCTAAATCCTTTATACGAGCTTTTAGCTTGCTTTCAATCTCTTGTCCAGAAATAGTGTAAATCTCCTTTGGCATATTTTGGATCGAACGTTCTATTACATCATCGGTAATTCGATTTTGTACAAACCTTGCAGCATCGAGCCAATCTTGTTTTGATAGATCTGAAGCAATGAACCTATCCAAGTGCCTCGCTTGAAAATTTAGACTACGTAACCCGGAAATTTCGTAATTAAAATCTTCGCCACTTTCTTTAGCCCATTCTCTATCAGCTAACCACGGTAATATGCCATCCCATCTTGAAAAAACATGATCTCTATCTCGGGGCATTGGTTTAAAGATTGTTTTGCCCTTTTCTTTAAATCCAACCCATTTCCAATTATCGTCATGTTTACCCCAATCTCCTACAAGAATGTCAAATGCTCTTGCAACTGCATAGTTTTTAGTGTCTATTTGGTTATAATGATCGTTGTATAATTTTCTAAACATTTTATTGCTTCTCACAATCTGGCTTGCTCCTAAGTATCCGATTTCACCATCATCTGGATTCGAAGGATTTTCCTCAAGCATTCCAAGCATATTTCCAAAGTCTTCTTGAAAAGGGCCGAGTTTTGGGTCATCAGGCATTACATAAAGTTTTGGATGAGCATGAATAATATCAAGTTCATTTAATAATATATCTGCTGCCATTGCTCCATACGGATGTTGAGTAGTTGTTTGATCTTTAACAATGTTAGCAACGGCCGTCTTTCGCAAATCATAGTCAAGAGCTTTTATAGGATCTTTATTCACTGACCTGAAAGTATACCTTATACCATTTCGGCCTTGGAATTTTAAAGAGAGCGTTTGTCTGCCGCCACCTTTCTTCAATACAGTTAATCCCCCCTTTGTAGTATCCAAATCAAGATATGGGACTTCCACTTCAGCAGTCCAAGTGCTCCTATAATGATCTCCCATAAAAAATCTTTTGAAAGATCCAGCTTCATACTCTGATCCAGCAATTACTTTAACTGTACCAGGATATTTTTTAGCCATTTTTTCTGTCACAGATTTAATATCCTGACAAGGTACGTATGAATTATTCACCGGAAATTGATTTTCAGAATGTTTGCATGCGGATTCGAATAATGTTAAGTGAGTTTTTTTAATTTCATTGGACTTTTTAAATTGATGAAAAATGGAATTAACTTTTCCATCTGAATGATAAATAAGTTCGATAATTCCTGGCTCACTTTCTGACAAAGTACTTCCATTAATATTAGCTGCATGTTCCGCTTTTTCTGGCGCACCACTATTTATAAAATAATTTCCGTTAACCTCTATTATCTGCTGAGTTTTCTCATGTCCACTAACATAAATTAACGAGTTATACTCATAAATAATATTTTGTAAAAGTTTACGAGTTTCATCAAATCTTTCATTAACTATGTCATCAATATTCCCAACATTTTCTCTATATGAGGGATAAAAACTACCCACTATTGGTAAGGGTAAATAAAGATTTTTATCTAAATCTGTAAGTGGGAAAATGTGTTTATAAAAGGGTAGATGACCACCATACTCGCCATTTGATATGATAGGGAAATGCCCGGCAATAATAATGTTTTTATCAGGATTCTCATTAATAATATCCTCTAGCTCTTCTTTGAAATCATCAGTTGTTGAGACTTTGCAGTCCCCATCTATTGGGCCAGGAATATCGAATGGATGGTTCCACCATTGAGTATTAATTGTAATTAATAGTAAATTATCATCAAGCTCAAATTCCTTTGGGCCTGGACAACCTTTTTTTGCTGCCCATTTAA
>RCND010003384.1_pt1 | contig 10226 bp, 13 predicted proteins | sample 2041351 | NCBI WGS metagenome assembly RCND01 (sample SAMN09708230, study PRJNA481090) | Marine sediment metagenome, whole genome shotgun sequencing project. | biome: marine sediment; feature: ocean; material: sediment; isolation source: Sewage treatment plant 12B marine sediment (STP12B) ...
ACACATAACTACCAAAGGGGAATGTTTTTGTTTTTTGGTGTTTCTTATTTGATATGATGATCGCAACTACGCCAGCAAAGACAGATATAAATGAAAAATTACCATCCAATAGCATGGCATCAGAGCCAGAATAATAATAGGTAACCCACCCAGCAATAGCCATCAAAAAAGAAATAAATATACCTACGCTTAAGGCTTTAGTCTCAACGCGGTCAATTTCAATAATTGCATTCATTCATTTATTTTAAACTGCATAAAACTAGGAGGCTAGTTTTCGTAAAGTCAATGTTCGAGGGTACTTTTGCGTTTTCTAATTAGTATATTGAGCTTTTGTTACTACAAGGTAATGAATTTTATTCTCTACGAAATTGGAGTTTTGTACAATACTCCCGATCTGTAGGACAGTTTAAAGGCATTACTTAGTTTATTATGATGCTATCTTCTTAACGGCATAAACTTGATCCGGTGGCACTTTACCTATTTCGGTATGCCTTCTTTTGGTATTATAAAATTCGATGTAATCGCTTACCATTTGATATAGGTCAAGGCCTCCGTTGGGTGGGTTAAGGTATATCTTTTCATATTTGATCGACTTCCAGAAACGTTCGATATAGATGTTGTCCAGGGCCCTTCCCTTGCCGTCCATCGATATCTGGATCTCATGATCCTTGAGCACTTCGATATATTGGGTGCTCGTATATTGGGACCCCTGATCGGAGTTATGTATCTCCGGTGCGCCATGACCTGCTATGGTATCCTCCAAAAGTTCGATGCACCATTGTTTGTCCATGGAGTTCGAGATGCTCCAGTTCAGTATTTTTCTACTGTATACGTCTATTATCGCGTTCATGTACATAAATCCGCGCAGCATCGGAATATAGGTGATATCGGTCTGCCAGACCTGGCCCGGGCGTTCGATCTTCAGGTCTTTCAAAAGATAGGGGTACTTATAGCTCGCAGGGTCCTTAATGGTGGTCCTGGGCTTTCTATAGATCGTTTGGAGTCCCATAAGCTTATATAGCCTACGGATTCTTTTCACGTTGACCCGATGTCCAAGATCGAGGTTCAGGTAATCCGTCATGCGTTCTACGCCGTAGTAAGGGTGTTCCAGGAAATGGACGTCTATCTGCCCCATCAACCTTAGATTGTACGCGCTCTCACTCCTTGGCCTGTAATATAGACCGGAACGGTGGATCTTAAGAAGTTTGCACTGCTGTACAAGACTTAGCCTTGGATGGCATTTTACCACCTTCTTCCTTCTCTCGGTAGTGCTCATTTGCCCAAGGCTTTCTTTAAAAAATCGTTCTCCACTTGCAGCTGGCCGATCTTGTTATAGAGTGGCCCCGTATCGGAACTGGGATCTTCTTTTTCGGTCTTCGCCCTAAATGCCAGGTCGGCATTGTCCAAAAACTCCCGTTTCCAACTTGATATCTGGTTCGGGTGGATCTCGAATTTAGCGGCGAGCTCTTGAAGGCTGCTTTGCTCCTTTATCGCTGCAATGGCAACTTTTGCCTTGAACGATGCACTGAATTTTCTTCTTGTTCTTTTCATATTTGACAGGGTTAAAATTACAACTTAACTTCCTGTCCTAAGGGAGTATTATAGTGAGTACCAAAACTCAAAACCCGAGTTTACAAATTGATGCTTTGTTAAAAGAAGGAGTTGCTGAAAAAAATATTTTTAGAGATGTGTCTTCAGGAGCTAAATCTGAGCGACATGATTTGGACTTAATGATTTCAAAACTTCGCAAAGGTGATACTTTGATTGTCTGGAAACTTGATCGTATCGCGAGAAGCATATCGCACCTTTTAAAATTAGTGGACCAATTTGAGAAATTGGGAGTGAAATTCAAAAGCATTAATGACCCTTTTGTAGATACAACTTCAGCGCATGGCAAGTTTGTAGTTACACTTTTTGGGGCCGTTGCTCAATTGGAACGGGACATCATTATAGAAAGAACTACAGCTGGATTAAAAAGCGCTAGAAGACGGGGCGTTCAACTTGGTCGAAAAAAAGGCTTAGGAAAGGAGGCTAAACAAAAAGCTATTCTAGCAGCATCATATTATAAAGAGAATAATCTACCCATTATTGATATTATGAAATTAGTGGGTATTAAGTCCAAACCCACTCTTTATAAATATTTAGCCATACAGGGAAGAAGGAATTGCAAGGAATGTGGTATAATTTTTTGGGATGAAAAACAAAATATAGAAAGTGCTTATTGCGAAAAACATAAATAATAATATGTTATTAAACAATAACACGTTGTTATTTTTATTATCTTTGCAAGATCAGTATAGACAAAATAGGAAAGCCATAAATATGCCAGGAAATACCGGGCAATAATATTTAGGCTATAAATCAAGTTTTATGACAACAAAGACAAAAATTAAACAAACAGCCTTTAGGTTCGATGAAGAACTTTTGGCATTAGTAAAGGAAAAAGCAGACGCTCAAAAACGAACTCTTAATAATTACATTGAGATTCTATTATTGAAAGATGTGGGAAAGATTCCTAATGAAGAAACAAAACTAGCCATAGCAGAGGTTATGAGCGGTAAAAAACTTGAAGAAATAACGGATATTGATTCTTTTATGGATTCACTATGATAAGCCAAAATGTACAAACTTGTAATATCAACTAAGTTCAAAAAAGATTTAAAAAAAATAGTAAAAAATCCTACTGATAAAAAGCTTACAACAGCTATTTTGAAAGTGTTAAAAGAGAAAGGTGCTTCAGGAATTCCCAAAGAAATGAAACCTCATAAATTAAAGGGAAATTATAAGAATAATTGGGAGTGTCATATAAGACCAGACTTGTTAATAATATGGTACCAAGTTGAATCACCAAAGATTATTAATTTAATTAGGATAGGTTCTCATTCTGACTTATTCAAATAATTAATGTCTAAATAAACGATAACATTATGCCACAATTTTCAAGTGTAGAATACAATAGAGAAGCTGAAACGCTGAGAAGAAAAAAGCATAATAGAAAGATTGATGCTATTGTAGAAAAGTCAATAATAGGTGTGCTTTGTGATTGTGGTTCTGATGATATAAAACAAAAAAGAAGAGGGGCATATATTATTTTGTGTAATTCTTGTAAAAAAGAATATAAGCTAATAGATTAAAGTCTAAATAAATCATTGATTAATATTTCTCGCTTTCAAAATAATTCCACAAAGCATTACCAAGACTTCCACCATTATCAGAGTTAGTAAAAAGAACGTAACCCCAGTCCTTTTCAGTATCTAATAAATACCAGCTAGTAAAACCCTCATTATTTCCATCATGAAGAAATGTATTGCTATATTGCTTATCTGGGTTTAGAAACCCTAAAGTGTAGTATATGTTCATGCCATCACTTGTTGTAGTTGTTAATGAGTGATGCTTAAAAAGATTGTTATAGCTTTCTTCCGATAACCCATCTCTATTCATTACTGCAATCATCCATTTCGAAAAATCAATGGGTTCAGTATGCAATGAGGCAGGAGCTACAAACTTGCCTTTGTCTTTTTTATGCCAATAGTCGTTTTTCCAGTCAACCCTGGTCATGTCTTTGTCATAAGGCTCAGCCTTATTTTCCATTGTATATTTCGATGGAATAAAGTTAGAATGTTCCATGCCTAAAGGTTTTGCAACCTTTTCTTGAAAAGAGGCCTCCATTCCATTCCAGTCTGTATTGTCTATATGTTTCAAGACCATCGCTAGATATTGATACCCTTCACCTGAGTATTCATAGTCACTATCTGGAGTAAATTTAATTTTAAGCTTCTTATCATCTTCATTTTCGCGCCAATTAGGAAACCCTGACCTATGGCTCAAGACCATTCTAGCGGTTATTTTTTTATATCTCTCGTCATGAGCTATATCAGCATATGGTAAATACTCATATAGCGGTCGGTCTAAACTCAACTTACCATCTTCAACGTATTTCATTACAAAAAAAGCGAATACTGATTTTGACAATGATGCTGCCTCAAAAATGGTTTTGTCTGTTACAGGAGTCTTTTTTTCTAAGTTGGCATATCCAAATGTATTATGATATACTACCTTGCTGTTGTTGATTACCGCAATTGAAACTCCTGAAATATTCAACTCTTGAATTTTTGATTCGATGAAATTATCAAGAGAATCCTTAGGCACTTCAATTCCAATGTATGATTTTATTTCCTTGTTGACTGGTGTAGAACAACCAGCCAATAACATCAATGGTACTAAGAAGTGAAATACTTTAATAAGAGTGTGATTTTTCATTCGGTTCTTATTTTAACTGACAAACTGTAAATTACGGAATTTCTTTATTTTGATGGAAAAGAAAAGTATCATCCGAAGAATCTGGTTTTATCAGTATATTTAGTAAAACCAAAGTTCAATTAAAGGATGGGTAGATTCAGTTAAACAATCTTATCAATAAATACTTTGTTACAATCATAACGCTTGTACTCCAATGTTCTTGTACCCGAAAAGTTGACGTATTACGCTAACTGGACAACCTCTATTGTCATCTACACCAGCCCGTTTGCGTAACTACAAGAATATGCTTACTTTTCATACGAATACCCAGCTAAAAACCCCAAAAGAGCAAAGCAGCTAAGGGTTCCTTCACCACTTCCCCCCATTAACACATACAAACAGCACCAAACCCCTGGCCGAGCACTGAAAAGCGTTTTACCGCATGGGTAAAAAAGTAGAGTTGACTGATGAACCGGGGCCTGACGCACCCGATCTAGATTTTATAAAATGGCCGCTTCAAAATACAAAGCCTTTATCTCTTACAAACACTCCGAGCTAGGGCGGCGGCATGCTATTGCCTTGGAGACCGGTTTAAAGCGCTATGCCAAACCCCTGTTGCAACGCCCTATCAAGATATTTCGCGATGAAAAACACATGGTGCCTGACAATGACTTGTCTAGCTTGATCACCAATGGCTTAGACCAATCGGAATTCATGATCTTTATTGCAGAAAAAGGAGCGGCGAATTCACCCTGGTGTCAAAACGAGTTAGAATATTGGTGTGGCGACCTAAATAGAAAAGACAAGCTCATCATTGTGCATGCCGCTGACGACCTAAAAATAGATATAGAAAAGAAAACCATTGCCTGGGACCATACGGAAGCCCTTCCTTCATTACTCAAAACCTATATTTCTACGATTCCGTTTTATGTTGATTTGACCTGGGCTCAAAAAAAAGAAGAAGAAACTTTAGACCATGTCCGCTTCAAATCGGCGATCAATTTGGTAACGGCCAAACTTAGGGGCGTTGCCCCCGAAGAACTGAACGACGTGGAGCTGCAAGTTTATCGAAGGAATAGGCGCTTGCGAAATTGGGCCATTGCAGTGCTTTCTATCATGTTGATCATTTCAATCTTTGCTTCCTTTTTTGCGTATTCGCAAGCCAATGAAGCCACAATACAGCGGAAAAATGCAGAGAAACAAACGAAAATTGCTGAAATGGAGAAACAAAGGGCCATTGATAGTTCAGAAGTCGCACAAGAACAAAGAGAATTCGCTCGGTTTGAGGCTAGAAGGGCTCAGGACAGCGCGATGGTAGCTCAATACCAGAGAGATTTGGCCAAAACTCAAACTAAAATAGCTATCGCGGAACGGGAAGAAGCAGTCAGACAGACTAAAGAAAAAGAGATGAGACTTAGTGAAGTCTATTGGAGTTATTCTAAAAATTTCCATGACAATCAAAGGCACCAATTAGCACAACTTTATGCGGTAGAGGCTGCTAATCTTTTACCAGATCGGGGTTATGGAGTTGGTTATATGAGTCTTAGTCAAAATGTGAGTCGTTACTTTTTACAGAACATGAACTTCGAAAAATGGCCGCATAAAAAAAACATTGAATTTGCAAAGGAACTTCTGACTTCTTCAAGAATGAAGTTTGATGGTGAAGAAATTGAGGAATTTTCAAGCTGGCCTGACACACTTAACTCGGTTATTGGGGCGAACAGATTCGATTCCAATCAATTGATAGTTTCTTGGCATAAAAATGGCACAGTGGTGGTTCGCGATGTTATCAGTTTTGTTCCTGTATTCAAGCCAATAAGATTTCGGAATGAAGTGACCCAGGCTACGTTCCACAAGGACAAACTGGTTATTGAGTTGAAGGATGAAGATGAGGAAGAAGAATGGACTGAAATCTGGGATCCCGAAACATCAAAACGATACGCAAGTGGTGACTTCTTCATTACAGATGATTTCAATAACCTCATTTTAGTAAATAGGCTGGATAATGGTAAGTATACGCTCAAAGCTATATGGGATAAAAGCGAAAAGAAAAGTGAAAAATCAATACCTATAAATGGCCGACCAAAGTTTGTGGCATTTTCAAACGATCTTTTAGCTGTGGTTACTGTTAAGTACCCCAACAGGATTTCACTCTATACTCCTGGAAATGGAAATATTCCCATTGATATTTACCATCCGGAGCCTGTCAGAAAAATCAGAATTTCTTTAGATCATCAATATATTGTGGTTTATGGTAATAACGGGACTCAATATCTATGGGTTAAATCACCAGCTACTAACCCAAATAATATCCAACATAATTTCGACAATCCGAAGTTTGGCAATGGCTCTTTTGCAAATAATGATAATGAATTCTTACTATGGGGATATGAGGATTTCCTTTTAGTTGACATTACAACCGGGCAAAAAATGGTGATTCCTTCAAGTCTTAAGGTTGAAAGTGCCACTTTTTCACCTAACAATAAGCTTATTGCGGCCTGGGATCACCGCAAATTGGAGCTATGGGAGAAGGCCTCTTTAACCAAGCTATTCTCAGTTCCCCAGAGAAACGCAAGATCAATTGTAAAATTTGCCTCTGATAACTCATACCTTGTCCAGGCTTCTGGTAAGGAGGTGCAAGCAATATCGGTAGCAGATGGTAAGGTTTTAGGGAATCGTATTGTCCTGAGTTCCCAAGCCGATGTCCTAACTATTTCCAACAATGGTGAGTATTGGGCAGTAGCATTGCAAGAAGGAATGTTACAACTCAGAGATAATAATGGAGTACTACTTTTTCAGGAAAAATTTTATCGACCTGAAGCGGTCAACCAGTGTTGGTTTCTTAACCAGGACCAATATTTACTATGTGTGGGTAATGATACCCGCTTATGGGATATATCAAGTCCCCAGCATACTAAGTCAGTATTGGATTTAGGGTCCTGGGACTATGGCACGCTTTCGGATGACGGTAAAAAAGTGATGTTATGGAAAGACAAGAAAGCACAAATACTGGAATTACCCACACTCAAAGTGCTGGCTCAAAATCTTTATCATGATTTTACTCTTAGGGGAGGATGTGCGGTAGCTGGAGGAAAGCTATTTCGCACTTGGGACATTGAAGGCAACATATACACTTGGTGGTCCTTTTCAGGTTCACCCATGGGGCAGTTACCAAGGCCCACGGGTATAGTGAGACCCAGAAAAGTAGTAAATTCCCCAAGCGGCAACGCACTTATCTATTTTGACTATGATGAAGGACCGCGTACCACCTATGTCCCCTTAACCGTCTTAGATGGAGATTTTCCGGAAAAGTTTGCCCTACTACAATCACAAGCCCTAACAGGAGTCACTTTGAATAATCTGACCAGCGAGGTCGATAATATAGCGCCTGGAGAATTGAAATCATTGAGAAGGAATTACATGCGAGTTCTTGAAGAACATGAAAGGGAATGCGCCATGTCTGATAATAATTTGTATTCTCTTCTGCGTGTTGGGTGGGAGCAGTAAAATGAATTAGGCTATTACTTAAACATTAACAGATTAGACAGATCAAATACGATTTATTAATACCTATAAAATATTGCCTGGGGTATTCTACCATGAAGCAATACAAAAGTTTTGATGTTCTCATTTACAAACAAAGCAAACACTTTGGAATGCTTCCATGGATTGGACTTTTCCAACTTAAAGTGTTTACCTCGAAGCGTTAGCAAAGTTCAAAAAAACGATTAATTAACATACGAGCTCAACCGTTTTGCAACATATCAAAAATCCGAGAATAAAATGAAAAGAATTTTAATATTAGTAATATTTGGATTGATAATTTTGGGGTGTAAGGAGAATAATAATAAACCGAATGTAAAATCATTGCTCGTAACACAACTTAAAAACTCACATACAAATCAGGTATGGTTCGTTCCGACAAAAAAAGCAATCGAGGGACTTACTTTGGAGCAGTCAAATTGGAAAGATAGTACCGATAATCATTCGATTGGCGAATTAGTATCACATCTTATTTTTTACAACGAACTTATTCTAAAAGCATTTAAAGGCGAAAACTTTACTGATATTAATGACGAAGAAGAAAATAAAGAAACTTTCAAATTATATAAAGGAAAAGATTGGCAAAATGCTGTAAAAAAGCTAGACAGTCTTCAAACCGAATGGGAAAAAATTACCGAAAATTCGACTGATGAGCAAATAGCGGAATGGAATGTTGAAATCGCAAATATTAGCGCTCATACTGCCTATCATACAGGACAAATTATTTATATCAGAAAACGAAATGGCTGGTGGAAATAATATCAAAAATAATTGGAATTGAACTTAACTAAAGTTTAAATAAAGGATGGATTTGAAATTCAAAAGCGAGGAGATAAGAATATACAATGAAGGGGGAGTAAGCGGTATAACCTTTTCAGAACACAAGGATTTGGGTTCTGAAACCGAGAATATGTCAATTGATGAAATAATTGAATCAACTGGAAGATATTTACAATTACAACGTTCTTATCCAGAAGATGACTTTGATACTGATTATTACCATTTTGAAATCAATGATGATTTTTTCGATGGTAATTCAGTAGAGTACGAAATGGTATTGTCAAGGACTCATTTTGAATTCAAAGCATCTAATAGATCAGTTTTTATTTTAATAAATCCATCTAATGAAAAATTTGCTCTATTAAAGAAAACCCTGCCACTACTGACAAGTAGAAAAGGGAAATTGGTTATAAACTAAAGTTCAAATAAAGGATGGCTAAAAACAAACTAAACTCGCCTAACGGACATTTGGATCTCTTTTTGGCTTAGGGCCAAAGTTCAATACCATAAAACTATTCTTCACTTAAAATAAAATACCTATCTTTGACGTTAGTAACGTGAAAAGATATGATAATATCCTTTGGTTCAAAATCAACCGAACAGATTTGGAACGGAATTCGAGTTAAGAAAATGCCTATTGAAGTTCAGAACGTAGGACGCCGGAAACTCAGAATGCTGAATAACTCGCAAGACATTTCGGATTTAAGAATTCCACCTTCAAATCGACTTGAAAAGCTTGGTGGAAAACTAAGCGAGTTCTATAGCATTCGCATTAACAAACAATGGCGGATAATGTTCTTATGGGACAAAGGAAATGCAAGCGAAGTGGAAATAATTGATTATCACTAAAAAGTAAAAAATGGAAAAGTTAGCAAATGTACATCCTGGGGAAATTTTGTTTTACGAGTTTCTTGAACCACTTAAAATTACAGCTTATCGACTTTCAAAAGATTTGAGAATACCGCAAACGCGGATTTCGGAAATCGTAAAGGGTAATCGTAGAATAACTGCGGACACAGCATTGCGATTGAGTAAATATTTTGGGAATTCGGCAAAATTCTGGCTTGGGCTTCAAGATGATTACGATATCGAAGAAGAGAAAGAAACAAAAGAATCGGAACTGAACGAAATCAAGCATTACCAAAATAAAAACGTTGCCTAATGAGTATTGATCAGCTAAGCCAAAGTCTAAATAAAGGATGGTATAGGTGAGAAAACTCTTTACAAAATGTACTTTTTGTAAAGAGTTAAACTTTTCAGGTAGTATGAAAAGTTAAATAAGCTACCGTTTAAATTGACTTCTTCCAATAAGTTTTAAACGTTTATATGGAAGGTAATGATTCCAGAGGAACAGGTATTGGGGTGCTTTTGAAAAAAGGGTACCGCATAACTTCTATCCGGTCGTTTGCAAATGAACGTGATGTCAGAGATGAACCTCTTTTTGATAAAAACGTGTTGCAGTTTAAGGTGACCGCTACAAATGGTAACGAAGTTTATATCCTATCATGCCAACTTATAACTGAATCGGATTCGTTGAAATTAGAAAGTAAAAGAAAAAGGCAAGTGGCCAAAATTGCCGCTATCTATGAAGAGTTACGAACTAGTGGACACGAGAATATAATCATTTTAGGAAACCTCAATGCACCTTGCTATTCAAAGTCGTT
>RCND010002455.1_pt1 | contig 10219 bp, 7 predicted proteins | sample 2041351 | NCBI WGS metagenome assembly RCND01 (sample SAMN09708230, study PRJNA481090) | Marine sediment metagenome, whole genome shotgun sequencing project. | biome: marine sediment; feature: ocean; material: sediment; isolation source: Sewage treatment plant 12B marine sediment (STP12B) ...
ACTCAGACAGGTATCCGACTATGTTAAAAAAAGAGAATCAATTTTATCCGATCTGGCTGGTGTTCCCAGCCCTTGTTGTCTTTACCCTCTTCATCGTTCTACCGGTAGCGATGAGCCTGATATATTCCTTCACCGACTGGAATATCATGCGGATGGACGAGCCGGAGTTCCGAAGTTTTCAGAACTACAGCTACCTTCTCGGCGATCCTATATTTATCCGGTCGCTGGGTAACACCCTTTTGTATGCATTCTCCACAACATTTCTGAAAACGGTCGCGGGACTGGCATTGGCCATTATTCTGGTTAAAAACATTCCAGGGAACGGTCTGTTCAGAACTCTGTTCTACCTGCCTTGCGTATTGAGCACAACAGTAATCGGTGTTCTTTTCAAAGCAATCCTGGCCTCCGACGGTCTGCTGAACATCAGTCTCAGCTCTATCGGCCTCGGTGGTCTGGCTACCAACTGGCTGGGATCCTACGGAACGGCGATGGCTTCTGTAATTTATATCGAATCCTGGATGTGGGCGGGCTTCAATATGTTCGTCTTCATCGCCGGTCTTCAAGCTATCCCTATCGACTATTACGAATGCGCCGAAATTGAGGGCGCTGGATTTCTCCATCGTTTTTTCAAGATTACCATTCCCCTACTGGTTCCGGCATTCACGGTTGTGATAACTCTAAGTATTGCCGGAGGGTTAAGGGTTTTCGACCTCATCTACGTTCTTACAAACGGAGGCCCGGGCTTCGATACCCAGGTGATGAACACCTATGCTTTCCGAGCTTTCAGCATGGGACTGCTGGGAGAATCCAGTGCCGCGTCCATCCTACTGGCAATAATTATCGTGAGTATTTCCTTCATGATGAATCGGTTCCTGAAGAACCGGGAGGTGGAGCTCTAAATGACCATTAAAGCGAAAACCATTCGGCAGCGAACACCGCTTTTCATCCTGCTTCTGGCCATTTCCTGCGTATACATAGTACCACTACTGATGATGATTCTCGGTTCGTTGAAAAACCAGACCGAAGCGATCCGTTTCAATCTGACTCTCCCCGCCCATTTGGAATGGGGCAATTTTCTTCACGTTCTCAAACGCGGAAAAATTCTCAACGGATATAAGAACAGCATGATCATTACTTCGATCACCACCCTGTTCACGCTTGTATTCGGTGGATTCGCCGGGATTACTATTTCCCGACGGAATGACAGAGTGTCTGAGGGGTTCTACTACTATTTCCTGTTCGGCATCACCATAACCCTGCAGATAGCCACCACCTTTTCCTTACTTAAAAATCTGAATATCTACGGCAGCTATATGTCTGTAATCTGTATATTTCTGGCCATGCGTATGCCCTTTACGGTAATGACCTTCACCAGTTTCGTAAAAGGCGTGCCTCGGGAAATCGACGAAGCGGCCATCGTTGATGGTGCCAATGTCTTTACTCTGTACTTCAGGATACTGATGCCGATTCTCAAGCCGATTATCATCACGAATCTCATTGTTACGGTCATCAGCGTTTGGAACGATTTCAATATCGCTCTGTTCTTCCTCAATTCGTCAAAGCAGTGGACTGTGTCGCTCACCATCTATAACTTCTTTGGTCGCTACGCTCGGGACTGGCATTATGTCTTCGCGGCTCTGGTACTGGTCATTTTACCTGTGGTGACTCTCTACCTCTGGCTCCAGCGATACATTGTTTCAGGCATGACCTCCGGCGCTGTGAAAGGATAGCTCCTTGGAACTTACCGAAACCCGCCCGAACATCCTTTTCATCATGGCGGACGACCATGCGATTAATGCCATCAGCGCCTACGGATCCCGGTTGGCCAACGTTTTTCGGACACCTAACCTGGACCGTATCGCCGAAGAAGGATGCCGGCTGGAAAACTGTTGCTGCACCAATGCCATCTGCACTCCGAGCCGGGCGGTTATCCTTACGGGAAAGTCATCTCATATTACCGGCGTCAGGACTCTTTCTGATGCCATGAATCCTGAGGAGGCCACCTTCCCACAGTTGATGAAGGATGCCGGATACCAGACGGCACTTTTCGGCAAATGGCATGTCCACAGTGAGCCCCGGGGATTCGACAACTACAGCGTCCTTCCGGGCCAAGGGCGATACTTCAATCCGGAATTTGTGGACAAGGGAAAGGTCTGGCCGGACAATCCGACGGGCGCGAATAACGAGTATCCCAAGGGCAATTTTGAAGAAGGATACGTTACCGATCTGATTACCGATAAATCCGTCGAGTGGATCCGGGGCCGGGATAAGGACCGCCCGTTCCTTCTTCTCTGCCACCATAAAGCCCCCCACGATGATTTCGAATACCATCCCAGAGACGAGGGTCTGTTCGACGACATAAATATTCCCGAACCCGAGAACCTGCGGGAAGACCGGAGCCATAGATCAATCGGTTCCCGAGACTACGGCACTTCTGTTTCAGAAAGGAATCCGGTACGCAACGCTGTCAAACATATGAGTCGGCCCGATTATCCCACCGGTTCGTTGTCTCTGGAAGGTTTGGATACCGACGAGAGAACCCGGGCGGCCTACCAGAAATACCTCAAGGACTATCTGCGAGTCTGTAAAGGTATCGACGATAATGTCGGACGATTGCTTGATTGTCTGGACCAGGAAGGACTCACTGAGGATACGGTTGTGATATACACTTCGGACCAGGGCATGTTCCTCGGCGAGCACGATTACATCGACAAGAGATGGATATATGAAGAAGCACTAAAAATGCCCTTCCTCGTCCGTTATCCTCAGGCCGTACCCGCGAATACCATTATGGATAGCATCGTCACCAACCTGGATTTCGCTCCGACATTACTGGAGATGGCAGGACTGAACGCCCCGGATCCTATGCAGGGCCGAAGTTTCCTCTCCATTATTCGGGGAAAAGAACCGTCGGACTGGCCCGGTGTCGCCTACAACCGATACTGGATGCACCGGGCCCATCATGATGTTCCGGCCCACTTCGGACTGAGAACTCTTGAATACAAGATAATATTCTTCTACGGCCTGCCATTGGACGCAACCGATGCATCTCCTGAACCGACTCCCGCCGGTTGGGAACTTTATGATCTGCTGAAAGATCCCGGTGAAAATCACAATATTTTTGACGATCCGGTCCACCGGAACTTACGCAAAACGGCTATTGGTGCCCTACTCACCGAGCGCCAGCGCCTCGGTGAAGACGATAGCCCCTACCCCGACCTGGAAGAAAGACTGGCCGAGACCCTGGCCGGTGTCTATCCAACAATTTAGTCAGGAGAATCCACGATGTCCTACGAAGACGGATGGTCTGCAATCAACCTGGAAATGCCATCCAGAGTTCCCAGAACAGAGTACTCAGCCGACACTCACTGGGACCTGATCCGTAAGGTTACCGGGCTGAAAGTGAACTCAACCAGCCCTGCGGAGTTGCAAAAAAGCGCGTCGGGAACCTTCATAAAAGCCTGGAACTATGACTTCAACTGGAACATTCTCATCAACTCTGACGAATTGGACGCCTGTCGGACCCGGATGGGTCACGCCGTGTATGAGGCCGACGGAGTGGATATGGACCGTGAGGTGTCCTGTCCATTCTCCGAAGTGGATGAGGTTCTCTCCTTTGAACCACAAAGTGTCTATGGCACTCCCGACCACAGCTTCCTGGTAGAGCGTTTCAACAAAGACTATCGAAACCGTTGTCACCTGGCCCCGGACACGGTGAACATGACCGGTATCTACATCACCTGTATCTCCGGACTGCTGGAGATTTTCGGTTGGGACATGATGCTCATGGCCATGGGTATGGATGCAGCCGGCTTCGGGGATGTCGCCAGGCGCTATGTCCGATGGATCCAGCCGTATTTCAACGCACTAGCCGACTGCGACGCTCCAGTTGTCATGGTGCACGACGATATCGTCTGGACTTCCGGTCCTTTTGTTCATCCCGACTGGTATCGGTCCTTCGTATTCCCCCACTACAAAACACTTCTGGCTCCGTTGAGGGAAGCCGGTAAGCGGATCATGTACACCTCCGACGGGGATTTCAGTGTGTTCATCGACGATGTGGCCAAAGCCGGAGTGCATGGTTTCGTGATGGAACCTACTACAGACATGGCCACAATAGCTCAGCGCTACGGCCAGACCCATGTATTTGTCGGTAATGCCGATACACGGATTCTCCTGGGCGGTACAAAAGACCAGATCTACAACGAAGTAAAACGGTGTATGGATATCGGCAAAGACTGCCCCGGATACTTTATGGCCGTGGGAAATCATATACCGGCCAATACCCCGGTAGAGAATGCTCTTTTCTATAATGAAATCTATAAGGAACTGAGTCGCCGATAAACCGCGATAGTGAGGAAGCTTTGAAACATCAAGTTGACGATTCAAAAAGGATTCAGACCGACCCCGGACATATGGTCAATCAGTCCAACCAGTCCCCTATGTTCAGAGGACTTCGGGGTATCGGTCGCATCCTGGAAATCGACGGTTACCATGTCTGGGGCACTTCTCCAATCCGGGATGACCGGGGAAGAGTGCATCTTCTGTTCAGTAGATGGACTGAGGAAGCATCCCACTACGGTTGGGTGATGTGCTGTGAAGTGGCCCACGCCGTTTCAGACCATCCGGAAGGACCTTTCGAGATAACCGGTACGGTCCTCGGCGGCCGGGGTGGAACAGCCTGGGATTCCTGGTCTATCCACAATCCGACGGTCCATCGTGTGGGTGACAAATACCTGGTGTTCTACATGGGCAGTGATGGCTCCTCCTTCGATCAGTCCCGGGAAGAACTGATTGAACTCAGCTGCCGAAATCCTGATGCCTATGCTCCCTATTTTCATAAACTGGTTGCTTCGAAGCAGGTTGGAATGGCGGTCGCCGACAGTCCTGAAGGGCCCTGGGTCCGAATAAATGATGCACCTGTCGTTCCAAGAGGTCAGGAAGGTGATTGGGATGACTTTGTTACATCCAACCCGGCCTTCCTCTCGCATTCGAGTGGCGAGTTGTGGCTCTATTACAAGGGATGGAGCCGCAAGACGGCCGCGATTAAGAATGGCAACAGGCGGTACGGTCTGGCAGTGAGCCAATCACTGGAAGGACCTTTCAAAAAATACGCGGCCAACCCGCTGATTGATCTCTCACACCTGGGGCACAACATTCAATGTGAAGATGCCTACCTCTTTTATTCAGATAGAAAATTCCACATGGTACTCCGGGACATGGGTTACTATAACCATGAGGTAGGCCTGCATTTCGAATCCGTGGACGGGCTCCAATGGGGAGTTCCGCAAATCGCCTTCCGGGAAGCACCGTATTATTTTGACGAGCCCTTGCCCGGATTGGACCGAGAGGGCCGGCTCGAGAGACCGCAGATCCTGATGAAGGACGGGCGACCGGAATATCTTTATACAGCCTACGTCGGCGGCTCATCAGGAACCTCATCAGCGGCGGTATTGAAATTCGAATGAAGGAAGAGCAATGACGCGGACCAGACGAGGATTCCAAGAAAAAATAATCTCCATCAATCTGCTGATATTCTCTGGCCTGTTGTTCATCGTCTTTACTTCATTCTTTGTCTATTGGAGCTCTACTTCCCGGCGTATGGCTGAGGAAGACCTGGCAATAGTCGCCCAGGTAAAGGTCAGCCAACTATCCGACAAGCTATGGATTATGGACCGCACAGCTGTTCACCTCTCCAGTGACTTCTTCTTTTCTGATGACATTTTCGGCCAGCTGATCCATTCGTCCCCGGAGGAAAACTATTTTCAGGTTAACAGAATGGAGAACTTCAATGTTGTGAGTCGCCTCCTCCCCTTTTCCCTGAATCGGGCATCTATATACAGAATCTGCCTCTACAACGTAAACAACGACTTTGTTTCAGTCGGTGCCCCGATGGAGTATAGAAAAACCTCTGACTATCTGGCTTCGGATGATTTTCGCTCCCTTGCCGAACAGCTCCGTCGGGGAGCGAACTGGGTGATTCTGCCACCTCGGAAGGATCCCCTGCATTATGAAGCCCAACACACCGGTGCGAAAAGAATCGTAACCGTGGCGCGACGTCTGGCTGATCTGGGTACCCGCAGCCCGATACATGTCGGATATGTAGAAATCCAACAGACCCTCGAAAGTTTCGTGGAGATGTTCACCGATCTGGAAGCAGATATATCCTACGCCGTTCTCGATGAATCGAATCAGTTGCTCCTCTCAGGAGGACCTTCCGGAGGCGAGATCAATGGCCTGTTCCAAGACCTGATTCCTCATAGGCGCAGCCTGACAGCGACGGTGGATCTGGAGGAGTTCGGTCTGCAACTCATCCTGGTGAACGATAACCGATACCTGTTCAGGATGTCGTTCATTCTCGGATCGGTTCTTCTGCTCACTTTGGCCCTGATGGTATTCGGATTTGTTACAACCGAACGTTTCGTCATCCATCGTCTGACCAAACCGCTCGACGATTTGAATTCCCTGGTAAACAGCGTGGATATCGGCAACCTGGACTTCGCCTACAAGCTCGAGGGAGATATTGATCAGATCCAGCACCTCGATACGGCCTTCCGGGAAATGCTGCGAAAGCTTCGGACGTCCTTCGACGATCTACTCACGGCGCGAACTGATGAGTTAAGGTCTCATTTATACGCACTTCATGCCCAGATGAAGCCTCACTTCATCCACAACATCATCGCTATCATTTCATCATTGGCCGAAGACTACGAAGCGACAGAAATTGAAGATATATGCTCGAAACTCTCCAGTATCATTCGTTATACATCTCAATACAGTACTTCGGATGTGGTTCTGTCCGAAGAACTTACCCATGGACGCAATTACCTGGATCTGATGAAAACCCGATACCTGGACCGTCTGTCCTATACCTTTGATATTACCGGAGATGCCTCACTGGTGAGGGTTCCCAAGTTCATTATCCAACCGGTAATCGAGAATTGCTTCAAGCACGGATTCCAGACCATTGCCCCGCCGTGGCGAGTCGATATTTCGGTAAGTGTTAGCGAATCCGATTGGATGGTAACCGTTAGGGACAACGGCTCGGGATTTTCACAGGATTCCCTCGACGAAATGGAGCGTATCAAGAGAGAGATTGAACTGAAAAGCACCGGGGAGATACTGAAGACTTTACAGATTGGCGGTATGGGAATGAAGAATATTCTGGCACGCCTCCGATTCAAATATGGTCCCGACGTTGTCACAACCGCAGGCAATCATTCAGAGGGCGGAGGATGGGTCGTCATCGGAGGGCCACTATGATTCGCGTACTGGTCGCGGAGGACGAACCTCCTATTCTCAAGAGTGTCTGCCGGAATATAGAGAAGGCCAATACCCGATTTTCGGTTGTCGGCCAGGTTTATGACGGACAGGAAGCTCGAAAGTTTCTGGAACAGGAGGGAGACAGCATTGATGTTCTGGTAACGGATATCAACATGCCGGTTGAAGATGGTCTTGTACTGTTGGAATACGTACAGAAGACATTTCCCGACATGGTGACAGTCGTTCTGAGCGGCTTCCAGGAATTCGAGTATGCAAAGCAAGCCTTCAAGTACGGTGTAATTGACTATCTTTCAAAACCCATCGACAGAGAACTGCTTCGGACACTGCTGGGCCGTATCGTGGAAGTCGTGGAAGGTAAGCGCTCCGAACGTCAACATCAGGTACTATTCGACGCAGTTCAATCACCTCTGCCACCCGATTCCGGAGAAAACTGTGAAGCCGTCTTTTCCCTTGGGTTGATCTGTTCCGGACCATTTCCCATCAGTGAGTACGACTACCTCTTACCAGGCCGCGAATTCTGGGACCGACACGATCTGGCCGTACTGGCTGCGGATAATTTCGGTAGACAGGACCACTGGCTGCTTCCGGGAAAGAGTTCTGTAGAGGAACTTCTGCTTTTTCCAGCTCTGGTGGAGGGTGGATGTCGATTCGTGAAAAGCCTCTATCAGTCAATCGTCCATCTGGACGGACCACCTGTCACTTTCTATTGGATGCCCGGTCCCTACAAATTGGACGAACTGGCGCAGGCCCATCATATCGCCCGGAAAGAACTCCACCGCAACCTCGTCGTTGGGCAATCATCGTTCCTGAAGCGCGAAGACCTGAACGGGACACAAAAAGACGGCTCGTGGAGCGGTCGCTGGTACGATGGGATTCAAGGTGACGTTACGACATTGTCCAACGCGGGTTTGGTTACTGCCATTCTGTCCCGCATCAAAGAAGCATTGGGGACGGTGCCTCGGCAGGTAGACTTCGAAGAGTTTCTGGCTTTCGTCTTCACCACTGTCGTGAATACGGCGGCCGATGCCCGTAAATACAGGGATATCGAAGCGGCCATCAATCGCCTGATTACCAATTCATCGAAAACAGGCGAATTGTTGGACGGAGCAGAGGCTTTGCTTATCGATATCCTCTTACCCTCGGGTCCACGACAAATGGAAAAAGACAGAAAGATTCAGGATATGGCCGACTATCTTGCCTTGAACTATAACAAACCTGTATCGAATACCACCCTGTCGCTTCGCTTCGGAATGGTTCCTTCGTACGTGAGCAGTATCTTCAAATCACATATGGGCGTCACTCCGTCGGAGTACATCAGGGATATGCGTATGGATAGAGCCAGGGAATTGCTCGGTGAAGACCGCGATCTTCTTTTGAAAGACATCGCCGCTATGGTGGGCTATAGCGATCCATTGTATTTCTCGAGAGTGTTCAAGAAGCATTTCGGTATCAATCCGTCACAGGTGAAGAATCAACGCCCGCCGGAGGACTGATCGTTCCTGCTCGCAGGGACCCTGTGGTGTAGTTTTACTCATCTGACCTGAAAATAGAGAGTTTTCTACATTAGCTGTTACTCTGATCAGACAACCATGTTTTGTTTCATCAGGGATTTACTACTCGCCATATTTCATGTCGCCACATCCAAACGCACGGATCTGATTTTCTCTCTGTTGATGCTGAGAAAGCAGAACGAGATTCTGAAAAGACAGGTCGAATCTCGGAAGGAACGGCTTCGTCCATCCTCTTCCGATCGCTGGTCTCTGGCAATGATCTCATCAATATCTGCAATGGCCAGATCACACCTCCAGCTATTCAAGCCAGCCCGTACTGACAATAAAATACCACCAAAGGTATCTCTCCTAATTTCCTCCAGAATCTAACATGCCGATTCTGAAAATATGCTGCTGCTGAAATCATTACTTCATCTACTCGAGTTCTGCCTCTTTTACATCATCAACCGGAAATCAATTATCCCGAAAATCGCTCTGATCTGGCAGGAAAATCAGAAATACAAACGGTATTTCCAACAGAAAAAGATCAAACATCCTTTCTCCATCCAAGAGAAATGGTTTATCCATGCAATGTTCATCAGCAATCCCAAGGCTAGAAGATATTTTACATTGGTGACACCTGAAACCATTCTGTACAGATAGAAGAAAGCCATCAAAGACTACTGGACTTATGACAAACTGAAGAAAAAAACGAAAGGCAGACCACCAATCACCAAAGCAATGAAACTTCTGATCAAGAACATGAAAATAGATAACTATCTCTGGGGCTGTAAACGCATCCATGATGAGTTAGAGAAGATTTCTATTGATATATCCCGAGAGACGATCAGAAAAGTGATTCAGGATTATAGAAGGTCAGGCGATATCAAACCCAACTATTCCTGGAGCAGATTTCTTAAATCTCACTGGAACTCTTTATTCGCCTGCGACTTCTTAACTGTTGATGTATTTGGGTTCAAAAGATTCTATGTCTTCTTCATCATTGAGCTCAAGAGCAGGAAAATAGTCCATTACAATATCACTCGAAACCCGAATATCAGATTTCTGAGACGTCAGTTCAGTTACTTTGAAGAGTTATATCCTGATTCTTATTTGATTCACGATAATTCCGGGGAACTGAAATACTTTCCATATCAGGAATATGAGATCAACGGAGTCGCAACGACACCCTACTCTCCTAACATGAATGCATATGCAGAAAGATTCATCCGATCTGTCAGGCAGGAGTGCCTGGATTGGTTTGTTATATTCTCCGAGACACAACTGAGGAACATCCTGAAGTCCTACATGGAATATTACAATCAATTCAGACCACATCAGGGTTTGAAATCCATACCTAAAGGTAGGCCTCCTGATGTTTCTGGGAAGATAAAGAAGATGCCGATACTCTTCGGACTCCATAACCACTATTACAGAGCCAGCTG
>RCND010002456.1_pt1 | contig 10218 bp, 9 predicted proteins | sample 2041351 | NCBI WGS metagenome assembly RCND01 (sample SAMN09708230, study PRJNA481090) | Marine sediment metagenome, whole genome shotgun sequencing project. | biome: marine sediment; feature: ocean; material: sediment; isolation source: Sewage treatment plant 12B marine sediment (STP12B) ...
AGTATCTATGGGGTACAGAGATTTCACAAAGATAGCGGTTGTCAGCAATAGTAGAAAATTCACCTTCCCTTGCGGTATCTGCCGTCAGGTCATCAGCGAATTTACCATGGATGCAACCATGGTATTTGACGATGAGAAGAAGGGGATTATTGAAGTGCCTATGACAGACATTCTACCTTATCGTTTCGATCAATTGGACGATTAGATGGGGCCACGTTCAAAATCATCAGCAAGTGATTTGGCTGTCCAAGGTGGTATTCTAGCAGCCACATCATTGATCGTTAGGCTGATTGGATTTTTCTACAGAATCCCTCTTGTGAACATGCTTGGTACTGAGGGGATGGGCTATTATAGCAGTGCCTTTGAGATCTACTCCTATATGTTGGTGATTTCTTCTTATGCACTGCCATCAGCGCTATCCAAAATTATTTCAAAAAAACTAGCATTGAAGCGCTATAGAGAAGCACATCAGATTTTTCGATCAGCTTTGCTTTTAGGGCTTCTTATTGGCGTCATAATGTCATCAATTCTATACTTTGCTGCAGAACCTTTATCCATATTGGTTGGTAGTGAAGGTGGGGCAATGGGCTTTAGAGCCTTAGCGCCTTCTATGCTATTATTTACCTTCTTAGCCGTCTTCAGAGGCTACTTTCAAGGTCATAACACTATGGTGCCGACAGCAGTATCCCAGATTGTTGAGCAGATATTCAATGCGGCTTTCAGCCTTGGGTTGGCAGCATTCTTCTTGCGTGAAACAATTCAAAAAGGTGCTGCAGGTGGTACATTAGGAACAGCTTTTGGCGTTGGTGCCGGTCTGATATTTATGGTTGTGATCTACCTATTTGCTAGACCTTCCATTCATAAAAGACTTAAGAGGGATCAAGCTTCTATTGGTATTCCCAATATTTTTACAAGTTGGCAGATTATCTATATGACGGCCATTCCTATGATGATTGGTTCATCAATCTACAACTTATCGAACATTGTTGATATGGTGTTGTTCCAGCGTGGTCTGTTGTCACATGGCTATGAGCAGGCGATGGTTTCTTCTATGTATGGTGTGTTATCGGCCAAATACCGGTTGATACTAACTTTGCCAATATCCATTTCTTCAGCGCTTGCTGCGGCATCAATACCGAGTATTGCCGCTTCAATGGTGACAAAAGAATATGCAATGGTCAAGAAGAAAGCAACGATGGCCATAAAAACAGTTTTGATGATTAGTATTCCGGCGGCTTATGGTCTAGGTGTATTGGCTGAGCCGATTTTATTGATGTTATTTGGTACAGAAGGGCTTAATACATCCGCTTTATTGATGAGAATCGGTGCGGTTAGTGTTATATTCTTTAGTATTTCGGGAATTTCGACGGGTATCCTTCAGGGCATTAACAAAATGTATGCCCCTGTACGTAACTCAGCCTTTGGTATTGGTTTTAAGATTATTGCGTTTATTGTGATGATTTATGTATTTGATACGGGTTTGGTTGGTGCAGTCATTATCAATGTTATTTTTAGTATGATTGTAGCATTCACTAATTTTTATAGCATACAGAAAAGCATTAAGTTACAATTGGACTATAAGTCTAGTGTAGTATTGCCGTTGATCGCAGGTGCAGTCATGAGTGTTGTTGCACTCGCTGTACATACAATGATGATGGCGACCACTAGTGGGAACACAATAGCTACCATGTTATCAATTGTTATAGCCGGTCTTACATACTTTATTGTATTGCTTAAGTTCGGTGGCGTATCAGAAGAGGACCTTAAGGTCCTTCCGATGGGTAAAAAGGTATTGAAAACAGCCAAAAAGTTAAGATTAATGTAGGTGATCTAATGGGTAAAATAAAAGTGATTGTTGTTGGTGGTGGTGCTGCGGGTTTAATGGCAGCCATTGTAGCAGCCAGAGATGATGCAAAAGTCATCATCTTGGAACGAAAAGATAGGGTAGGCAAGAAGATTCTGGCAACGGGCAACGGCCGTTGTAATATAACCAATCAAGGGATGGATGAACGATACTTCCATTCGGATAGTTTGAATATATTTGATGAAGTTTATACTCAGTTTGATAGGGATGCAACTCTAGATTTTTTTAACGGATTAGGGATTGAAACGGTTGAATTGGACGAAGGCAAGTTATACCCTATGTCCTTGCAAGCAACATCGGTGTTGAATGTTCTACGCTACGAAGCGGAAAGACTAGGGGTACAGGTCATCTGTAACGAAGAAGTCACCCAACTGGTACTGGCACCTAAAGTGAAAGTGACTACCAAACAAAAAAGTTATTATAGCGACAGGTTGATCATGGCAACAGGTGGTAAGTCTGCCCCTGATCTCGGATCAAATGGTGGTGGTTATAATTTGTTGGAAGACCTAGGCCTAAAAATGGTTCGACCTTTTCCATCACTCATTCAGTTAGAATCTGATTATAGATATTTGAAACATCTTAAAGGCACCAAGATGATGGCCAACATCAGTGTTGTTATTAATGAGCAAATACATAGAACGGAATACGGTGAGCTCTTATTCACGGATTACGGTGTTTCAGGTCCACCCATACTCCAGTTAAGTAGACATGCTTCAAAGGCCTTACATCACAAGATAAGGGGTGTTCAGCTGATGATAGACCTCATGCCTGCCATCGATGAAGAAGCGATGGATCAACTACTGTTAAGACGTATAGAACATATGCCTTACAAAACTTTAGATGCCTTTTTTGAAGGTATGTTGCCAAAAGCTCTCATTGTTCCTGTGATCAAAGATAATGAGCTATCCATGGACATGAAAGCTGCAGACATATCAAAAGTGATGCGCCGTAGCATTGTTAAGTGGCTTAAAGGGTTTACTTTATCAATCACAGGCACAAGACAGTGGAATCAGTCTCAAGTCACAGCCGGTGGTATCGATTGTACGATGGTTAATGCAACGACATTGCAAAGCCATCAATACCCTAATTTATACTTATGTGGTGAATTATTGGACATAGATGGTGACTGTGGTGGATACAATTTGCAGTGGGCATGGAGTTCAGGTTATGTGGCCGGGAGAAATGCTGGGAAAAGGGATTAAGGGAATTAGAGAATAAGGTATTAAGAGATTAAGGTAATGAGAGATTAAGAGATTAAGAGATTAGGTAATTAGAGATTAAAGGTTGACTGTCACGATATAATTGATGCTTCCTTGAAAGGTGACAAAATGGGTTACTATAAAATAACACAATTAAAGATGCCTCTTGAGCATGAGGTTATTGATATAAATAAAGCTTTAACTATTCAATATGGTTTTCCTAAAGATATCACTTATGTTATTAAGAAAAAGTCGGTGGATGCTCGTAAGAAACATCAGATATGGATTGTGTATAATCTGAACGTTGAATCAAAAAAGCTAGCAAGTAAGAAACTAACAAATGCACTGTATGTAACGGAAGATAAGGTTTATGAACAACCGCTTCTTACAAATAAACCTAGTGTTCGACCTATTGTCATTGGCGCAGGTCCAGGAGGACTTTTTGCTGCCCTCATACTTGCTGAAGCCGGGGCAAAACCTATTGTTCTGGAACGTGGGCAGGCAGTGGATGAACGTATGGCAACAGTGGAGCATTATTTTCGTACAGGTGAATTGTGCGAAGCGTCCAATATTCAATTTGGTGAAGGTGGCGCAGGTACTTTCTCTGATGGTAAGATTAATACAGGGGTTAAAGACCGATTCCAGAGGATAGATAAGATTGTAAGGACCTTTGTAGAAGCGGGTGCACCGGAAGAAATTCGATATGAAAGCAAGCCACATATTGGCACAGATTACTTGATTACTGTGGTTAAAAACATAAGAGAACGAATTATTGAACTGGGTGGTGAAGTACGCTTCAATACACAAGTTGATGCATTAATCTTGGAACAGGAGAAGGTCAAAGGTGTTCGATTACAGAATGACACAGTTCTAGAAGCTGAACAGGTTGTACTTGCTATTGGTCACAGTGCAAGAGATACCTTCAAAATGCTTAAGGCGTGCAATGTGCCTATGGAACAGAAGGCTTTTGCTATTGGTCTTAGAATTGAACATCCTCAAGAGATGATCGCTCGTTCACAATATGGTGAACGGTGGCAGCATAAACATCTCCCTGTGGCTGACTATAAGCTCACCTATAGAACGGGTAAAGGCCGTGGGGTCTATTCTTTCTGCATGTGTCCTGGAGGTTTTGTTGTTAATTCAGCTTCTGAACGGGGTAGAGTGGTATGTAATGGTATGTCTAACTTCGCCAGAGATGAAGTCAACGCCAACAGTGCAATTTTGGTTAATGTACACCCTGAAGATTTTGGTAGCGACGACCTACTTGCTGGCGTTGCCTTCCAAAGAAGATGGGAAGAGAAAGCCTTTGAACTTGGTGGTTCAGATTATAGTTTGCCAGTTCAAACTTTTGGTGACTTTAAAAGGAATAATGGCACAAAGAATCTTGGTAAAGTACAGCCTAATACAAAAGGTGCTTATAAACTAGCAGACTTAAACAAAACCTTACCAACCTTTGTATCAGAAGCCATCAAAGAAGGTGTTACAGCCTTCGGCAGAAAGATTAAAGGCTTTGACAGAGAAGATGCCATTCTAACAGGTGTGGAGACAAGAAGTTCGTCACCGGTAAGAATGTTAAGGAACGATCAATTCATGAGTCCAATTGAAGGGTTATACCCTTGTGGTGAAGGCGCTGGTTATGCTGGCGGTATCATGAGTGCAGCTCTAGATGGTATGAAAGTGGCAGAAGCGGTCGTTCAACAAATGAACAATATGACTAGGTCCTAGAAATGAAAAAGTAGAGGCAATGACATATGCGTCATTGCCTCTCACCATATACGTTTATATCCAGAATCTGATGCTATTTATTTAAATCATACAACTTAGTGTATTTATCAACCAGATAATCAGTAAAGTACTTTGGATTAAAGGCTTCACCGGTTGCTGCTTCGATGATTTCAGCAGGATTCTTGGTTGAACCGAATTTATGAATATTCTCTTTGAGCCATCCGTTGATTTGTGAGAGATCATCTTTTTCGATGGCTTCAGTAAAGTCAAAAACCTTGTTCATTGCAGATTCAAACTGGCTAGCATAAGCACTACCTAAGGCATAACTAGGGAAGTAGCCAAAAAGCCCTTCTGACCAGTGAACATCTTGAAGAACACCTTCACTGTCGTTGGCAGGTCTAACACCTAAGTATTCTTCGTATTTATCATTCCACGCTTTTGGTAAGTCCTTAGCATCTAAACCACCTTCAAATATGGCTTTTTCAATCTCATATCTAACCATAATATGAAGGGAGTAGGTAAGTTCGTCAGCTTCAATACGAATGAGGGATGTTTTGACATCATTAGATGCTTTGTAACATTCGGTAGCGTTAGAATCTTTCAGCTGTTCAGAGAAGATTTCTTTTAGTAAGGGGAAGTAAGTTTGCCAGAAAGCTTCTGAACGACCTACATTGTTTTCATAAATTCTAGATTGTGATTCATGGATGCCCATAGAAGTACCTGTAGACAATTTACTGAATCCCAGGTCTTCACCAATATTCTGTTCATAAAGTCCATGACCACATTCATGAATTGTACTGTAGATACTGGAGAGCGGGTGATCCTCTTGATAAACGGTTGTGATACGTACGTCATCTCTGGTAATGTTCATTGTAAATGGGTGAACACTTTCAGCGATGATACCACTGTCTTTGTTGAAGTTAAGCTTGTCCAGAATCTGATTAGAGAATTTTTTCTGACCTTCCACGCTGTAAGCAACACCTTCGAAGGGTGAAGGGACAACAAGATTCTTGTCAGTGATTTTCTTGAGTAATGGGACAATCACGTTTCGGAGTTCATCAAAGAATTTGTCCGCAATCTCAACCGTTAACCCACGTTCATAATCTGCAAGTAAAGTATTGTATGGGTGACCACCTAATTGACGGTAGGCAACATATTTTCTTTGGAAATCAATGACTTGTTGCAGCAGTGGTTCGAAAGTGTTGAAATTCCCAGATTCTTTAGCTTCTTCCCAAGCGCTGGAAGATTTTGTCTTAAGGTTGGCGTATGCAGCGTATTCATTCACAGGAATACAAGCAACTTGATTATAAGATTCCTTGAAAAATTTGAACTTTGCAAGTTCTAATACAGTCAACTCATTTTGGCATTTCTCAAGTTCATCCAACAATTTTTTTGTATTGTCGTTAATAAAAAGGTTATAATAGAGTTCAGAGGTTACTTCAAGAGCAATTCCACGTCCACTAACTGAATTCTTAGGGGCAAGGGTAGCTGCATCCCAGAACACCAGATTTTCACAAAACCCAAGAGCGTTCAGTTGTGTGTCAAGTTTATTCAATTGTTCCATGTATGCGTTCATAAGTGTACTTCCTTTCAGTTCGATAAAATTATTTTATCATAGATGACCATAGATTGGCAAAGGCATAGATTTTTTATGAAATAGAAAAGGAAAAACATGGCCGGCATTTGATCTTATAAATCATTTCAAAGGGAACTTTTTATTTTTTACACCGTCTTAATAGATAGATAAATACATGATATGAAGGAGAGATATGATGAAAAGATTATGGATTGCATTAAGTTTGGTATTGATCATAGTCCTTAGTGGCTGCGGTAGTAATGAGTCATCTGATAGTAAGGGGATGCTTGAACAGAATAAATCTGATATGGCCATGGAAGCACCTTCAATGGAAGAAGCGGAATCTGTTGAATACGCAAAAGAAGCTTCTGATTTTAACACGGTTGACTTAGCCGATGGGGAATCGTCAAAGTATGAAGACGGTGGCTCTACTGGAACAACACAGGTTGCCTATGAACGTAAGATCATAAAAACCGGTTTTGTTTATATGGAAACATTGGAATTTGATAAAACTTTAGAAGACATGAAAACACTTATTAATAAATACAACGCTTACACATCTTACTCAGAAAGCAACGCCGGCAGTATATTTGAACGTGGTTATAACTCTAGATACAGTAGTTACACCATCAAAGTACCTGCAGAGATGTTTGAAGAGATGTACGAAGAGCTTCATACCATGGGGAATGTGTTGAATTCTAAAGAAGGCAAACAAGATGTAACAAGTCAATTTATTGACATCGAAGCTAGGTTAACAACCCTTAAAGTGCAAGAAGAACGTTTACTAAGCATTCTTGCAAAGACAGAGAATCTTGAGGACGTCATTGAATTAGAATACGCGTTACAGGACACTAGATACGAGATAGAGAAGTTCACTACCAACCTTCGTAACTTAGAAGATCAAGTAAGGTTTAGTACCATAGAAGTGAACGTACAAGAAGTATATGAAGAGACCATCGTCGATAAGCCAGTCATTACCTTTGGCGATAAGATCAGTACCGGATTAAGTGAAACGTTCAAGGAAATCAGTCAAGGGTTCCAGAACTTAATTATATTCCTTGTCACTCAATTCCCATACTTGATTTTCACAGCCATAGTACTATTTGTACTATCAAAAATCTTCAAAAGAATGAGTAAAAAGTCCAGCATAGAAAAAGCAAAAAAGAACGAAGTCGTCAAAAGTGTCGACGATTTACAAGATAAAGAAGAGAAGCATTAAGATCAAAAGCCACCGAAAGGTGGCTTTTTGCTTATAAGATTCTCCTCACTGAAACGCAATTTCGAGCATTAACCATCAAGTGATAATAACTTCGCATGGTCATCCAGAAGCGTAACAACCTTCTACTTATTGCTAAAAATCTCAAAATAGGGTAGAATAGACCCACTTATAAAAAGGGGAGATTCATATGAACCGTCAGGCGTTGTTGGACAAAAAAAGAATTGTTGTGAAGATAGGTTCTTCTTCATTAACACATAGAGAAACAGGACATATCAGCATTGCTAAGTTAGAGAAGCTTATTCGTCAACTGACTGATTTGAAGAACAGTGGCAAAGATGTTGTACTTGTATCTTCAGGTGCACAAGCAGTTGGTGTCAGCGCTTTAAACCTGACTGAAAAGCCTAAAGAGATAGAGAAGAAGCAAGCAGTGGCATCTGTGGGACAAGCCGGCTTGATGATGATTTATCAGAAGCTTTTTCGAGAGTATGGCTTGGTATCCAGCCAAGTATTGATTACCAAAGATATTATTGACCGCCCGGACAGAAAACGTAATGCTACGAATACTTTTCAGGCATTGCTTGATTATGGCGTTATACCTATTGTTAATGAGAACGATACGGTGGCGACGGATGAGATCGAATTCGGTGATAACGATACACTGTCAGCAATTGTTGCAGAACTGGTTAGAGCAGACCTACTTATATTGCTATCAGACATTGATGGTCTCTATGATGTGGATCCAACCCAGTCGACAGAGGCAAGCTTAATCACTGATATTGCAAAAATTGATGACCAAGTCACTCAAATGGCCTCAGGCAGCAATACGAAACTAGGTACCGGTGGCATGATCACTAAAATAGAAGCAGCAAGAATTGCAACAGAAGCTGGCATCGATATGGTTATAGCCAATTCAGAAGCGCCGGAAGTTTTAAGCAAAATAATCAACGGTGAAAGAATAGGTACCCATTTTTGGGGGAAGCAGGCATAGAAGGTAGTCATTTAATTTAGAATGGAGTAAATATGGAACAGAGTAAAATTGATCGTATTAATATCCTTGCACGAAAATCTAAAGCTGAAGGCTTAACAGACCTTGAAAAAGATGAACAGCAAATTCTTCGCAAAGAATATATTGAGAGCTGGAAGAATGGTGTCAGGCAGACGATGAGTCAGGTAAGTTTTGTTGAAGCTGATGGTAGCATTACACCAGCTACGAGTAAAAATGAGAAAAAATAAGCTACGTCAACAGCATCTAAATCTACGACAGGCAATGGATCGTAAAGATGTATTGAAAAAAAGTAGGAAGATAGTGAGCAAAATCATACAGATGCCAGAAGTTCAACAGGCGGACACCATCTTCAGCTACAATGCTTTTCGTAATGAAGTCATCTTGGACACTATTATGTTGAATGGCTGGCAAGTGGCATTACCACAGGTAATCAATAAAGAAGAAATGATTTTTCGCTTAGTAGATGTGGACACAGTTTTCGTGAAAAGCAGTTATGGTGTGTTAGAGCCCGTGAATGGCACTGTTATAACACCAACAAGTAAAACGGTTGTTCTGGTGCCAGGTAGTGCCTTTGACTTAGATGGTCATAGAATTGGCTATGGCGGCGGTTACTATGACAGATACTTAACCAAACATTCTGAATCCTTTAGGATAGGCGTCTGTTATAAACATCAGTTAGAGGTTGAACTGACCGTCTCTGCCCATGATGTAACGATGCAAATGATGGTGACAGATTAGTAAGATAATTCCTATGAATGAACTAAAAAAATTAAAAAACCCCGAAGACCATATGAGTCTTCGGGGTTTCTAATTGTATTAAAGATAGCGGCCTATTCTTCGTCTTCATCCTCTGATTCGATGAGTTCAAGGAATACTGCTGACACTTTGTCAAAGTCTTCTTGAGACTCAATGTTCTCAAGGTTAACGTTACCTTCAGCATCTTCTTGGTAGAGGTAGATGAATACATCTTCGCTGTCATTTGGAAGAAGGGCAATATAATCTAGTTCTTCAAAATCAAAAATACCAAGTACAGCACATTCAACATCTTCGTCATTCTCAAGAGTTAGTGTAATCACATCAGGGTGACCACTGTGCTCATGATCATGTCCGCACCCGCAATCATCTCCACAACCTTCGCCATCTTTATGATCATGCCCGTGGTCGTGACCACATCCACAATCGTCACCACAGACTTCTTCTACAACTTCTTTTTTAAACTCTTCACTCATGTTAATTCTCCTTATAGGTACATTTCTCGACTATTTATTATATAAACTTTACATATTATAACACAGAAACCAACATTGAATATGAATAATGTGTTAAGAGTAGAGAATATTTAACAATAACACTTGATATTTAGGCTGTTATGGTAAATAATAGAGGTAGTACAAAAAATGAACAAGAAAGACAAACTATGCTGGCATACATCAAAGGTTTACTGGAAGAAAAGGGAGAGGATCATATTGTCGTTGAGTCTGGTGGTATTGGCTACCTGATTCTTGTGCCCGGTTCTGTATTATCAGAACTGCCATCCATTGGTGAACCTGTTAAAATATATACATATCTTCATGTTAGAGAAGATGCAATGGTGCTTTTTGGCTTTTTGACCAAAGAGGACCGTGAAAC
>RCND010006733.1_pt1 | contig 10216 bp, 10 predicted proteins | sample 2041351 | NCBI WGS metagenome assembly RCND01 (sample SAMN09708230, study PRJNA481090) | Marine sediment metagenome, whole genome shotgun sequencing project. | biome: marine sediment; feature: ocean; material: sediment; isolation source: Sewage treatment plant 12B marine sediment (STP12B) ...
TGACGCGGGGGGCGGCGGGCCGCCTATTTGGCGGCTTCTTCGCTCTCGCGGAACTTGTTGCGGAGACCGTTCATCTCCTCAAGCACCGATGCCTCACCGTCTTCACCAATACGAGGCAGACCGGCAGAGTTGCGGGAATAGCGTGACTGACGGGAGCGATCGTTGGTTGCGGGGTCGTCGCCGGGCAACTTGACCTCGATAATGGTCTCGGCAGCCGACACCGCGGCGGTGGCCCGGAGCCGTTCCGCTTCCTGTCTCGCGTCGTCCAACAAACTGGTGGCACGCTGCTCGGCGTCCTGCTGCATTTGTTCCATCTGATCGAAAGCGGCGGCAAGGCCAACGTCCAACCGGGTTCGAATCGTCTCGGCCTCGGTAAGCATCTGCTGGAGGACGTCATTAGGTCCCGCCCCGGCCGAAGCTTCTAGGCCGTCAGACGCGGCAGGCACCAGCTCGGCGTGATCCATATCGTGAACATCGGCGGCGGTCAGCGGATGGTCCGCCGTGGCGACGCCTGCTGTCGAGCGAGCCTGCTCCTCGATCTCACGAGCTTTCGCCATGGCACGATCGATGATGCGTTCTTTGGCATCGAAGACAGCACCCATCGCCTGCTCAACGGCATCCTTCTCGGCTGCGTGCATGCGGGCAACCTCGTGCTTGGCGTCCTGGAGTTCACGGCTTAGGCGCGCGACATACTCCTCGAGCTCGGAAAGGGCTTCGTCATATTCGGCCAACTGAGCATCCACCTCGGCCGGGTCGTATCCCTTCCGGACTATCGAGAATTCCTTCTGAGCGCTTGCCTCTTCGACAGCGCGTTGCTCTCCAGTCACCCGCCCATTATCGGAACCTCTGGGACCTATCTTTAATCCTGTTATTCGCGATCTCAGGTGACCGCGGCACGCCACACCGAGCCGATCTACCATCCCTACGTGCGCATTCTCATCCGATTCACCGTCGCCGCCATGATTCTTACTGCCCTCAGCCCCCTAGCGATCGGGGTGGCGGAGACCGCACCGGGTGGCTCTTTTGTTGACGACGACGTCAGCATCCACCAAGGTTCGATCGAGGCCATTGCCGCGATCGAAATCACTCGTGGCTGCAATCCGCCCCTCAATACTCGCTTCTGCCCTGAAGACTCCGTAACCAGGGGCGAGATGGCGGCCTTCCTAAGCAGAGCCCTCCACCTGCCCAGCGCACCGGTTGCAGGATTCGGTGATACCCAAGGCTCAACCTTCGCCGCTGAGATCGACCGGTTGGCTGCCGCCGGGATCACTCGCGGCTGCAATCCACCGGCCAATACCGATTTCTGCCCAGATGCATCTGTGACCAGAGGGCAGATGGCTGCTTTCCTGGGTCGAGCCCTTGACCTAGAGTCGGCGGACACCGACACTTTCATCGATGACGAGAATTCCGTTTTCGAACGGGAGATTGAAAGTCTGCAGGCAGCGGGGATCACCAGGGGCTGCAATCCTCCGCGCAACGATCGCTTCTGCCCGACGAGCAACGTGACCCGCGCCGAAATGGCAACGTTCCTGACACGAGCACTTGCTCTCGATGAGATCTTGGTGACCGCACGCCCCTATACGGTCGAGGCGGTGTCCCGCCAACAATGGGGAGCAACAACGCCTACCGGCCAGTTCGAACCCGCACACAATCGGACAGATCACAATCCATCACAGCGATGACACCGGACCAACTTCCGGACCGGCGCTATACCGAATCTGGCAGAGCTGGCACAAATATCTCGGATGGCCCGACATCGCCTACCACTTCATCGTCGGGCGAGACGGACAGGTCTACGAAGGGCGACCATATTGGGCAGCCGGCGATACTGCGACCGAATACGACCCCAACGGCCACTTCCTTATCGTGGTTGAGGGTGACTACGACACGGAAACACCAACTTCCGTTCAACTGGAATCTCTGGCCCAAATGGTCGCCTGGGGATCGCTGCAGTTCAATGTCCCCGTCGACACCATCACCGGGCACCGTGACCATGCCGCCACGACGTGCCCTGGCGACAATCTCTACCTTCGTATCCACGATGGCACCATCACCGACCGCGCCGCCGAGATCCTGGAGGAGGGAGGCGTGACGCTGCTCGTAGGTGGTGCGGGATAATCATGGCCTCGACGAAGGAGCCGACTCGATGAGCGTCGTAAAGATCAATGCAATTGCCGTACCCAAAGAGGCAGGTCCCGAACTCGAATCACGATTCGCCAAGCGGCTTGGTGCGGTCGAGAACATGCCGGGATTTGAGGGGTTCGAGTTACTCAGGCCGGTAGCGGGTGAGGACCGCTACTTCGTGTATACACGGTGGGCCACCGAGGAAGACTTTCAGAACTGGCTGCAGTCCGCCCACGGGCACAGCAGCGATTCGTCATCGGAGAAGAAAGCGCCGGTGGGTACAGGATCGGCCCTACTCGAATTTGAGGTCATCGAGCGAGTATGAACAGGCGAGCCACCATCGACTCGTCGGCTCCCGTCGATGCTGAGGAGTTGTATCGGCTCTACACATCCGTCGGTTGGGTGGCGTACACCCGAGATCGCGACGCTCTCGCTACAGCCATCGGCAACTCCACGTATGTCGTGACCGCCCGTGACGGCAACGAGCTCATCGGCTTAGCACGCGGCATGTCAGATGATGTCTCGATCTTCTACCTACAGGACATTCTGGTTAGGCCTGAATGGCAACACCGTGGAGTGGGGCGTTCCCTGCTGGAGAACTGTCTAACCGACTTCTCACACGTTCGGCAGAAGGTGCTGCTCACCGATGACCTCCCAGCGCAGCATCGGTTCTACGAGTCGATCGGATTCGCTGACACAATGTGGATTAGCAATATGAATCTGCATGCCTTTGTGCAGATCTCCGGAATAGTCTTCGAGCAAGCCTAGAGCGAGCCGATATAGGCGACCAGAGCTTCGATATCTTCCGCCGATAGCGAGTCGGCATAGGTCGCCGGCATGATATCGGCGGCGAATCCGGCCGCGATGTCAGTGTTTGGCTCCAGGATGGCTCGCTCGATGTAGGCCGCATCAACAGTACCGGCCAGACCGCTCCAAGTAGGTCCGGTGCCATCGAGACCATTAGCGGAGTGACAGCCGGCACAACCACTGGTCGTCGCAAGATCCTCACCAGTGGCGATAAGCAACGCTTCACCAGTCAGGGGTTCGTTGGACTCAGCCTCAGCGGCCGTGGCCGACCCGAAGACGTCATCGACCAAAGACAGCACAGATCCAAAAACGCTAATGACCAAGATGGCCGCGAGCACGCCACCAGCGAGTCCGAGCAGTACGCCGCGCGCAAAGAAAGACTTCTCGGCGACGGCCTCTTCTTGGCTCTCGGCTACTTCGCTGCTGCTATCGGTTGTCACTGTTCACCACCGCGGTCCGGGGACAAAAAATGTCGTGATTCGTCTCAATGTGCGGCAGACTAGTGTCTAAATAACAGATGCACCATGTCGCGGATGTTTTCCGCAGTGCAGGGGAGAAAAAAGCAGCATGACGGAAAGAAGCAGGCAGGAATCTCTACTTCTGGGCGCAATCGCTGGCGCCGTCATTGCCATCGGTCTCATAGTCCCACTGGTGGCCTTGGCCCTTTAGAACGGTTGAACGAAGCCAACAGACTCCGACCCTGGAGCACTACTGCGTCTTGGCAGAAGAAGCGGTGTCCACGGTCCCCCCTTTGAGGTCCGTGGACACAGAGTTCGGCTTTCCAGCCGAGTGTCCGCTCCCGGGGACCAACCACCTGCCACCAGCCCCTTGACCCCGTCCCGGACAATTTCTATTGCGAGGACCATCCTATACGCACATAGTGCGCATCTGGAAAACTGCTGACTTGAGCCGGGCTATCCAACGGGGGTCAGGACCCAGATCTATGGTGTCGCTGCACCAGACTGAGCTAGCCACTTCGGCCGCCAGCTCTATCACGATTACCGTGAGGGTGCATGGAAGCACAGACGAACATGGATCTACCGAGAAGCATTCGCTTCGCCCAACGCATCAATCGCGTCTTGTCATGGGGAATGCAGTCGCAGCAGCGCCAAACCTTTCTCGTGGAAACGCTCACCGATTGGGAAGAGATGCATCGAGATCGTGGCTCACAGGGCGTCACGGTGCGAGCACTACGCGGCATCCCGGCAGCAGTATGGGCGCGGTTCGACGAAGATAACATCACAGCTCTGCCTGCATCCCTCGCCATCGCGGGCTTGGCAGCGCTGGGGGCCGGATTGCTCGACTCCATTTATCCCGTGGCTGTGCGACGGTTCATCATATTGGCGGCCCTAGGCACCTTCATCCTTGGCGCAATACTGATGAGCAACCCCCGCCGCATTGTGATCCGCCGCTACCGGCTCCCCACCTTCATGCTGGCGGCTGGGTTTTTGGGAATGGCAACACATATGCCTGAGCACACCGAGTGGCAGTATGACTCTCCCTTCGTTGACACGGTCATCGCCGACGTCTTCATGCTTGTCGGGTTTACTGTGGTTGGCATCGGGTTCTCCATGATCTTTGCGGCGTCGTTCCTTACCAAACCCAGGGTCTTGGCAATGGTTGCCGGTATCTTGATAATGATGGGAACAGCCAGCTTCGCCGGGGGCCAGATCGCATGGGGTATCGCCGCGGTAGCTACCGATCCGGCAATAACGGCCACCTCGATCGGCGTTGGCCTGGCATCGTTGTCGTTCCTACATGTGCTGCCACGACTGCGGCACCTCGAACTCACTTAGGTCAGGGGAAATAATGAGACGCAAAGACGGCACTGGACTGGTGAGCAATGAGCTCCGCCTGCTGCTGACCGCTGCGGATCTTCGCCTCGCCGGTAGCGATCACTTCCATGGCTACGATCTCGCCCGCCACCTTGCCGCCGCCGAAGATGCCGCCTCGATCATGTCACAGCCCACTCTGTATCGTGCGCTGCGCCGTCTCGAAGAGCGGGGGGCCTTCACCAGCGAGTGGGAAAGCCTCCAAGACGCCGCCGCCAGCGGTCGAGAAGGCCGCCCCCGCCGCTACTACCGCCTTACCTCGGCCGGCACCCAGCTCGCCCAGACCGAACTCCAGGAACGCCAGCTGCAGTGGACGCACGGGAAACTGATCCCGCAGCCCAACACTGCGTGAGACTCACTCCGACGCGGCGACCCGCTCCCGGCTACTCCTCGTAGCCGGGATGGGCAAGCTTGGTGCCTTCTACGCCTGCCAGTGGAATGTGCGGCATTGAGCCGTTGAGCCCACGCCAGAAGGCATACATCTGCGCAGCCGGCTCGAGCGACAAGCTTTGCCCATCAATCGCTCCGGCGCCGGCATCGGCCGACACCAGCTTCAAGGTCTCCGTCTCCAGAGTCGCCTGCAATGCCGGCGCTGAGTACTCAACCTGCCCGTTGATAGCCAGACGATGGGTTTCCCCATCCCAGCGCGCCTCAACAACCGTGGTATCGCCGTTCTGGGTGACCCAGAATGCGTTGTCCTTCTCGGCCTCAAAGTCGGGGCGATCCAGATAGAGCCGTGGCTTGTCCTTGTACGGCTCACCCGACGTAGGACACGCAGTAACACAGTTGCCACACTCGTTACAGAAGTCCGTAAGGACTGCAATCTGCAACGACTGGTCGACCCTGAAGTCACGAGCATCCCCAACGACGACCGAGCCGTCCTGCACCGACAGTGCAGGAAGCTGCGCCCGGAATGGAGACATCTCGTATGTCATCAACGCCATGTTGGGACAGACCCCAACGCACAGGCTGCAGATCGTGTCACAGTCGAGACAGCGAGCAGCTTCGGCCTGCGCCTCTTCCTGGGTGTAGGTGACCAGCGTCTCGTTGAAGTTGTCACGAACATCCAGAGCCGTGTGCTGCACCGGTACCCGATACTCACGCCGCGCCCGCCGCGCCACCATGTCGCTCACATTGAGCTCAAGCGGCTTCCAGGTCTCGGGCATAGGGATGGATGTGCCGGTTGCAGCCTTGACGATGGCGGCTGCGACCTTCTTGCCGTCGGCGGCAGCCTTCACAATCGAAGACGGTCCACCGGCTGCAACGTCGCCACCGGCGTACACGCTGGCAATCGACGTCTCGTAGGTGTCGGGATTCACCGAGATATAGCCACGTCCCGTCAGTTCGGGCCCTTGATCACCGAAGAAGTCAAGCAGCGAGTACTGGCTGATCGCCAGGATCAGGGTGTCGACCTCGATCTCGAATTCGGAGTCGGGAACATCAAACGGGATCTTGCGCCCAGACGAATCACGGTCACCGCGATACTCGGTCTTGGTGCAGATCAGACCCTTGAGCTTGCCGTTCTCTGCATGTATTGCGCTTGGATTGGCCAACTCGATGATCTTGACACCCTCGGCGAGGCTCTCATGGATCTCTTCACGATCCGCAGGCATCTGATCGATGGTGCGTCGATAGATCAGCGAAGTCTCAGTAGCGCCGACCCGCCACGCAGACCGCACACAGTCCATTGCGGTATCGCCGGCGCCGATGACGCCGACACGAGGTCCGACCGGCATCGGGGTTCCTTCACGGACACTACGCAAGAACGCAAGGGCATCAATGACGCCTTCACTGTCCTCGCCATCAAGGCCAAGGTACTTGGGAAGCTGTGCCCCGACCGCGACAAAGGTGTACTGGACCCCCTGGTCGGAGAGTTCGGCCAACGTGAAGTCCTTGCCGGCCTTCATGTTGTACTTCACCTCGACCCCAAGATCGGTGAGGACCCGGAGATCTTGATCGATCTGGGCCTGCGGGATGCGGTACTCGGGGATCGCCCCACCCACCATGCCACCCGCATAGGGGTGAGCTTCGTAGATCGTCACGGCGAACCCAGCGCGACCCAACTCCTGACCAGCGGCGATTCCAGCGGGGCCAGCACCGATAATGGCGACCTTGCCGGCGGTTCCCATCGACTTGGTCTCACCGGTGCTGGTCTCACGATCCATGATGAACCGCTTCATCTCACGGATAGCCAAGGGCTCATCCAAGTGGGTGCGGATACAGGTCGTCTCGCAAAGGTGGTCGCAGACCCGACCCAACATCGACCCGAGCGGGTTGTCCGCCCTGGTGATCTGGATTGCCTTGTCGAAGTCGCCATCGCGCACCGCTCGCATATAGGCGGGAACGTCCTGGCTGACCGGGCACTCGTCAACACAAGGTGCCTCGATGCAATCGAAGAAGTGCAGCTCCCGCTCCGTCTTGGAGCGATCGGTGCGGAACGAACCCTTCAGATAGCGCCAATCGGTGCGTACGTACTGGGCATACTGGCGCAGGTTGATTCGCTTCAACGCGGCGACCGCCAGCTTGACCAGGTCAGAGCGGCGTTCATCGTCAAAGCCGTTCTCCTCAGCCCACGTGCTGATCGCCACTAGAGGAGCTTCACCAGAACTGTCGTACCGGAGATACTCGCTGAGCGACGCCGCCTGTGACCCGCTGACATCTATTCCACTGTCGGTTAGCGCCGAAAAGGCCAGCAACGGAATGAAGTCGGCCATGTTCTCCTGGGCAACTGCAGTCGCTGCGATGAAGTCCTGGATGCTTCCGGCACCAGCCTTGTCCATTGCCTTGTTGAGTTCTTCGATGTACTGCGGCATCCGCAGATAGCCACCGGTTTTCAGCAGGTCCGAGCACACGGTGATCGTGGTCATGCCCGACCGCATCAGGTCAGAGACATTGAATGCATCGGCCCCACCGGCAAACGACAACAACAGGTCGCCCTTGAACTCTTCAGAGAGCCGCAGAGCAAGGTTGGTGGTTACTGCGTGAAGCGAGCGGCCTGACATGTACATCATGTCTTCGCCTTCGAAAACTGTTCTGTGGTTCTCGACCTCGAGCGTGTTGCTCAGTTTGAGTCCAAACACCAGGTCGTTGACCCGCGCTGCCCTCCGCAGGTTGTGGAACATCGGGACTGCGTCAACGTACTTGAGGTCGTGGCCAAAGGCCTCGTCGGGAACCGGGATGTCGCCGAACCCAAGATCGTCGTTGATGATGCCACGCACTCGCTCGGCGCCCAACAGGGTCGGATTGCACTTCACCGAGGTGTGGATCTTGCGCTCGGTCAGCAGATAGAGAGCGATTGCCTCGATCTCGTCAGGAGGACAACCGTGCATTGTTGAGAGCGTGATCGTGTCGGACACGGTGTCGGGGACATCAAGGTCCCTGATCTCCGGATATCGCTCGGCCACGATATCGACGTAAGCCTGCTTGTACGGAGAGGCATCGGCCATAGCGTTGAGGTACCACTGGACGTTTGGCTTCTTGATGCCCTCGAGGTTGTAGCCGACCGACATGTTGAAGATCATTCCCGGGGCGTCCCCGGGGAATCCGAGCTTGTGATGCAGAGCATGGATCAGTACCCAGGCACGCAGGTATTCATCGAAGGATTCGAACACCTTAAGTTCTTGGGACCACTCAACGTTGTATCCCTCGTCTTCGATGTCGATACACGGCTTGGCTACGTCAAGTTCGTCCAGCGTCTGGACGGTCTTGAGTTCCAGGAAGCGACCACCAACCAACCAGGAGACGATGATGTTCTGCGCCATCTGAGTATGCGGGCCGGCGGCGACACCAAATGGCGTCTCCAGCAGCTGCCCGTATTTCTCGAAGCGGAACCGGTCGCTCTCCGCCGGGACGAAGAATGAGGAACGGGGAATCCCAAATATCGAGTCTTTCTCCTCGAGTTCGGTAAAGACCCAATCCGTTAGCTGCTCCATCGTGATTTGATGGAATCGGTCCGACATGCGCGGCTCCTCTCAGCCTCAATCCACCGGCTCCGGCACCAACTATGCGGGCCCTTGGGGACGGTGGGTTTCCATTTCAATTGTCTGCGTCTTATGACACCTAGGTCTAGAGCTTGGCGTGCAGTCGCTTGGCCTGTTCGCGTGCCTTGGCGCGGATCTCGTCGCCATCGACCCGGGTCGGCTTGCCTTCGGCAAAGACAACTTCACCGTCAACCTTGACCTCGAGCGGGTGAATGCCCGGTGTGAAAGCAATATGCCAAGGATCCATCGGGTCGTATGACCAGGTGACCTCGTCGTTGCGAGCCTCCGGAACGATGTTCCATCCCTCTTCAAGCCATGACCATGCTGTATCGGGACCAACAGTCACGTCCACAGAACGCTGCATCGCATAGGCCAGCCGGAATGACTCAATCATGTTGGCGCCAATACCGTCGGTGCCCAGCGCCACTGGATTGCTGAACCGAGCCGGGTTGGCATAGCCAACGCCATTGTTCAGGTTCGAGCGGGGATTGTGCTGGATGGTTCCCTTCAGATTGTGATCGGTTGGAAGGTGGACACAGTGGCAGATCAGCCAGTTGTCCTCCGTAAGACCCTCGAGGCGTTGCGGTGCATCGATGTCACCGATCCCCTCGCACACATGGATATGGACCCCAACCCCCAAGTCCTTGGCCAGACCGGCCGCCGCTTCGAGCGACTCGTCCGTGCAGGTGAACGCGGCATGAACACCGACCAAAGCCTTGCCGCCGGACTTGATGAAGCGCTCGTTCTCGGCGAGTCCCCGCTTGACCTGATCGGGACCGTTGCGGTCGCTGATCCCGTAGGCAGTCAGCAGCCTGACTCCAACTTCGGCACAAGCATCGGCGAGCACCGAAAGCGACCCCTCAATCGCGTTCGGGGTCTCGTTGTGATCAACGATGGCGGTTGTGCCGGATTCCAGAGCTTCGAGCGCACCCAGCTGGGCAGACGCATAGAGCATGTCCAGGTCGAGGGCCTTATCGAGCCGCCACCAGACTTGCTCCAGGATCTCCTGGAAGTTGGATGCAACCTTGGGTGGTGGCGGCATTCCCCGCGCCAGCTCCGAGTACAGATGGTGGTGGGCGCAAACGAGCCCGGGTGTTGTGGTGGTCACTTTGCTACCTCCAAGGGTTGATGAATGTTGAACGGGACCTGAGTGCGACGCTTGCCGTCGACCTCGTAGAAGGCCCCGGCGACGGCACCAGCTGTCGGCACCAATCCGATCTCTCCGACACCTTTCACACCATAGGGAGCCCGCGGCTGGGGAACCTCAACGAGGATGGTCTCCACGTCTGGCATATCCTTCGCCCGCAGAATCCCCAGACTCCGCAAAGTCCAATTGGTCGGACGTGCCTCGTCATCGGTTGGGAATTCTTCAGTAAGGGCGTAGCCGAGACCCATGTGCACCGCACCTTCGACCTGGCCGACAACCAACATCGGGTTGACGGCACTGCCCACATCGTGCGCCGCTACGACCTT
>RCND010002457.1_pt1 | contig 10215 bp, 15 predicted proteins | sample 2041351 | NCBI WGS metagenome assembly RCND01 (sample SAMN09708230, study PRJNA481090) | Marine sediment metagenome, whole genome shotgun sequencing project. | biome: marine sediment; feature: ocean; material: sediment; isolation source: Sewage treatment plant 12B marine sediment (STP12B) ...
GATGATGGCATTTCGGGCCAGGCGGTTGATGCGGTTACGGATGGTTCGCGGTGATACCTTGAAGTTTCTGGCGATGTTCCGAAGCCCCGAGCCGGAATTGATCTGGTTGTGGATGGTCTGATAGGAAAGCTGCTTCTTGGCGAAGTAGTCAATGGAGAACGTCTGTGCGGAGAAGGTTCTGTGGCAGCTTGAACAGATGAAACGAGGGACAGATCCGAATGTTTTGGTCTCATATGGGCTGATATTACGATACCAGGGGCCCTCTGGCTCATGATGATAGTGACTGCATTCGGGATTCGGGCAATGAGGTGGGTTAAACATAAGTCATTCTCCTGAAGAGATTTGGGAATAGTCTTTAGAAGATATGACTGGGGGAAATGTTCTATCACTTCAATTGTGACAAGGTTGGGGACACTAGCTAATCAACCAGATCATCAAGCAGTTTGAGGCAGATCGGATCCGAGGGATCCATCGTAAGAGCTGTTTCCAGCCATCTTACTGCCTCCTCTCTGTTCCCCTTTTCAATCTGAACAATTGCCATATTGGATAGAATTTTGATGTTTTCGGGATCCAGAAGGAGAGCCTTTTCCAGAGCAGAGGAAGCGGCGTCAAAGTCCCCTAATGTTCGGGTACAGATCGCCAGCTCGTTAAAGAGATCACTTTCACGACAACCCCGCTCATAGGCGCCTTCCAGAGCATCACGTGCGGCAAGCCATTCTTCAGAAAGGCGCAGTGCCCATCCAAGAAGGAACCATCCGGGCCATCCTTCAGGGCGTTTATTTCGAAACTCCTGGGCCATTGAGGTACCCTCCGGGATCAATCCGGCGTTCAGGGCAGCATAGGCTTCCCGGTATATATCATCAGCCTGGCCTTCATTACGGCACAAGCGTACCAGGCGCTCGGCTTCTGACCGTTCTTCACCCTCGGGTGCGCTGTCCAGAAATGCCTCCAGAGTCTCGGCAGAACGCAGGAAATCACCCCGCTTGTAGCGAAATATTCCGGCGTCATACCAGGCTTGCCCCGGAGCGTTGTCCTCCGACAGAAGTTCGTTATAGGCAGCTTCAGCGCTGCCTTCAAAAGACTCCGCCAGTTGGGGATCCCCGGTTTTTCGCTCCTGAATAGCTCTTCTGTCATAGAGCCTGGCCATAGCGTAACGAGGTTCGTAGGATTCAGGTTCCAGCCCTCTGAGGGCGAGTATTATATCCTCTGCATTACCCCAGTCACCTTCGTTCAACCGCTCCTGAGACGCTTCGGTAAGTTCTGCAGCTAGCTCAGGGCGCAGAGCGGTGAGAAAATTCCGGTAATAGGTGGCATGTTCGTGGGACGGATTATTCGCGAGGACGAGCAGGGCCGCAGCAATCACCTTTTCCCAGGTGACATTGCTGAGTTCCATTTCTCCGTTTTCGTCGGGTTCCACTGGAAGCGGAATCGCAGGATCCAGTTTGAAAGTTCCCATATCAGTATCGATATCATCGGGCAGGTCTATCCAAAGGAGTCCGTCGAGGGTATCTATTTCATTGTTCATTTATTGTTTTCTCTGATTGCCGCAACTCTGCCGGCATGTTTTAGGTAGTCGTTGATTAACATCTTATACTCAAGCGTCATACACGCCGGGTCGTACTTTATGGCGAGAGCCGCGAGGTCTTTACGTCCCTCAACTGGTTCGAATCGTACGATTTCGCCCTGAAGATTCAGGAATTTCCCTGAATTCATGGCCAGACGTATCGCCGATTTCTTATTCATTAAAAACTTCGGGTTTCCCATTATAATTATTTTAATTCCGCCGAAAGAGATATCCCTGAGAATGGCATTTCGGGGTATTCCCTCGATCTGAATCACGGCACTTTTAGATGCGAATCCCAGCTGACGAAGAGAGTCAGGGTTAATGACGATTCTTTCTTCGCTTCGTCTGGCCGCATTTATATTTGCCTCGAGAAGGTTTCCCAGAATCTCAATCAGATCGTCCGACGGCCGCTGAGTAAAGCTGAGTTGGGCAAAATGAAGATTTCGTTCTTTATCATATTGTGTAAGGCCTGCAATTCGGCTCTGTACGAAGAAACTGAAAATGTCTGACCTATCTTCTTTCAGAAAACAGAATCTCAAGGATACAAGATTATCCGTTTGAAGCGTTTGTATCAGGTCGCCTGGTAGAGCCACAATGATTTTGGCTTCAATCAGTGATGCCGAATAAATTATGCACGGCCGCTGACCACCCTTGAACTTCAGGTATATCTGATTTCGTACCAGGCGTAGCGAATCGTTGATATCCTTGGTGAAGGTAACATCAATCTTCCCATATTTCTCATAGTATTCTTTAATCTGTTGGCTCGTTACTATGGCCATGTAATCTCGACTTTACGGGTGTATCGTGTTTGAGTCAATTAATGCCTATAAAATGATGCCCTAATCGCCGATGACGTCGTCGATTTCTGAAATCAGCCGAAGAGCAATACGTTCCATCTCTTCGGATTCTTCCGGAAGGGTGGAATTCTTACCCTCACGGGTTTTTTCTCTCAACAGTTCATCAATGATATAAAAACTGGTAAGAATGGAAATCTTAACCGGATCCGCAATCGGCGTTCGCTGTTTAGTTTCTTCTATCTTCCGTTCCAGGTACCAGAGGATTCGCTTAAGATACGCTTCGTCCTCATCTGCTCTGATAGTGAAAGAAGTTCCAAGCACACTGATGTTGAGCCGATTGCCCGCGGCCATCAGAAAATATCGAACTCAGACTGGAATTGATCGGTATCATCAGAATCATCAGAATCGAGGATTATTTCCTCTGACTCGGTTTCGGTCTTAGTTTCAGATTCGGCGGTCTCTTCTTCCAATTCCGCAGTTTGTAATGCAGCGGCTTCCGGTATGTCAGATTCAGTATCATCTTCGGATACAGATTCAACTTCCACCGACTCAATTTTCGAAATGTCAGGAACCGTCGATTCATCATCCTCGGAGTTATCCGGCGCGAAGACAATATCCTGCTCCGGCTCCTCTGTTTCGACGACTTCATCGTCGGCACTAAGTTCCGGTTCCGGCACAGTTTCTATGACATAATTATCCGCAGGAGGTTCGGGCTCAACTTCAGAAGTTTCTCCGTTTACCTCATCCAGGACATCCAGGACACCCTGAAGACTGACTTCCAGCTGTTCTTCGTCGGCCTTTCGATCGGAAGCTTCTCTGCGCAATTCATCCAAGCGAGCCTCGAGTTCTACAATCTGCTGTTTTAAAACAGAATTCTCGGCACTAAACGATTTAACCGCGGTTACAGCTTTTTTGACTCTGATATCAAGCTGTCTTACCTGCTCGAGGCTTATCACTTGGAATCTCCTATTTTTCCAGACCCGTCCGGGCGGTATCAACAAGCATCTTGAAAGATGCCGGATCTTCAACAGCCATATTGGACAGGGCCTTCCGATTTATCTCAACATTGGATTTATTCAATCCATTGATAAACCGGGAATAGGAGAGGCCTTCGGCCCTGGTTGCGGCAGAAATACGGGCGATCCACAACTGCCGGAATTCACGCTTTTTAACCTTACGATCCCGGTAGGCATACTGACCGGCTTTGCGAACGGCATCTTTGGCGACTCGAGTCAGCTTGCTTCGACGTCCCCAGTATCCTTTTGCATTATCAAGAATTTTCTTACGACGATCTTTGCGTCTTGATCCATCTACTGCTCTGGGCATTTTTTAGCTCCTAAATCCTATATCTCTTTAGCTGTACGGCAGCATGCGCATGAGTCGGGGTGTTTCGGTCTTGCTGACCACGACTTTGTGCCGGAGGTTGCGCTTACGCTTGGGTGACTTCTTTGTAAGAATATGCCGGGTTCCCTGGCTCTTGTACTTGAATTTGCCGGTTGCGGTTCTCTTGAACCGTTTTGCAGCACTCTTTCTGGTCTTAACTTTAGGCATGATGCATTACCATTCCTTATCTTTTTAGTTGTCGCTCTTCACAGCCTATCTCTTGGATTTCGGGCTGAGCATCATCGACATAAACCGACCCTCCATTCGGGGCGGGCTGTCTATTTTGTAACTGTCTTCTGTAAGCAGATCCAATATTTTATCAAGTTTCACCCGTCCAAGTTCCGTATGGGCAAGTTCCCTGCCCCGAAACCGGATGGTTACCTTAACCTTGTTTCCCTGTCCCAGGAAGTCCTGGACGTGTTTGGTTTTGAAGGCCATGTCATGAGTCTCAATTTTGGGCTGCATACGCACCTCTTTGAGCTTCACCTGACTGGCGTTCTTTTTCTGCTCCCGGGTTTTCTTCTCCAGCTCGTATTTGTACTTGCCGTAGTTGAGGAGCTTGCAAACAGGCGGTCTGGCCTGAGGAGAGACTTCGACTAGATCCAGATCCAACTCACGCGCCATATTCAGCGCATCGGATGTGATTACAATCCCGGCCTGTTCGCCGTCCTGGTCAATTAACCGGACTTCTCTGACGCGGATATCTTCATTGATCCGCATATCTTTAGCAGCCAATACTCCTCCTTATTTTCACGCAGTAGCGGAAAGCCATACTATCACGACCCTCAGAAAGGGGTCAAAGGGCGTACCGGTCCCCGGTGCTGCGACGACGGACTATAACCGGAAATCTATAGGCTTGTCCATACGTTAATTAATTGACCAATTCTGCCGTTTTGATGCCGGAGCTACTCCCGTCACCGCGAGGCAAAAAATCAGCCTAGAATGAGTAGTCCAATCCAACCTTCCACATCAATCTATGTTGATGAGGTTTTTCGCCAAAATTCGAATGCTGATAATAGGCTTCGAAATGGGGGGCGATACCGTTGTCAGCCAGATAATTCAGCTTGACTCCGAACCTGTCCCCCCTGAAGTCCTTGGTAGTGTCGGCACCCCCGGCCTCCTCATACTGCAAATTTTTCACAAGGCCGATCCGCGCATAAGGAGCCATAACAATACCATTGAGGAAAATATGGGAATAACTCAGGCGGAATTGAAACTCATAAAAAAAAAATTACTCCCATTGTTAAGGCTCCCATCGGCGAGGCGGACTTTTTCATTAATGCCCAATTCGTTATAGATCCCGAAACTCAGTATGTCTCTGTCGAATAAAAGAATTCCGGTGCCAGCACCCACTTCCTGGTAATAGTCGGTATAGGTTTCTGAATTCCCGGTATCGGATCTGCCGTCGGTAATATCGATGATGAGAGTCGGCATCAGATCCAGATAAAAAAACCATCTTGAATCCGTGTAGAAAATAAATTCCAGATGAAACCTGTTTTCATAAATTGCTAAATCGGACGGCGAATAGCCTATGAAATATCTTGCTCGCAGTTCATACACCGGTTTGAAGCTTAACTTGTCTGACGTGAACCGATATCCGACCAGAAACTTGTTTCTAAGTTCATTTCCTTCATATTTGCTGCCTTGAGATACATTGTAATGAACATCCCGATGTTCAAACCCATATGCAAAAAAGTAGGGAACATCATTTCCCAAAACGCTTATTTCCAAACCTGGTACGATCACCAGGTTCAATTCGGAATAAGGCTCGTTATTTGTTTCAGACTCAATATAAGTACCGACAGTCCAGTACGCATTCTCTCCAGCAGAGAGATGGAAGACTGAACACAACAAAAAGCCCAGAATTAGCCCGCTATGCCGGATGCAGCGAGTTCCCACGACTACAACAACCCCTGTCCTTTCAGTATTTCTTTCAGTTTTTTCACCGTTTCTTCTGATGGGGGGCAGAGCGGCAGCCGCCATACCGGTTCCATAAGTCCCATCTGAGCCAGGCAGGATTTAACAGGAAGGGGATTGGTTTCAAGAAACATCCCTTTGAACAGAGGTAGAAGCTCAAAGTGCATGGTACGGGCTTTTTCAATATTACCCTTTCGTGCGGCAGCAATCATTTCTCCCATGTACCTGGGAATGATATTGGAGGCTACAGAAATCACACCGGAACCGCCCATCAGGGTAAGGGGGACGGCCATGTTGTCATCTCCCGAGAGCACCGCAAAATCCTTCGGTTTGGAATTTATAACATCCATCATCTGTCCCAGATCGCCGGAGGCTTCCTTCACAGCAATAGCATTGGGATGTTGAGCTACCCTCATCAAAGTGGCGGTTTCAATATTCACCCCCGAGCGTCCCTTTATGTTATAGACAACCATCGGCATATCCACCGTGTCGGCGATTGTGGTGAAGTGGCGGTAAAGCCCTTCCTGGGTGGGCTTGTTGTAATATGGGGCTACCTGAAGGCTTGCATATGCACCAAGGCTCTTGGCGATCTTGGTCATTCTGATTGCCTCGTCGGTGCTGTTGGACCCCGTCCCTGCAATTACCGGTATCTTTCCGCTGGCTCTGCGAATAACCCGTTCGACAACTTCCATGTTCTCATCGTGGCTCACCGTCGGACTTTCACCTGTCGTACCCATGGGAACCAGGGCATCCACTCCATGTTCGATCTGGAAATCTACCAACCGATCAAGGGCCTCAATATCCAGGTCTCCGTTTGTCTTGAACGGTGTTACCAGTGCTGTCATCACTCCGGAAATCATAGTTCTGCTCCTGTTAACAAATCATCAATAAAGGCGTCGGCCTCATGCCAGCCCTTTTTCCCTTTCAGCCATTCCAAACCCCGGACTGCCCCAAGGGCAAATCCTCCACGACTACGGGCCTCGTGGCGAACTGTGATGAAATCCGCCGGGGAATCCAATATCAGTTCATGAACTCCCGGGACAGAACCCACCCTTATCGAAGCCACATGGAGAGCTTCGGCCGGAATCGGGCCTTCCGGCAGGTTCTTCAAAACATGGGTTTTTCGGTCAATTCCTTTCAGAACGCCTTCAGCCGCGGTCAGTGCAGTACCCGACGGATAGTCCGCCTTTTTATTATGGTGGTGTTCCACTATTACTGCATCATATTCTTCGGTTTTATTGATGAGCCGAGCCGCCGCAGCACTGAGTCTGAAAAATAAGTGGGCGCCGACAGAAAAATTGCTTCCCCGCAACAAAGCACCATCACTTCCCGCAAATACATTCCTGCCTTCTTCCGCCAGTTCGTCCCAGCCGGTTGTACCGATCACAACAGATTTGCCAGAACGGGCATAAACGGCCATTCTGTCCAGGATCCCGTCCGCCAGAGCAAATTCAATCACACCATCGGCCCCGGCCAGAGCATCATCATCAAGAACCCTGCTGTCTCCGTTTCCCAGAGCATCGATTCGCCTGATAACCTCGTGCCCCCTGTCTTTCAGGACCGCCCCTATTTCCAGGCCCATTCGACCGTACCCCACCAGGACAACTTTCATACTATTCGGCCTGGGTGAGGGTGGCAGCACAGGTATTGATGATGTCATCAACCGACGCACCACGGGACAGATCGCTGATGGGTTTCGCGAATCCCTGAAGGAACGGACCATATGCTCCGGCACCGGCGAATCTCTGGGCAATCTTATAACCGATATTTCCCGCCTGGAGGTCTGGGAAAATCAGAGTATTTGCCTTTCCTGCAACCGTAGAGCCCGGGGCTTTTTTCTCACCAATGGCTGGATCCACAGCCGTGTCCAACTGCATTTCCCCGTCTACATTCAAGTCCGGCGCTTTCTCCCTGACAATCTTCAGGGCATCAACCACCTTGTCCACCAGGGGATGGGACGCTGATCCTTTGGTAGAAAAGGAAAGCATCGCCACCGCGGGTTCGGCCTGGAGGAAGGTTCTGCACGACGCCGCCGAAGCCATTGTAATTTCTGCCAGCTGGTCCACTGTGGGGTTGGGAATAGTAGCACAGTCGGAAAATATCATCAGACCGTCTTTCCCCCATTTTTTGTCCGGGAAATCCATCACGAAACAGGACGACGCGGACTTCACTCCCGGAGCGGTTTTAACGATAGTGAAGCCCGCAACCAGAACCTTTGCCGTAGCATTCTCGGCTCCTGCCACCATGGCATCAGCATCATCCTTTTTAACCATCATGGCTCCCCAAAGCAGAGGATCGGCGATTTTCACACGAGCCTCATCGAGGGTAAGCCCCTTGTGCTTTCTCAGCTCATGGTATTCTGCCGCGTAATCCTCAAGCTTGTCTGAAACAGCGGGGTCAATTACCGTCATACCGTCCAGACTGACGCCGACATCATCGGCGGCCTTGGCGATAAGATCGGGTTTACCCACAAGAAATACCATTGATGCAATCTTTTTGTCGGTTACGATTCTCGCCGCTTTGAGTGTCCGGGATTCAGTACTTTCCGGCAGGACAAGACTCTTGCCCATATTACGGGCCTTCTCGGTCATTTTCTCAGTGAATGTCATGGTTTAGTTCCCCAATCGTGATCAAAAAATTGTATAAAACCCATCATATCGCAAGCGGCCGTGTGGTTGAAGCGGTGAGCTATGACGGGTTTTCCCCATTGAGGCGCCAATGTTATGATCGGCTTATGGTAATCGGTGTATACGGTCTTGGAAGATTTGGTGCGTTCTGGGCGCAGCATCTATCTTCGCTTTTTACGGTAATCGGATGGTCTCGGGACGAAACCCGACCCACTCCGGAAGGTGTCAGACGTGTCACTGAAGATGAATTGCTATCCGCCGATATTGTTGTGCTCTGTGTCGCAATTTCTGCTATGGAAACGGTTCTTGAGTCCATTGCCGGGAAATTGAAACCCGGAACTCTGGTGATGGATACCTGTTCTGTGAAAGTCCATCCTTCCAAGGCAATGATGAAAATTCTGCCGCCGGAAGTGGACATCCTGGCAACTCATCCCATGTTCGGCCCGGATTCCGGGAAAAACGGTATTCAGGATCTACCCCTGGTTTTCTCCCCGATTCGGATAGACAATGAGAAAGCTGACCTCTGGCGAGGTTACTTCTCTTCGATGGGACTGAATGTAGTGAACATGACCCCCGAGCAGCATGATGAAGAAGCCGCCTACTCTCAGGGCATAACCCACTTTATTGGACGGGTACTCGGAGAACTTGATTTGAATCAAAGTGCTATTGCAACAGCTGGTTACAGCGACCTGCTGGACATCGTCAGGCAAACCTGCAACGATCCATGGAGGTTGTTTGTCGATCTCCAGCAATACAACCCATATACGGTTCCGATGCGTCGAGACCTGCACAAGGCGATAAATGTCATGCTGGAAAAATTCGATTCTATAAATGTGCCCCGGGAGGACTGATGGCAGAAATACACGAACGGCGTGTGAACGAGAACAAACTTGATACCGTTCTTGCCGAAGATATCAGCTTTGAGGGAGAGGCCTCCTTCACAAAAGAACTTATGATCAAAGGCCGTTACAGCGGAAAAATTCGAGCCACCGGCGATCTCTATGTTGCCGAGGATGCCGACGTTGAAGCGGACATCGCAGCTGATTCGGTTTTTGTCCGCGGGCGGGTAAGAGGCAGCATCAATGCCACCACCCGGGTGGAACTTCAAGGAAATGCCGAAGTTGTCGGTGACATAACCGCTCCGAAGATTGTCATGGATACCGGTTGCCGTTTTGACGGAGTCAGCCGTATGCGGCCTCCCAAAGGAGGTGCTCTATGAGCCATCGATACACCCGTACCATTACTGCCTTTATTGCGGTCTGTCTGCTTCTTGCCGTCGTACCCCTTGGTGCGCAGCAGCGCCCGGACGCTCTGGAACTCTACAGGGCAGGGCAGTACGCCCAGGCTGTTGATGTCTGCCTTCAGGAACTGCAGGATCGGGGAACTGATCAATCCAAACTACGAATGGATTCCTTTTCGGTCCTTGGCTGGTCTTATCTTCGCCTCAGTCAGTATGAAAATGCCCTCACTTATGCCAGGCAGGCCAGAAATGAAGTTCGATACGATATCCGCATTGTTGAAATAGAAGCTGAAGCCCTTTTCTACCTCGGGCGCAACCTTGAGGCACTCACACTCTTTGAGGAATATGTTTCCCTGAGCCCGACTGGAGAACGCATCGATACGGTCTATTATTTCATGGGTGAAATTTTCCTGCGTCTGGCGGAATATCGGCATGCCGACATCGCCTTTTCTACAGCACTGCACCATAGCCCTGAAATCGCCCGCTGGTGGGCTTCACCTCAGGGAGGGCGGACATTGGAACTCCAAGTAGGTCACACATCTCCTCTGACCATGCGAGCGTGCCGATGTCCATCAGTAGGGTCCGGCTGGCATTTGACGGCTCGGTGGCGTGAATGGCTCCGTCGGTCAGCTTCCACATGAGCCACGAGTCGACGGTGCCGAGCGCAAGGTGCTCGTTGACCTCCAC
>RCND010002459.1_pt1 | contig 10213 bp, 7 predicted proteins | sample 2041351 | NCBI WGS metagenome assembly RCND01 (sample SAMN09708230, study PRJNA481090) | Marine sediment metagenome, whole genome shotgun sequencing project. | biome: marine sediment; feature: ocean; material: sediment; isolation source: Sewage treatment plant 12B marine sediment (STP12B) ...
GTTCACTTCAGGTCCCAGGTTTTCCGGCTGAAAAGGAACAGGATTCTTCATGGCTTTCAGAGCAAAGAGGCAGCTCTCCCGAATGGATGCTCCTTTACTTTTATTTTTCACCTTTTCGGGCGGAAAGACAAGATACTGCTCTGCCAGCTCCAGCGCACCCGTATAATCACCGACCATCAGTTTTAGTCCCGCAAGCAATCTGTATCCTTCGGGATTTCCCTCGGGATCAATCTCCAGTGTCTGGGCATAATAGCTAATGGCCTCCTCCATTCGTCCCTGTTCATAGCAGAGCTGGGCAAGCATCTGGTAGGCTTCAATAAACTGGGCATCAGCTTTAATGGCCTTCAGGAGGGATTCCTCCACACAGACATAGTCTAGCTGATTTAAACAAGTGCGTGCTTCTTTGAAGCGCTTAATTGCCTTTTTTGAATCAGAGCTATAGTATTGTCCCAGAAGCCCTGGTGTAAGGGCAAGCAAAAGAATCAATCCTATGGTTTTTCTGAGATTCATCTATGGGATATGCATGTATTTGTGCGACTGCAGGGAGATCATCCAGCGAGGGTTCTGCTTTGAGAATTCAATGATCAGGGGAAGGATTTGCTCCCTCTTGCTCCATTCGGGTTGCAAGTAGAGCTTACAGTTTTCGCTCACTTTTGAAGCATTTTCAAGCGCCCAGGCAATATCTTCCTCCCCAGATATAATCACCTTCAATTCATGCGCCTCAGGAAAAATGCTGTCAAGGGGTGGAGCATTCTTCTTTGGAGAGAGGCAGATCCAGTCCCAGCTACCACTGAGTGCATAAGCTCCACTGGTTTCCAGGAAGGTTTCGATGCCTTGCTCCTTTAGCATGCCAGTAAGGTAATCCATATTGACCATTAAGGGCTCACCACCCGTTACCACCACTGCGGCTGCCGGGTATTCCATCACATGAGAGATAATCTGCTCTGCGGGTACCACCGGGTGAAGCTTAGGGTTCCATGAGAATTTGGTATCACACCAGCTGCATCCCACATCGCAGCCTCCTACACGAATAAAATAGGCTGCTTTCCCCGTATGAAAACCTTCTCCCTGGATGGTGTAGAACTCCTCCACCAGTGGAATTTTCCTGCCACCTTCAAATATCTTTTGATCGAAATTCATCTCTTATCTTCCCCTGTTAAGCTGCAAAGGTAATGAACAAATTTTATTACTTTGTAATGCTAAAATCATACCATGAATCCAATCAACACAGCACTCTGCTCCTATGGAATGTCGGGACTCGTCTTTCACGGTCCGCTTCTGGAAGCACACCCGGGATATAAAGTATCTAAGATCCTGGAAAGAACCAAACATGAATCCAAAGATAAACATCCTGGATCGCAAGTGGTCAGGAATTTTGATGCTATAATCGATGATCCGGCCATTGAGCTGGTGGTGGTCAACACCCCCGATCATCTGCACGTGGATATGGCCACCCGGGCCATGGAGGCTGGTAAGCATGTGGTGGTGGAAAAGCCCTTCACTCTGCTTACCAGTGAAGCAGATAAGCTAATCGAGATCGCTGAAAAACATGGCGTTATACTTAGTGTATATCATAACAGGCGCTGGGATGGAGTATATCGCACAGTAAAAGAAGTGCTCGCTTCAGGCAAACTGGGTCGCATGGTTGATTTTGAGGTTCATTTCGACCGCTTTCGAAACTATATCAAACCATCATGGAAGGATCAGGCCAATGGTACGGGTACCCTCTACAACCTGGGATCACACCTGGTTGATCAGGCCCTGACGCTCTTCGGCATGCCCGACAGGTTGTTCTGTGATACTCGAATGCTCAGGGATGGAGCACTTACCGACGACAGCTATGACCTCTGGTTGCATTATCCCGATTTCAAATGCATGCTGCGGTCCAGTTACCTGGTGCGCGAGCCAGGTCCCAGTTTTATGATTCATGGGACCGAGGGCAGCTTCCTGGCCTGGGGTACCGATCCACAGGAACGGGATCTAAAAAATGGTCTTATACCCGGATCGGAAGGATGGGGTTTAGACCCATCGTTCAGTAATGCCAGAATACACACCGACTTTGAAGGGGAACACATTGAAGGAGACTATCCTTTGTTAGCCGGCAACTACATGGAGTATTATGATAATATCTATGAAGTCATACGCAACGACGCTCCTCTTGAAGTCACAGCCCAGCAGGCAAGGGATGTAATCAGGGTTATTGAAGCAGGCTATGAAAGCAGCCGGACTGGTGAGGTGGTAAAGTTGAGCTAATTTTCCATTCCGAGGAGTGTTTTGCGGGACTACCTTTCGTCTTTTCGTTGGAAGCCAACTCTGGATCTCGAATTAGGACTTTCCTGTTTTTCAATAAGTTCATCCAGGTAAGTGAAAACCAACTCTATGTTTTTATCTTGATTCTCTAGTTTCTTCTTAATCTTTTCTATTTCGAGTTTCACGCTCAGAGTATCAGAAAGCATCTCTCTTATCTTAGAAAAAAATCTAACGATCTGGATATTCAGCTGTATTGCTCTATCGCTATTCAACACACAGGAAAGCATTGTAACACCTTGCTCAGAAAAGCAAAATGGTGCGTATCGAATTCCCTTTTTTTCACCAGTAGTTGTTGCAAACTCATCTCTCCATTGCTCGAGCTCCTGATGTGTCATTTCGAACATAAAATCTGCAGGGAAGCGCGCGATATTACGTTTTACTGCCTGTTTCAGGACGCGGGTTTCCACACCATACAGCTCTGCTAAATCTCTGTCAAGCATAACTTTTTGGCCTCTAACCAAATAGATTTTACTCAATACTACTTCATCCGGGATTTTAATTTGTTTTGCCTGATCGTTCATCATTAGAGATTTTCTTATTACTAAAGCATAGTCTTTTCTTCCGTAGCTATTTTGGCTCATACATTGATGTTGTAAAGAGCTTATGTTCTGTTATTTATAATTTGGAGATCACAAATTGTGATCTCCAACAGTGGAAGCAAAGGATGTAATCCGGGTCATTGAAGCAGCCTATGAAAGCAACCGTACAGGTGAGGTGGTAAGGTTAGCTTAGTATCCAACCCAACTTGAGGGCACAAATTGTGACCTCAAGATTCTAATTGGAAGGTTACTAGTAAACCAATTTTTCCAGATTCTGCCTATTGTTCCAAAAAACAAGCAATTCTATTTCTTTTTTCCGCGAAATCTGCTCAAGAAGTTTATCAACCTCTTCTATAAAACAGTTTACTTCTCTTATTGCCCAAGATTCTTCAAGATAATCGAGAATGCTAAAATATGATTGCTTGGATTAATGTGCTAAACCCCAGCATATCATCGCCATGATGTTCAAAGATTTCGAAAATCTGGAAGGTTTGAGGAAAACGGAATATTTCGGTATGTTCACTCTGAGGTGAAATCCTGATACAGTGTCTCCACTTCTTGCATTGTCAGCTTGCCATTGGCCACTGCAAAGCGGTGCCTGAAGCTTATTGATTCACCTTTTTTAAGGATAAGTTGGTACTTCTCCAGGTCCCTGTTATAAACCTTTCGTCCCAGATTATTCACCGAAAACAGGCCATATCCCCTGGCATGCCAGCAGGATGGATAGTTGATGTTTTCTGGATGATCCATTAATATCAGTGTACAGTCCGAACTATCCTTGGTGCCTGTAAGTGCCACCCACCTGGCATTTTTTCCCCAGGCATCAAGCCCTTGATCTCCTTCGCTGTTCTGATACCAGCCTGTAACACCCTGATTGTCCAGAACCGCCTCCCCTGTGGATTTACCCGAAGCATCTGAAAGAATCACTGGATTATCCGATGTGTGTTCAAAGGCCCGGTCAACCCGAATGGCCAGCATCCCCTCCTTGTTGTCTGTGAAGATAATGCTGTCTTTCACTGCGGTAAGCATAGTGATCCGTTCTACCATCCAAACTCCTTTCTCAGCTTTAAAAATAAAGGTAGTTGACTCTTCAAGCAGTTTCTCAGCTTGCTCATTATCAGGAGCCATCCAATCCATGTGCACCTTCAGCACTCCGTTTTTTCCAGAAGTCTCTGCCTTTTCAATGGACCGGTGAATAATTCTTCCATATGCTCCCTTGCGTTCATCTCCTATGGCAGAAGAGTTGTTCCAGAAGTCGTATCCATTCACATCCCCGAAATTGAACCAGAGTCCCACATGATGTGGATGATCTACCCGTTCCTTCTCTCTTGGGGCAATGGGGTATCCCCGGGTAACAATGGTTCCATCTGGCGCATGGACCGGAAAGAGCACGGGCTTCTCCAATGATGACTCAAACCTGTAGCTAGTAAATAGTTCTCCACCCATACGGACCTCAATCCTGTCCATGTATTTTTGAACCTTAAAGAATACTGTATCAGAGTTCTGGGCAAAGCTTGATGATACCACACCAAGGTTTAATAGGAGAATCAGAAGGTGTTTTTTCATATGATCAGGGGTCTGAGGGTCCGGCGCGTTTAACCGTGATGAGGTAGCCGTCTTTTTCAAGGAGAACCTCCAGTTCCGGATAGCGTTCCAGGTACATATCTTTTTTATTGATCTGCATCACAAAATATGCGTCGCGGTCCAGTTGATCGGTCATTAAGCGCTCGATGCTGTCATCCTCCTCGGTGGGTTGCTTATCGAAATAGAAGAGGTGGGAGTAACTCTTGAATCCAAGTGTATTCACATAGACATCCTGTCCACGGATACTCTTGTAAAACTTAATTGCCACCCGCTGACTATATGCTTCAATCCTTGGAGAGAAGAGGGAAATTGATACAAAAACAAACACCAATACAACCAGGTGGAGAATCAGCATCCCACTCCAGTCTCTCCGAAGTATCTGCACAGATGCAATGATAACACCCAGTATGAGGAACAAGCCCACAAGCCATTCATAACCGCTCCAGTGCACATTTCTCTGTAAGGCTTCCCTGAAAAATGGATCAATAAAGGCATAGTTTTTATCAAGCAACCAATCATAATGATCCGTAAGAAGAGGGAAAACAATGGCAGCACCTGACAGGATTAGAGCAATGAGAATGATCAAAGCTATCTGCCACTTGCCAATTTCAATTTTCCGGTCAAGCCACTTGTCCCAAACCCAGGCCGCAAGAAAAGTTAAAGGAAAATAGGCCAGGGAGCTATAGTGCAAGAGCTTGGTATTCACAATAGAAAAGAGGATCAATACCACCAGAGATAAAATGTACATCCATTGCTTGAACAAGCTTTGCAGTTCCGTATCCTCAGCTTTCTTGGTGATGCTTTTCATAGCAATAATCGATGCTGGAAATACCCCCAAAAGTAATACTACAAGGTGATAGCCAAAAAATCCATCATGTATACTGCTGTCAGACGACAGCAATTTCACCTGGTAGGAGATGAACTCTCTTACAACTCCGGAATTACCGCTGGTTGCCTGAAATACAAACCAGCTTCCTCCAACAAGGGACGTCACCAGAATGAACAGGCCTACATGGCTGGCAGAAGTTGAGATTCTGAAGCGTTTCAATATGAAGAAAGCCAGAAAGCTTAACAGGAAGATCAGCATGGCCACCGGCCCCTTGGTCATCACTGCAAGACCAAAAAATAAGGCAGAAAGAAGCAGATTGCGCAGCCTTACCTGCTTCTTTTTCGGATCAAGGTAAAATATAAATAGTGCAAACCCGATAAATATGAAGAGGTTGAACCACGGATCTATGATTCCGGATTTAAAGAAGAAGAAGGGCAAAATAGCAGCACCATAGGAGAGTATCCACAACAGGCCAAAACGGTGACCATAGATTTTTCGTCCAAAGAAATAAAGCATCATCAGCGATACAATGCCGCAAAGCACATTTGGGAACCTGGCTGCAAATTCATTGATTCCGAAAACTTTCATGGAGAGTGCCTGGAGCCAGAAAAAGAGCGGTGGTTTTTCAGGAAAGGGTTCAAAATCGACCTGTACAGTCAGATAATCGCCACTTACGATCATCTCCCTTGCCGTTTCAGCATAGTTGGTCTCATCGGCATCGAAGAGGTGGACCGATCCTAAAAGCGGAAGCAGGAACAGCGCTGCAATCACAACGATCCCTGTATATACTAATATCCTTCGTGATAGCGTATCGCCCGGCATAAGCTTCAAAAGTAGTAAAAATTGCTCCATTTTTGATCAGATATTTTTTTCTACTTTTACCAGCTCATAAAGGATTAGGACATGAATACAGAACAGCTGAAGGAGACTTTCATCAGTTTATATGGTGAAAGTGAAAATGACATTCAACTCTTTTTCTCTCCAGGAAGAGTGAACCTGATCGGGGAACACACCGACTATAACGGTGGGTATGTATTCCCCTGTGCCCTGTCCTTCGGGACTTACCTGGTAGTAAGACCTAATAATAAGCGCCTGGTCCGTTTTGCCACCACTAATTTTGATCATCGCAGCGAAGTAAAACTGGATGAGCCCTTTGAGAAGGAAGGAAAATCATGGTTCAACTATCCAGTGGGCGTATTAAATGAATTGAGGAAAAAAGCACTGGAGATTGAAGGCGTGGATCTGCTCTATTCAGGTGATATCCCCAACGGTGCCGGACTCTCCTCTTCTGCTTCCATTGAAATGGTCACAGCCTATGCCATGAACGAGATCTTTGAGTTTGGATTAGACCGCATGGAACTGGTAAAATTATCCCAGCTTGCAGAGAATCTTTTTGTAGGTGTTAATTGTGGAATAATGGACCAGTTTGCTTCTGGAATGGGGGCCGCTGATCATGCCTTATTCCTGAACTGTGATACGCTTGACTACGAGCGGATTCCAATAAAGCTGGAGGGGATGAAGATCGTGATCGCCAATACCAACAAACGAAGGGGATTGGCCGACTCAAAATACAATGAGCGAAGGTCACAATGTGAATCTGCCGTAGAGGCTTTACGCAAGGAGAAAGATATCAGACACCTGAGTGATCTGAACATGGATGAATTTAATGCCCTCTCCCACCTCATTACCGATGAGACCGAGCGTCGAAGAGCTCGCCATGTGATCAGCGAAAACGCCCGGACCCTGAGTGCCATTGAAGCCTTGAATCAGGGCGATTTGGAATCCTTTGGTTTGCTGATGAATCAGTCTCATGATTCACTTCGGGACGATTATGAGGTGACCGGAAAAGAGCTTGATACCCTGGTGGAGGAAGCACGAAAGATCGAAGGTACCATTGGCAGCAGAATGACCGGTGCTGGCTTTGGCGGATGCACAGTAAGCATTGTGAAAGAAGATCAGGTTGAATCCTTCATCCGTGAAGTTGGCTCAGGGTACAATAAACGAACCGGCCTCAAAGCCGATTTCTACGTGGCAGAGATCGGAGATGGTTCCAAGCAGATTATCTAAAGGGCTTACCTGACCAGCAGCTCCGTTTTCAATATTCCTTCGGAAGCTGAAGATGGTCCCACCATGATTTCATACATTCCTGGTTCGACTTTGTAATCACCCAGAGCAGTATCATAGTAGGCCAATTCATCCGGACCCAGGTTCATGCTTACTACGATGGTCTGACCTGCTTTTATCGCGACTCGTTCAAATCCTCTGAGCTCTTTCAAGGGACGGACTTCTTTGGATTCCAGATCGCGGATATACAACTGTACCACCTCCTCTCCATCCCATTGACCCGTGTTGCTTATATCAACACTAACTGTGATGGTTTCTTCTGCTCCTATCTCATCTTCTTCGAGAATCAGGTTGTCGTAGGTGAAACTGGTATAACTCAGTCCATATCCAAAGGGATAGAGTACTTCTCCTTCGAAATATCGATAGGTCCGGCCGGCCATATCATAATCCTCGAAGGGTGGTAAGTCTTCCACCGACCTGTAGAAAGTCACCGGCAACCTTCCTGCCGGATTATAGTCTCCAAACAATACATCAGCCACAGCCTCTCCTGCAGCCTCTCCCCCATACCAGGCCTGGAGAATGGCAGGAACTAAATCATGCTCCCGGGTAATTGAAACCGCAGAACCTGTCATCAGTACCAGAGTAACTGGCTTTCCGATGGCTGCAATCTGTCGGACCAGGCTGCGCTGAACCGCTGGCAGATCCAGAGAGCTTCGGTCCCCTGCATTAAAACCTTCCAGCTCCAATCCACGCATCTCCTCCCCTTCCAACCTTGCAGTAAGCCCCATGACCAGTACCACATGATCGGCCCATCGGGCAGCCTGTATGGCATCCCAGGCCAGGGGCAATCCTGGCTCCTGCCAGTGAAGTGTGCAGTTGGCATCACTATGGCGATCCTGCATGAGTACCTTGATCTTGTAGGCTTTTCCTGCGACCAGATCCACATCCCTGTAAATCTTGTTGGTGTGGTGTATGTTATCATGTCGAATCAGGGTATCGCCCTCAAGGATGAACTGGAAATATTTTCCATTTACCCCCAGAGCATGGATGCCGCTTCTGCGCGGAACCAGGTACCCGCTCCACTCCACAGCATAGTTATCATCGACCAATCCCTCCACGGGAGGCTCACCATCCCACCAGTAAACATCAATTAGAGAATCGGTCCGCTGAAAAACCGGAGCTCCTTCTCCATTCAGATTAGGAAAAAAGGAAGCCTTCAGTCCATTTTCCTCCATCGCTTCACTGGTAAATAAGGTCTCGGATGGGACAGCACTCAGGTAAGGCAGTCCACTGTGATGGGGGGAACCCTGGGCATAACGCACTTCTGCATCCTCACCCAGTTTTGCTATGATACCATCCAGAACACTGACCGGCTTAACGGGGGTTCCATTGTAGTTGCCCATTTGAACATCCACATTGTGGGCGTTGGGACCAATTACTGCCACACGTTTTAATTCCTTACTTATGGGTAGTGTATTCCTTTCATTTTTAAGCAGTACCATTGACTTCCTGGCCATTTCCCTGGCTACATTCTTATGAGCCTCAACTGCCAGTGTATCGACCGGATAAGAGGACCACGGGACCATCTCATCGGGATCAAACATTCCCAGTTTCATTCGTGCAAGCATCAGGCGCTGCACCACCACATCAATCTCCTCTTCCGAAATCAGGCCCTGCCTTACCGCCTGAACCAAGCCTTCATACTGATCGCCGCAATTGAGATCTGTTCCAGACAGAACCCCCAATGCAGCTGCCTCCTCCCTGTCAGCAACCACTTTATGCCCCCAGTGAAAATCACTAATAGCACCACAATCTGAGACAATATAACCCTGAAAACCCAGCTCTCCGCGTAAAAGCTCCTCCTGCAATGGAGCACTTCCACAACAGGGTTCGCCCATATAGCGATTGTAGGCACACATGACCGAATAGACATGCCCCTTCTCCACTGTCTTCTTAAAGGCAGGAAGATAGGTGTCCCTGAAGTCGCGCTCACTTACCACGGCATCAAACTCATGACGTGAAGGCTCCGGACCACTGTGCACAATGTAATGTTTTGAAGTGGCCACTGTTTTCAGGTAGCGGGCATCGTTGCCCTGCAAGCCTTTTATAAACTGCACTCCCATCTCACCGGTTAGGTAGGGATCCTCTCCATAGGTCTCATGTCCCCTGCCCCACCTGGGATCTCTGAAGATATTTATATTGGGCGACCAGAACGTAAGCCCCTGGTACATCCCATGCTTTCCCTTTGAAAAATAATCATGATACTTTGCTCTTGCCTCAGTAGAAGTCACATCGGCCATCCGGAACATCATATCTCTATCGAAGGTAGCCGCCATACCAATGGCCTGCGGAAAGACTGTTGCCTTCCCAGAACGGGCCACCCCATGGAGGCACTCGTTCCACCAGTTATACTCTGGAATACCCAGGTGTTCCACTGCATCGGCATAGTGTGTAAGCTGACTCACCTTTTCCTCCAGGTTCATCCTGGAGACCAGGTCCGCCGCCCGGGTTTCAAAATCAAGCTTAACATTTTGATAAGGATAGCGGGGCCCTTCACAGGAAAAAAGCAGGGATATCAAACAAATTATTGTCAGGGTCTTTAGTTTCATGGATAGTCAGATTATGGAAAGATCAATGTTACAAATTATATTTGAAGACGCTATTCTGTCATAAATACCCAGGTAGGATTGCTGGTGTAATGGAAGTAGCCTTTGTTGGAGACTATCATCCCAGGTAGCATGGAAGCCCCCTCCCTGATTACCTCTAACTTAGTTAGAGAGTACTCTCCTTGTTCGTAATTGAAGCTCACCCCATCATCGTCGTAGAGGGTGAAAACCCCGGGCTTTTCTCCATAGTGTCTGATCTCAAGTGCAGGTTTTTCTTCTGC
>RCND010002460.1_pt1 | contig 10213 bp, 6 predicted proteins | sample 2041351 | NCBI WGS metagenome assembly RCND01 (sample SAMN09708230, study PRJNA481090) | Marine sediment metagenome, whole genome shotgun sequencing project. | biome: marine sediment; feature: ocean; material: sediment; isolation source: Sewage treatment plant 12B marine sediment (STP12B) ...
CATATATGGCCATGGACAGCGACGAACGAATCCTTGCGGACGTAAGCATCAATGGGGTGGTATACGACAGTGTGGGGGTAAGGTACAAGGGCAACTCTTCCTACAGAGCCAGCCAGGCAAAGAATCCCTTGAATATCAAATTGAATTATCTGAAGAACCACGATTACCAGGGATATTATACCCTCAAATTGTCCAATGGCTTTAAGGATCCCAGTTTTGTAAGGGAGGTGCTGGCCCTGGAGATAGCTCGGAAATACATGCCTTCAGCAAGGGCAGGGTATGCCAATGTGACCATTAATGGAACTTTTACAGGTCTATATACCAATGTCCAATCCATCAATGACTACTTCACCAATGAGCACTATTACAGTGAAGATCGCCCCTTCTTTGAGGGAGCAGGAGATGGGCCCGCACCTGAGGGATGCTCAAACCTGATATGGGGTTTCCTGGGGACCGATTCCACGCAGTGTTATCCCTACTATTACGATTCAAAATCGGGGGACCATTACTCCTACCTGATTAATTTTTTGGATGTTTTTAATCACAGTCCGGATGCCCTTGAGCAAGTCTACAATGTGGACCGCCATCTCTGGGCCATGGCCTATGACATTGCACTGGTAAACCTGGATGCACCCATTAGTATGCCTCACAACTTCTATTTATACCATGATGAGACAGATCGTTTTAACTATATCAAGTGGGATTTGAATGAGTGTTTTGGCGTTTTTCAGCGACTGGGAGGCTCCCAGCTGGATATTACTCAGATGCAGCAGTTGGATCCATTTACCAGCAACAATCTCCAGAATCCCATTCTTTACAAAGTATGGCAAAACGAAAGATGGAAGAAGATGTATCTGGCTCATATGATGACCCTGATGGAAGAGAATATAGGGAATGGCTGGTACATGGAGAGGGCAGGAGAGCTGCAACAGGGAATTGATGTTGCCATCCAAAATGATCCCAATAAGTTTTTCACCTATGAAGAAACTATCGACAATCTGAATAATTCTGTAAGACAGTCTGTGGGAATCAGCCAGCTGATGGAAACAAGGAACACCTATCTGAATGGGACCACCTATTTTCAGATGGCACAGCCAGCAATTTCAGATATCACTTTTGATCCACAAAGCATTGTACCTAATTCGGATGTAACGTTTCTGGCCCAGATCTCTAATGCTGGTTATGCTTACCTGGGATATCGGGCAACCCCTGACAGCGAGTTTGAGAAAATTGAAATGTTTGACGACGGAGTCCATAATGATGGAGGATCCGGTGACGGTAACTGGGGTGTTACCCTTCCGCTGGAAGGCACAAGTCTTGAATATTACATCTATGCAGAGAATGAGGAGGCTGGGATTTTCTCTCCTGCCCGGGCCGAATATGAATTCCATACTCTGACCACCTATGGGGATGTGGTCATCAATGAATTTATGGCTTCTAATGACCTCATTGCTGCTGACCAGGATGGTGAGTTTGATGACTGGATTGAATTGTATAACAACACAGAGAGTGATATTGCCCTCCAGGGTTTTTACCTCTCCGATAATCTGAATGTGCCAGAAAAGTGGCAATTCCCGGATACAATCATCGAGGCTGGTGGATACCTGATTGTCTGGGCCGATAAAGATACGCTTCAACAAGGGCTTCATGCCAACTTTAAGCTCTCGGCTTCTGGTGAGGATCTGATCCTTTCAAATCAGGATGGTGAGCTGGTGGACCAGCTTACCTTTTATTTACAGACTACAGATGTTTCAACCGGCAGGAGTCCCAATGGGACCGGGATCTTTATGTCCATGGAACCCACCTTTGAGGTGGAAAACAATTCCCTCATTGCCCATGTGGAAAATCAGATTCTGAAGCCTGAGTTGCTGCTTTATCCCAATCCTGCCAATGATGCGCTTACCATTGAAGTGGGAGGGGAAAAGGTCCATTTAGTATCTCTCTATAATATTTTTGGACAGCTTCAAAGGCAGTGGCAGATGGGTGGCACCGAAACCATAGATATCCGATCTCTGAGTCCGGGAATCTATTTCATCAGTGTGGATGGAATGTCGACCAGTAAGTTCATAAAGAGGTAAATTATTTTTAAGTTGCATAATTTATAATATGCGACTCTTAGCTCTATCAATTCTGATCCTGGTTTTTCTAACCGGATGTAATTCTAAACCGGAGGTATCCAATAAGGAGCTCCCTAACCTTATATTGATTAGCGTGGATGACATGGGCTGGTCTGATTTGGGCTGTTACGGCAGCGAAGTCTCCACCCCAAATATCGATAAGCTTGCCCAGCAGGGCATGCGTTTTACCCAGTTCCACAATACCTCCAAATGCTTCCCTTCCCGGGCCTGTTTGCTCACCGGTGTATATGCTCAGCAGAACGGTTATGACCGTAGCTTCAATGAGCCCCTTAAAAATGCGGTAACACTGGGGGAGGTATTAAGAGAAGCCGGGTATATTACCCTCTGGTCGGGAAAACACCATGGCCTGGAGAATCCCATATACAGAGGATTTGATCACTATTATGGATTAAAGGATGGGGCCTGCAATCACTTTAATCCTGGTGTTCAGAGGCCTGGAGAAGGTGTGCCTGCCCGAAAAGGAAAAAATGGTACGAAGAACAAAAGGGCCTGGTGCATCGATAGCACGATGTATGCACCTTACACCCCTGAAGCCACCGATTTTTACACCACCGATTATTTCACACATTACGCTATTGATTGGCTGGAGCAATACTCTGATGATAAGCGACCCCTCTTTTTGTATATGGCCTATACGGCCCCTCATGACCCACTTATGGCCTGGCCAGATGATATTGCCTTATATAAGGGCAAGTACGATAAGGGTTATGAGCCTGTAAGGCAGCATAGGTATGCACGGCAACTGGAGATGGGTTTGATTGATGATACCTACCAACTTTCTGAATCCACTTATCCGGATTGGGAATCACTTTCAGTTGAGGAGAAAGCAAGCGAGATCAGAAAAATGGAGGTTTATGCAGCCATGATCGACCGGCTCGATCAGAACATTGGCAGGCTGCTTAAGACCCTTGAAGAGACGGGACGCAGTGAAAATACCTTAATCATTTTTGTCTCCGACAATGGGGCCTCTGCTGAAATGGTTGATATCGAAGACGATTATGGTGACATAGGGACCATGACCTTGTGGTCCTCCCTTGGAGAGGGCTGGGCCAATGTTTCCAATACTCCCTTCCGGTACTTTAAAAACTTTAGCTATGAAGGAGGGATCAATACCCCGCTGATTGCAAACTGGCAAGGGAAGATTGAACCGGGTGGTGTAAGCCGGTTCCCAGGTCATTTTATGGATATCATGGCTACCTATGTGGATATAAGCGGGGCCGAGTATCCTGATAAGTTCAACGGAGAGGAGATTACCCCCATGCAGGGAGTAAGCTTGCTGCCAGCTCTGAAGGGAGACCTATCCCCACGCCAGAAACCCTTGTTCTGGGAGTGGCAAGAGGGTCAGGCAATTAGGGATGGAGAGTGGAAGCTGGTAAAACACAAGAAGCAGGATCCCTGGGATCTGTTCAATGTGGCAGAAGATCCCACTGAAACCACCAACCTGGCTCATATGCATCCCGAGTTGGTTACAAGCCTGGAGAAAGAGTTCCTAAATTGGAAACAAGAGGTGATTCAGGACAAGTGATTCCCGGCTATACCCAGGGTTCAGGATAAAAAGGGAGGGTCTCATATGCCTAAGTATTGTTAGAGGCTTAAAAATAGTTATTACCTTGCATTTCCCGCATTCTGACATTAAAATGAACCACAAAATATACAACATTGGAGTCATAGGAGCTGGTATGATTGCCCGACAGCACCTGGATCACATTCGAAATACAGGCAGGGCAGAGGTAAGCTGGATTGCAGCCCTGCGTCCGGAGAACCTTGAAAAGGTCAGATCGGATTTTGGGATCAAAAACAAGACGCATGATTTCCGGGATATTCTTAAAGACCCCAAGGTGGATGCCATACTGATTACCACCCCTCCTCATCTGCACAAGGAGATGTTTATGGAGACCCTCAAAGCCGGAAAGCATGTGTTGCTGGAAAAGCCTATGGCCATTCATTCTGAGGACCTGAATGAGATGCTGGAGTTGCATAAGGAAAATCCTCATCTGATTGCCATGGAGTGTTCTGGTCGTCATGCCAGGCTTTCGCCCAAGTTCAGAAAAGTAAAGGAGATTGTAGATTCAGGAGATTTGGGAGAGATCTACCACATTCACCATCAAAGTGTTTCCAGACAGGGCCGACCCGGTATTGAGTTTCATCCTGAAGGCAAATGGTTCCTGGACCGTTCCAGGGCAGGAGGAGGACCCATTTTTGACTGGGGAGTCTATGATCTCTCCTTTCACCTGGGGATCTTGGGCGATTCTCATGAACTAAAACAGGTGGAGAGTGCATGGATGAAAGGGGGATTGGATGAAGTGGATCCGGGAACCGAGATTTACGATGTGGAGGAGCACTTTGCGGTGAAAATGAAATTCACCAATGATTTAAGCTACTACTGGGAGCGTGGTGCCCATGCCAATGTGGAGTTACCCAACGAAACCCGGATTTATGGAACCCGTGGGGGAGTCAAACTTGCCTATTGTACCTGGGATGATCCGGTATACATCTATTACGACCTCGATGAGACCGGTAAAGCCAGGGAGCAAAAGATGGAGGTGGATATGACAGAACACTCCCACGACGGATATGCCCTGATGGAACATTTCCTGGATGTACTAGAGGGCAAAGAGCAGCCTGTGATTTCCCTTGAAGTCGCAAAAAAACACCTGGATATTATCTTAAAGTGCAGTCAAATTGCGCAGAATTCTGTACAATAAATAGTTTTTTATTTAAAACCCATTGCTATGTCAAAAATCACTAAGCTCGAAATTGCCAAAATGATTGATCACTCCCTTCTTCACCCCACCATGAATGATCAGATACTAAAAGAGGGATGTGAGCTGGCTCGAAAATACAATGTAGCCTCGGTTTGCATCAAACCATATGCGGTAAAAATGGCTGCTGAACTATTGGCCGGCAGCGATGTAATGGTGGGTAGTGTAATTGGATTCCCCCATGGAAACAGCCGAATTGATGTGAAGGTTTTTGAAACAGAAAAGGCCATTGAGGATGGTGCTGTTGAAATAGATATGGTTGTCAATGCAGGAAAGGTCCTTTCTGAGGATTGGGATTATGTGACTGAAGAGATTGCAGCTGTTGTGGCAATTACAAAGGAACATGGGGCCGCTCTGAAAGTGATCTTTGAAAATGATTTTCTTACTGAGGATAGTCATAAAATAAAACTGTGCAAAATATGTAGCATACTCGATGTTGAATTTGTAAAAACATCCACAGGTTATGGGTACACAAAGCAGCCCGACGGGAGTTATAATTACAAAGGAGCCACCGACTATGACCTGGCCCTGATGCGGAAACATTCTGCTCCTAAAGTGGAAGTGAAAGCTGCTGGAGGAGTGCGAAGTCTGGAGGATACTCTGAAAGTGAGAGAACTTGGAGTTACACGAATCGGAGCCACAGCCACAGAGGCAATAATTCTCGCTGTAGGTGGCGAAGAGGCAGGACAGATTCCTGAAGGATATTAGAACTCGATAAGAAAAAACGATATTGCTTACTGAAACTAAACAACTAAAATGACCATGAGAAAACTGGCTCTGATTCCCCTATTTATTTTTGTATTTCAATTTGCAGAATGCTCTGATAAACCGGCAGAGAAGTCACCTCCCAATATAATATTTATCATGTCGGATGATCATGCTTATCAGGCCATTAGTGCCTACAGTGACCATTTGATGCAGACACCCAACATTGACCGCATCGCCCAGGAGGGAATGCTCTTTTCAAATGCCTGTGTAACTAACTCGATTTGTGCTCCATCCAGGGCCACCATCCTAACTGGCAAGCATTGTCACCTGCATGGGAAGATTGACAATCGTTTCCCATTTGATACGACTCAGATTACCTTTCCCCAACTTTTTCAGCAGGCAGGTTACCAGACCGCCATGTTTGGAAAATTGCATTTTGGGAATAATCCCAAGGGGATCGATGAATTCAAGATATTGCCAGGCCAGGGCCAGTATTACAATCCTGACTTCCATACCAATGAAGGCAAAGTACGCATTGAAGGATATACCACAGATGTGATCAGAGATCTGACCATGGACTGGATGAAGAACAGAAGAGATGATGATAAACCATTTCTGCTTTTTTACTTACACAAAGCTCCTCACCGGGAGTGGTTGCCAGCTCCGCGTCATTTTAGGGAATATACCAAAAAAACTTTCCCGGAACCTGCCACCCTCTTTGATGACTATGAAGGTCGTGGCTCAGCAGCCAGGGAAGCAGAGATGAATATTCTGAAACACCAGAATTGGGCAGGAGATTCCAAGTTATATCCCGAAGTCATGGATGAATTGGGCATCGAACCTACCACTTTCTGGGATAAGGCAGCCATGAACAATGCACTAAGACGATTTACCGAAGAGCAGAGGAAAGACTGGGATGAAGTATATGGTCCCATCAACGAGGAGTTTAAGAAGATTTACCCGGGCATGACTGAGAAAGAGTTGATGAGTTGGAGATACCAGCGTTACATGCAGGATTACCTGGGAAGTATTGCCTCGGTGGATGAAAGTGTGGGTACGCTGCTCGATTATCTCGAAGAACAGGGCCTGGACGAAAACACCATAGTGGTATATACTTCCGACCAGGGTTTTTATCTGGGCGAGCACGGGTGGTTCGATAAGAGGTTTATCTATGATGAGTCATTTAAAACTCCACTACTGGTGCGTTGGCCAGGCGTCACCGAGGCGGGGACCACCAACGACCAGATGGTTCAGAATCTTGATTTTGCTCAGACTTTTCTGGATGCAGCTGGTATTGATGCTCCCGGGGATATGCAAGGTGAGAGTATCGTACCCCTGCTCAGGGGTGAGGATGACAAGTGGGACCGGGAGGCCGTATATTATCACTACTATGAGTATCCAGCTGTTCATATGGTGAAGCGCCACTATGGAGTAGTAACACGTGAGTATAAGCTGGCACATTTCTATTATGATGTGGATGAGTGGGAATTATATGACAGAATGAATGACCCTATGGAGTTAAAAAATGAGTATGCCAACCCTGAATATGCGGATGTGGTAAAAGAACTCAACATAAAACTTGCAGAATTAAGGGTGAAATATGGTGATTCGGCGGAGTTGGATCAGCATTACATTGATATGTATAAGAAATAGGTTAATAGGTTAATAGGTTAGTGGGTTAATGGGTTAATAGGATAATGGGTTAATTATGAAATATATACGGGTGTTTTTTATTGGCTTGATGGGTCTGTTATTCCTTGGATTAGCAGGGTGCTCTAAGGAGGAGAAAGCAAAAAAAGTAAGAGGACGGGCTAGTACCCCTAACATCGTTCTTATAGTAGCGGACGATCATGGAACCAATGACCTGGGGTGTTATGGGAATGCGGCAGTGAAAACACCTAACCTGGATTCTCTGGCTTTAGAAGGCATTCGGTTCACAAAGGCCCATTGCACCACTGCTTCCTGCAGCGCCAGCCGTTCAGTGATCCTGACTGGTCTCTATAACCATGCCAATGGCCAATTTGGGCACCAGCATCACTTCCACCATTTTTCTGCATTCGACCATGTCTATTCACTCCCGGTTTACCTTGAACAACTGGCTGGTTATCGTACCGGAAGGATAGGGAAGTACCACCTGGCACCCGAAAAGGTGTTTCATTTCCAGGATGTGATGTCTGCCAATCAACGCAATCCGGTGGCAATGGCCGATAGCTGCGTAAACTTTATTCAGGAGAATAAGAAGAATCCCTTCTTCCTATATTTCTGTACCTCAGATCCGCACAGGGCCCAAGCAGTTAACAATCAACCTCTGGCTCCAGATAGTTTCGGGAACATCCAGGGGGGACATGACGGGGTGGAAGAGACCCACTACACCACCAATGACGTTATTGTTCCACCTTATCTCCCCGATTCAAAAGCCAGCCGCGAAGAACTTGCTCAATATTACCAATCTGTGGCCAGGGTTGATTACGGACTGGGCAGATTATTCAAGCATTTGAAAGAGGCCGGAGTTTGGGACAATACCGTGATTATCTATATCTCCGACAATGGGATTGCTTTCGCAGGAGCAAAAACCACCGTTTATCAGCCCGGTATTAACCTTCCCTGTATTATTAAAAATGCCAATGGAGCCAACAAGGGACAGGTAAGCGATGCCATGGTAAATTGGGCCGATCTGACCCCTACCATCCTTGACCTGGCTGGCGTTCTGCCACAGGCTAATGTATTGATGCAAGAGCGTGTTGTTGATCCAGAAATGAACTGGAACAACACTGCCAATGCAAATCTACAAGGAAAATCCTTTAAAGGTGTGCTGAGCGATGTTAATGAGGCAGGGTGGGATGAGACCTATGCTTCCCATACCTTTCATGAGATTACCATGTATTATCCCATGAAAGCAGTTATTACCAGAAAGCACAAACTTATCTGGAATATCGCATGGCAACTTCCCTATCCACATGCCTCCGATCTCTGGGCCTCCTCCACCTGGCAGGTGGCTCTAAAAAGTGGCAGTGGCATGTATGCGGGAAGAAGTCTTGAAGATTATACCTACCGCTCCGAATTTGAGCTCTACGACCTGGAAAACGATCCCTACGAAACCAGGAACCTGGCCAGTAATCCTTCCTATGGCCCGGAGCTTCAGCGTCTGAAAGAGAAATTGCGCAACTTTCAAAAGGAAACCAATGATCCATGGATCATTAAATGGGAACATCAGTAAAGGGGAAAGTATGCAAGTATACAAGTGTAAAGGAATTGTCATCAACCAATTTTTTTTTACATTTATCCCGCAACTAACCACTACACACTAACTATTAACTTTCCATCATGATTGTTATCCAATCCTATTTGATTGCAGTACTCATGTGTGTTATCACCATGCTCTGCTGGGGATCATGGGCCAATACCCAAAAACTGGCTTCCAAAAAATGGGCGTTCCAGCTCTTTTATTGGGATTACTCCCTGGGGGTTTTAATCCTGTCATTAATCCTGGCATTTACCATGGGGAGTAACGGAGAGGAGGGAAGAAGTTTTCTGGCCGACCTGGGACAGGCTGATGGAAAAGCCATAGGGTCTGCTTTGTTGGGCGGAGCTGTTTTTAACATTGCCAACCTGCTGATCGTAGTGGCCATTAATATAGCCGGTATGGCAGTTGCCTTTCCAATTGGTATCGGTCTGGCCCTGGTGATTGGTGTGGTGGTGAATTACCTAGCCACACCTCTGGGCAATCCGGTGATCCTCTTTGCGGGAGTAGCCCTGGTGGTAATTGCTATTGTTATTGATGCCATCGCCTATCGCAAACACAGTGGGGGAGGAATGTCGGCTACCACCAAGGGAATCGTTATCTCCATTTTGGGAGGAATACTGATGGGCTTCTTCTACCGGTTTGTAGCTGCATCCATGGCCACCGATTTTGCCAATCCGGAAATTGGTAAACTTACTCCATACACAGCTTCTGTAATTTTTGCAGTGGGATTATTGCTCTCAAATTTTGTATGGAATACCTTCTTTATGTATAAGCCCATATCGGGCGAAAGAGCCACCTACAGAGACTACTTCAAGAAAGGGAATACCAAACTACACATGATTGGAATCCTGGGCGGGATGATCTGGAGCCTGGGTATGACCTTTAACATCATAGCATCGGGAGAGGCAGGTTTTGCCATCTCCTATGGACTGGGACAGGGAGCTACGCTTATTGCAGCGCTCTGGGGGGTCTTTATCTGGAAAGAATTTGGAAAAGCAGAAGGATTGAAGGGATTGTTAATTGCCATGTTCCTCCTTTTCCTGACCGGACTCGGGCTGATTATAGCTTCAAGACTGATATAGGTATTTACACTAAAACGACCGAACACAATGAAAAAAATTTTAGTTGTTGGAAGTTCCAATACAGACCTGATCATTAAGGTACCTGAAATACCTCATCCAGGAGAAACTCTAATTGGGGGCGATTTTCAGACCTTCCAGGGAGGAAAAGGAGCCAACCAGGCAGTAGCAGCTGCCCGCGGTGGCGGTGATGTGGTTTTTATAGCCTCGGTGGGTAATGACAACTATGGCGCCGAATCGATAAAAGGTTACAAACTGGATAACATCAATACAGAGGATATT
>RCND010002461.1_pt1 | contig 10213 bp, 9 predicted proteins | sample 2041351 | NCBI WGS metagenome assembly RCND01 (sample SAMN09708230, study PRJNA481090) | Marine sediment metagenome, whole genome shotgun sequencing project. | biome: marine sediment; feature: ocean; material: sediment; isolation source: Sewage treatment plant 12B marine sediment (STP12B) ...
GACTGGTCCAAACCAGTCCAAATATTGGCTTCCCTATCACTAATGATTCCACCGAAAGTTGGGGCGAGGAATTTGAGATATGCCAGAACCAGCATTATGTTTCAGCTACTTAACATTCTCAATGCCAAAATTACTTAGAGCCAATCTTATGGTGAAATAGCTATTCTCAGGCCAGCAATCCACGCGCGACAACGATACGATGAATTTCCGACGACATTACATCAATACGAAAGCTCCGTAGATCGCGCAGGTAGCGCTCAAGCGGGAAATCGTGAGTGTCGACTACTGACTAGTCAGAACATTCGAGACGTTCTCTTTTACAAGCCGTCCCGACACACCGGACAGCGCTTAAGCCACGGCAGCTTCCATACACACGTTTTGAACAACTCCCAGCTACCTAAGTGAGGCTACGGCTTGCGCTAATACTTCAACGCCAGCCACCAAATCCAGCTCGCGGGTGTCTTCTTCAAAGGCATGGCTGACTCCACCAATCGATGGCACAAACAGCATCGCAACGGGCATTAGTCGCGCCATATTGGTGGCATCATGCAACGCACCTGAGGGCATCAGTCGCCAACTCTCTGGCGCAACCACCTGCGCCCCATGCTCCAACGCTGACCGTAATCTGCTGTCCATAGCAACCGGCTCTAGCGCCCACATTGGGCCAAACTGTACTTGCATATCACGGGTATCAGCAACTTCTTGCGCGGTATCACGTACAATTTTTTCGATCTGAACCAAGCGATCTGCATCACCATCGCGCCATTGCATCGAAAACATACCTTTGCCAGGCACAATTGAGGATGCATTAGGGTGCAACGTCACATGTCCAATTGTCCAAACCGTCGTAGGCGTTACCACATTGCGCAGCCGATCATTGAGCAGAGTATTAAACTCAGAGATCGCCTGAAACGCGTCAAGTCGCAGGTGCATCTGGGTCGTGCCTGCATGATTTTGCTGTCCCTCAAATGTAATAGGAATCTCGCGGGTTCCTACAATTTCGGTTACAATACCGATTTGCTCACCAGCTACATCCAGTGTTGGACCTTGCTCGATATGCAACTCAACAAAACCACTGAACTGCGCCGGATCAACCCATCCCGTGACGCGCGCCGCAATCACCTGGCGCGCATCTCTCAGCGAAATACCATCGTAATCCACTGCAGTATCTGCATCCTCAAGCGACGTCTTGCCGCTCCAAACTGATGATCCCGTCAACCCACCAAAGCGGCCTTCTTCATCCTGAAACGACACAATAGAAATTGCGGGCCCGCCAGCTTCGCGAGCCGCACGTGCAACTTCCAACGCAGCAATAACACCCAGCGCACCGTCCAACCAACCACCCTCTGGTTGGCTATCCGAATGAGACCCTATCAACAAAGACGGACCCTCTGCCAAACCAAAAACATTGCCCATCGGATCAATTTGGACGCGCAAACCTGCCGCAGCAAACTGCTCTGCTAGCCAAAGTCGGGCGGAGATATCGGCATCAGAGAATGCTGGTCGCACTACGCCTTTGCTCACACCAGATGCACCAAAGCCTCGTAGCGTATGCAAGTCAGATAAAAAACGCGCGCTATCAATTTTCACAGCCAAAAATCCATTCCATTGTTTTACTGACCTCCCACAACGGGGATACCTCTAAATTTATGTTAGTTATTTTAAACTCTGGATCAAGCTTCTAGCGTGGGGGTCTGGCGCCGTTCATAGTTATGTGCCGATGATTGACAAAGCCGCTTTCAAAAAACGAGCCCATGAGTTTTCCGACCGCTACCGCCTTCCCAAGGGCTGGTCCTTGTAAGAAAGCCGGCGGCGAAGGATGCATCCAGACAGTATCCTTCGCGGCAACCTCGACTTCAGCCGTCACTTTGAAATCAGCCAACGTAGCAGGGGCTACTTATGATCTCGCCGAGCTGTTGTGATACACCCTACTCCGTCAAACACCCTTCAAGAGCGTCATGGATCGTCTTGGTCCAAAGGTGCAGACCGATCTCGTATCGACCGAACAAAAACTCTGTGTTGGCACCCGTGTTCAAACCCTTCTGGATGTTCTCACCGATCTCGAAGTCCTCATTAAATACCATGCGGACACCCTATGACAATCCCCCGCCTTTTCCCCAGATTTGTTGCTGCGCCAGCCGATGAGGCAATTGACGAGGCTGCCTTGCGCGGCGAAGTGCGGGCATTTGTGCAAAAGGAAATCACCGATGGCACAATCACACCCGGGCGCCAAACTTGGACTACATGGAGCCGCACATTCTCGTTGCGGTGCGCGCAGGCTGGATACATCGCGATGACCCTGCCGCGCCAATATGGCGGGCATGCGCGCTCGGCTTTCGAACGTTATGTCGTGTGTGAAGAACTTTTGGCGGCAGGCGCACCGCAAGGATCACACTGGATCGCAGACCGGCAAAGCGGACCGCAAATCCTACGCAACGGATCGCAACGGCTAAAGGATGAAATTCTGCCACGAATTGCGGCAGGCACCTGTACATTCGGTATCGGGATGAGCGAACCTGACAGTGGGTCGGACCTGTCCTCGATCCGCACAACGGCCGAAAAGGTGGATGGCGGATACTGCCTGAGCGGCCAAAAAATCTGGACCACAAATGCGCAACACGCGGATTATATGATTATTCTGTGCCGGACCTCACCCCGCGGTGAGGATCGTTATGGTGGTATGTCGCAACTGGTAGTGCCTATGGATGACGCCGCCATCGTGACGCGCCCGATGCGCGATTTGCGCGGCGACGAGGAGCTGAATGAAGTCACGTTTGGGGGTGCATTTGTACCCGACGATCAGCTGTTGGGTCAGGAAGGCGACGGTTGGCGACTTGTTGGTGAAGAGCTTGCCTTTGAACGCAGCGGCCCCGATCGTATCCTGTCCACTTTCGGCTTGCTGGCGGTGATGGCGCAAAAGGTCGGATTTGATCCTGATCGGATGGAGGCCGCTGAAATCGGCCAGCTTACGGCACGCATGTCAGCGATCCGGCAACTTTCCCTCACCATCAACCGCCGCCTGTCAGCTGGCCAAAACGTCGATGGCTTGGCCCCGATCATGAAGGACCTCGGCACAGCACTTGAGCAGGACATCCCCGAAGTGGCACGGCGTATTCTTGACATCACCCCATCAGAGGACGGCGACCCCGGACAAGCCGCCCTTGCCACTGCAATTCTAAGCGCCCCAAATTTCAGCCTGCGTGGTGGCACCCGCGAAATCCTGAAAGGTATGATTGCCAGAAAAATGGGTCTGCGATGAGCGATACGGCACAAATACTCGATGATGCCTTTGATCGCCTGCTATCACGGCGGCTGTCCGATGCTATGGACCGCAAGGCAGATGGTCTTCCTGAGACCCTGCTGGTGGAAGTTCTGGACGCCGGTTTTGCGCGAGTGTTGGCACCCGAAGAAGATGGCGGGCTGGGCGGCTCAATGACGGATGCCGCAAATTTGGCATGGCGGGCGGGTTGGCACGCCGCACCCCTTGCAATCGTCGAAATGCTATTGCTGGGGCACCTTGATCCTAAGGCCGATTTAGCAACGGTCACGCTTGCCCATGGCACACCAGCCATAGCGCCAGCGCTGCAAAACACCCGTACCATCCAGACGGGCGACGGCGCGGTTGACGCGAATCTTGCCCAACCTTTCCACCATATATCTGGCACCGCTTGGGTTCGGTTGGACGGTGTGGCCGCCAATCATAGTGATGATACAAATGCCATGGGTGCACTACTGACCACCGCGGCGATGGTTGGCGCGATGGCGCGGATACTGGAAATCGTCACCGAGCATGCCACCACACGTACCCAATTTGGTCGTCCGCTTAGTAAATTCCAAGCCATCCAGCACCAATTGGCCGAAGCCGCCAGTGAGGTGACCCTAACCGAGGCCAGCCTTGCAAACGCGCTTGACGCGCATGACGCAAACGTTGGCCGTACGCTGCTGTGGTGTTCTGCAAAAGCACAGGCTGGCGTGGCGTCCACCAAAGTCGCGGCAACCGCACATCAGGTTATGGGTGCCATAGGTTTTACCGAAGATCATGAATTGCATCACTTCACAAAATTGCTCTGGCAGTGGCGCGATTGTTGGGGCCGGCAGGCGGATTGCGAACAGGCAATCGGGCGCTATGCCTGCGCCGCAGAAGACGGACTTTGGGCATATCTAACTGATAAAATTAAGGAAACCATATGAACGACGCAGTCTTGATCGAACGTAAAGGACCAATCGCGTTGGTTACTTTGAATCGCCCCGACAGTCGGAACGCCCTGTCAGCCGACGTTATAGACGGGCTTGTAACCTTCTTGTCCAGCGCAAATTCCGATGCCTCATTGGGCTGCATCATCCTGACGGCAAACGGCAAATCTTTCAGCTCTGGCGGCAATGTGAAAGAAATGCGCGACGGCACGCATCCGATGTTCGCGGGCACGCCAATCGAGATGCAAGAAGGCTACCGCGACACTATCCAGCAACTGCCCCGCCTGTTCCACCAGCTGGACGTTCCCGCCATCGCAGCAGTTAACGGCCATGCTGTCGGTGCAGGAATGGATCTTGCGACGTTCTGCGATATCCGCGTGGCCTCCACCGCCGCGACGTTTTCCGAGAGTTTCCTGCGCGTTGGTCTGATTTCAGGTGATGGCGGCGCATGGTATCTGCCGCGTGTGGTGGGCAAAGCGAAGGCTATGGAAATGGCCCTGACCTGCTGTGTGCTGGACGCAAAGCAGGCGCAAGACTGGGGCCTTGTTACCCATGTCGTTGATCCTGAAAACCTATTGGAAAAATCATGGGAGCTGGCTGAACAGATCACCGCATTCCCCCCCAAGAGCATTCGGTTGAACAAGCGGCTCATCAGACAATCCTCTGAGGTTCCGCTCGAAACTGCGCTCGATCTGGCTGGTAGTTTTCAGTCCATTGTACAGAGTACAGAAGATCAACAAGAAGCAGTTGCCGCCCTTTTGGAGCGCAGACCACCTGTCTTTAAAGGCGCCTGAACGCTGGCGGTTTTGGAATGAAAAACTTTGACAGGTCTGCGCTTGTACCGTCACTGTAAAACAGGTGCTGGGGGAAAGAAGAAAAATGGCGGATGAACCCGTTGACGTATTGATCATTGGCGCTGGGGCGTCCGGCGCGGCGGTCGCATGGAGCCTCGCAGACACGCGCATGCGGATCATGTGTCTTGAGCAGGGTGGCACGCCAGAGCCCTCAACCTTTCCCACAACGGGTCACGACTGGGAAGCGCGGCGGTTGCGAGACTTCGCGCTCAGCCCCAATCAGCGCGGCCTGCCAGCAGATTACCCGATCAACGATGACGCTTCACCGATAAAGGTGTCGAATTTTAATGGTGTAGGTGGTGGCACTGTACTTTACGCTGCGCATTTCCCCCGACTTCACCCTTCCGATTTTCGTGTGCGTACACTCGACGGTGTCGCGGACGATTGGCCAGTGGATTACAAAACACTTGCGCCATTCTTTGAACAAAACGACCTGATGATGGGTGTCTCGGGCCTTGTCGGTGATCCTGCCTATCCAGATGGGAAAATTCCGCCCATGCCGCCTGCTCCAATGGGGCGTTCGGGGCGCGTGCTTGCGGAAGGGTTCAACGCCAAGGGCTGGCACTGGTGGCCCTGCGATCTGGCGATTGCCACCGAAGATTATGAAGGTCGTGCAAAGTGCATAAATCTGGGCGCATGCATAAGCGGTTGCGCACAAGGGGCCAAAGGCTCCGTTGATGTCACTTATTGGCCGGAAGCATTGCGCGCAGGGGTGGAGCTGCGCACCCACTGTCGCGTGCGCGAGATCACGGTTAATGATGACGGCATGGCAACGGGTGCCATCTATTACAATGACGACGGCGTTGAGCAGTTTCAGGCCGCCCATGTTGTGATCATGGCCAGCAACGGCATTGGCACACCTCGTTTGTTGCTAAACTCTACGTCAAAGCAGTTTCCGAACGGTCTTGCCAACAGCAGCGGGCTGGTCGGCAAGAACCTGATGTTCCATCCTTATGCCAGCATACAAGGCATCTTTGATGAGCCGCTCGACGGCCATAACGGCCCGCACAAGAGCATCCTCAGCCAGCAATTTTACGAGACGGATCCGACCCGCGGGTTTGTGCGCGGCTATACGTTCGAGACATCACGGGGCATGGGGCCTGTAGCCACGGCAATGAACGGTATGAACTGGGGGGATATCCCTTGGGGCGCAGGCCATCACACCGCATTCCGATCACTTCAGGACCGTGTGACCAGCCTGTTTGCGATTTGCGAAGACCTGCCCGAGGCGCATAACACAGTAACGCTCGACCCTACTCTGACAGACAGCCACGGCATCCCTGCGCCGCGCATCAACTACACCCTAAGCGACAACAGTAAAAAAATGCTGTCCCATGCCATCGCACGCGGCACCGAAGTGATGGAGGCCGCAGGCGCGAAAAAGGTGATAACCGCCTCTCCGGTCGAGCTTGCAGGATGGCACTTGATGGGAACGGCGCGTATGGGCACTGATCCCACAACATCCGTTGTAAATGAATGGGGACGCACCCATGATGTGCGCAATCTGTTCATTGTGGATGGCAGCATATTTGTGACGAGCGGCGGCGTGAACCCTACCAGCACGTTGCAAGCCCTCGCGCTTTATATTGCAGATCAGATGAAGCAGCGTTTGGCAAATCTGTTTGATTGAAGGACGACGTTATGACCGGACACGGATTTTCAACAGATGAGCAGGCTACGCTCGCAGCGATTGTGGCGCAGATCATTCCTGCCTCGACTGAATACGGCCTACCCGGCGCGGATGATCCGCAAATATGTGAGGATATTCTAAAGAGCGGTGCAGGTCTGCACGACAGGCTTGCCGCAGGACTGGCCTCACTCTCGGGCACAGTTGACGCATCAAGGGCGGCTGAATTCAGACAGGCGTTTCCCGAGGCTGCGGCATTGCTCCAAACCCTCACGGCCGAATGTTATTACCGCGATCCACGGGTCATGCGGGCACTGGACATCGACGTGCGGCCCCCTTTCCCAATTGGATATGAGCAAGTTCCTAACGATCTGTCATTACTTGAACCCGTCCGCGCACGGGGTCAAATTTATCGCAAAATATCTTTGAACCAAAGTAAGTGAAACAGATGCATACTGACCTCTTTAGCGACCTCCACCGCATCCTTGGGGACAAGGGAATGCTGTCGGGATCAGACGTGCATGAAGGCTACTACACAGACCCGCGCGGTACGGGGGACGTCCAGCCTGAAGTGGCCTTGCGCCCGGCCTCGACTGAGGAATTGTCGCAAGTCATGGCCCTGTGTCACGCTGCCGCTCAACCTGTTGTGATTCAAGGTGGCTTGACTGGGTTGGTGATCGGTGCCCGCCCTAAATATGGGGAAGTTGTCATTTCGTTCGAGCGGATGAATCAGATTGAAAGCATTGATCCGCAAGCAGGCACGATCACGGTTCAGGCGGGTACGCCGCTTCAAGTCATTCAAGAGGCGGCTGATACACATGACTTAGTTTATCCCGTTGATCTGGGATCACGCGGATCTTGTACCATTGGTGGAAACCTTGCCACAAACGCCGGTGGTAACAGGGTGATCCGCTACGGTATGACGCGTGATTTGACACTGGGGGTTGAGGCTGTTCTGGCAGATGGCACCATCGTCAACAGTCTGAACAGATTTATCAAAAACAACACCGGCTATGATCTCAAACAGATGTTCATCGGCAGCGAGGGAACATTGGGTTTGATCACCCGCGCCACATTGCGGCTTTACCCCAAGCCAAAGACGCAAGTGGTCGCCTTTTGTGCGGCGGATAGCTTTGATGCGGTGACAAACCTGATGACCCATATGCGTTCGACCCTCGGGGCGGACCTCAGCGCCTTTGAGGTGATCTGGTCAAAAACATATGACCTGATTTTGTCGGAAGTTGACGGCATCAGGGCCCCCGTTCCAGCAGGTCATGCGTTTTATGTGCTGATTGAAATGATGGGGTCCGATGCGACAAATGACACCGAAAAATTCGAGAGTTGTCTGGCTGAAGCCTTGGAACAGGACATGATTGTAGATGCTGTTCTGTCGCGCTCTGTTGCAGAAACTGACCAGTTCTGGGATATCCGTGACGGAATGGCGCACGCCATGGGCAAGCAAAAACCAACCGTCAGTTTTGATATCAGCCTATCGATCCCGGACATGAAGAATATCGAGCAAGAGTTGCACTCCCGTTTGCAATCGACCTTGGGCGAAGTTCGTCTTTACGTCGGGGGGCATCTGGCGGATGGAAACCTACATCTGGTTGCTAAATCAACAGGTGACGGCCCCCAACCTCGAGACCACATTCAAGAGATCGTTTATGGCTGGGTCGGCGAGGTCGGCGGCTCCATTTCCGCCGAACACGGGATTGGCACCATGAAGCGTGCCTATCTGGGCCAAAGCCGTGATCCCGCAGAAGTCGCCCTCATGCGAACCCTCAAACACGCCATGGACCCCAAGAACATTCTCAATTCAGGCCGCATTTTCAACATGCAAGCCAACGCTCAAGATTAATCTCCAAAGGAACTGATCCCATGCCATTTGATGTCTCAGCCCTGTTTCGCCCCGGTTTGCCAGCACCCGCAACAGCACCATTCAAAGCGTTCCCCCCCTATAATTTCGTGGGCGGACATAATGATGCCGCCAGCGTTCCAGTTGATGCATTAACTCAGGCTGCGACCCGCGTGATTGCACGCGAAGGCGCGACCCTCGCGACCTATGGGCTGAACAGTGGCCCACAGGGATACCGCCCTTTGCGGGAGTTCATCGCCAACTGGATGGCGCAGAGTGCGGGCATGCGAGACACCGCCGACGAAATACTGATCACCTCGGGTTCGCTGCAAGCACTCGATCTTGTGAACCAATTGCTGGTTGGACCCGACGATGTGGTTATTGCCGAAGCCGCGACCTACGGCGGTGCGTTGACACGGCTGGCAAAGCTGGACGTGCCCTACTTGGGCGTGAAGCTGGATGATGACGGAATCGACATGGCACATTTGGCCCAGTTGCTCGAAAGCCAGCAAGTGAAAGGCAAGCCTGTAAAGTTCATCTATACGATCCCCACAGTTCAGAACCCGACCGGCGGTGTAATGCCCGTGGCGCGACGTCATCAACTGCTCGAGTTGGCAGAACGGTTTGGCTGCCTGATTTTCGAGGATGATTGCTATGCCGATCTTGTGTGGACGGGCACACGCCCTGCGTCACTTCGGGCTCTAGATGCTGAGGCCGCTCAGTTCGAGGGGCGTCCAAACCGCGTCATTTATTGTGGATCATTCTCAAAATCACTCGCGCCCGCTTTGCGTGTCGGGTTCATCATTGCAGATTGGCCCGTATTGGCACAAATTCTGCCTCTTAAAACTGATGCAGGAACCGGCGCTTTAGAACAAATGGTGCTGGCTGAATTTTGCAAAGACCAATTCGAAAATCATGTCATTGCCCTTCGCGCCCGTCTGAAAACAAAATGCGATACAACAATAGAAGCCCTAAAAGAACACTTTGGCACGGCCGCAGAATTCACCGCGCCCTTGGGCGGTATTTTCATATGGATTACCTTACCGGAAAACGTGAACACAACTCAGCTTGCGGCGGCGGCGGCAAAGGAAGGCATTGCGATCAATCCGGGTGCGGAGTGGACCGTGGACGGCATGAGCAACCGTTGCCGGATGCGCCTGTGCTTTGGCCATCCTACAGAAACAGAAATCCGCGACGGCATCGCCCGTCTTGCAACGATCTGTCATCGCGAGTTTGGTGTACCTGCACGAATCTCGAACTTTGAACAATCTGGTGCCGAGGCGTAGGGGTCTACGCTCAAATCTGGCGATCACACTGGGGCATGATCCAAGGGTTCTGCTGCATAAATTAGTAACGGACCTGATGCTGGGTGAGGCATCTACAGCACGGTCCCTTTAAGCATCAACATTTTCCGTCGAGAGTTATACTTTTGCCGATACGATAGCGATGCATCGAAAAACGTATTCTGCAAAGTAACAGGATTGCAGATCACAATTTAACAGAAGCGCAGTTATCAGTTTTTGGATCTGTAGCCGGGGTGCGCGCTACCTTTAACTGCGACTCCTATTATAAAACAATGAGTTATCTAATAAGGAGAACATGTCATGGGAGCCGTTTATACGCAACTGAGCATACAAGAACGCCGTAGGATCGAAGACTGGTGGCTGGCAAAGGTGCCAGTCG
>RCND010002462.1_pt1 | contig 10212 bp, 5 predicted proteins | sample 2041351 | NCBI WGS metagenome assembly RCND01 (sample SAMN09708230, study PRJNA481090) | Marine sediment metagenome, whole genome shotgun sequencing project. | biome: marine sediment; feature: ocean; material: sediment; isolation source: Sewage treatment plant 12B marine sediment (STP12B) ...
TGAAAGTAAAGATGCTGTAAAAAGAGTTGTTAATAGCGGATCCATTATTTTTATAACAACACCCATTGCTAAAGCTGCACCAATACTTTTTAGAATTGAGTCTACCAACAACCCTATCTTCATGTGCCTATTGTTCCTATAGAACATAATAAAACTAATAACAGCACCAATATAAAAGGCAACAGACGTACCAATAGGAATACCCTTAAATCCAACGGCTTTAATCAACAAACTTGTTATGGCAAGATTGCTGATTGTTATTATTACACCAACAACTAGAGGTGCTCGACGATTGTTCATTGTATAGAAGGCTTTATTCAACACATCTATCATACCAAATGCCAGCATTAACGAGGTATATCCCGTAAAAGCAATAATGGTTGTCGCTGTATCTTCTGCATCAAAAACACCATTCTCAAAAATAATCTTAATAACATATGGTCCTAATACAATGAGACCAACGCTCATCGGAATCAACAGTAACCCAACACTCCGAAGGACGTTAACCACTGTCTGATAAAAACTGTCCAAGTCATTGTCAAGATACTTGTGATTGAATTTCGGGAACATAACGGCAGTTATTCCATAAACCGTAACGGTAGTTATTGCCGTAAACATCATGTTACCAAAGTAAATCGCTGAAACATTTCCATCACCAAAGAAAGAAGCTGATTGATTGTCTAATAATATATTGAATTGATGGGTCAATGTAATGAATATAATCGGCACAATATCAATAAAGAATTTTCTTGTTTCTCGGTCCATTTTGAATTGAAAACCTTGAAACAAGACTAACTTTTCTTTTATAACTTTAGGGGTGACAATCATTAACTGAACGAACCAGCCAATCAATGTTGTTACCGCTAATCCAATGACCCCAAACTGCTCAACCCCTATGGCCAGGTAGGCAAAGAATAACAAGTTTGCTGGAAAACTTGTTACAGCTGGTCGGATAAATAGCTCATTCGCTTGAAGCACACCAACAAAAAAATACATGATGGTAATCAATAAGATTGTTGGCAACATAATTCTAACCAGCCCTGCAGTGGCCATTAATTTGGCATCGCTATAACCTGCCACAAAAAGTTTTACAATTGATGGTGCCCCAATAAATAGCAGCGCGCCAATAATAATTGAAAGCATAACAATCCAGCTGAATATATGTGCAATACTTTTCTTTAATGTTACATCTTTTTGTGCCCGAACAATAAGAGGAATAATATTCGTTGCAATGGCACTCCCTACACCTAAAAAAAGGATTGTTGTTAAACCAATGGCTGAAAAATAGATATCTGACTCTGATCCAGCACCATATCTATAGCCAATAAATGCATCTCGCGCAAAGCCCACCACTTTAGCCGTTAGACTTAAAAACACAATGATAATCATTGTATTAATGGATGAACGTTTTTTAAGAACTCCCATAGTGTCTCCTTATTCCATAAATCTTCTAAAATAATCACTTTGTAGAATCATGTCTGCGCCTCTTAAAAATTGTCCAGATGACATGAGATCTTCTTTGTATAACTCCTTATTTAGCCGTTCTCCAGTAACCTTATCATAGATTTGACCTTCATCATTGATGTATATATACTCATCTGTGATGATGTCACCAAATCGCTTTACTACAAACCCTTCATAGTCCTCATCAAATACATCTCTTCCAAGGGTATATGGCATTTGAGTTCCCATAAGATTCAACACTGTTGGCAAAATATCAATCTGACCGGTCACATGATCAATTAATATGCCTTCATCGGTTACACCTGGTACATGGATGAAAACAGGGGTTGTCAGATATTTTGTCCAGACATAAGCATTATATGACTTGTTATCTCTTTGAACCTGAGCAATCGCCTCATCTTTAAACAATCCGCTATGATCGCCGTATATAACGATAATGCTATTCTCATATTGGCCACGTTCCTTAAGGTCAGCAATGAAGGCTTCGATTGCTCCGTCTAAATATCGAATCCCATTATAATAATTTTTAAGGATAACATTGTCTATTCCCACATCACTAAAAGGACCTGTATAAAATGCCTCATAGGGATAATGACTTGATAGAGTTATCATAAAATCATAATATTGATCCTTCTCCATTTGCATTGAATAATCCAATGATTGTTTAAAAAAACTCACATCGCTTAGTGCCCATCCAATTTTCTCACTGGCATCAAAATCTTCCAAGCTATGGTATTTTTCAAATCCCATTCTTGGGTGCATAAAGCTTCTGTTCCAAAAACTGCCTTCATAGCCATGATAGGAATTACTCACATAGCCCTCTTCTGCTAATAATTTTGGCAGTGTATAAAATTGATTATTTGAATGTTCATAGTAAACCGAACCTCTTTGTGTTGGCATCAATGACATATTCATCAGAACCTCTGCATCCGCCGTATTACCATTAGCGGTTTGGATGTACGCCTGACTCAAGAAAATGCTCTCTTTTTTGAGTTCATTCAAGAAAGGGGTTATTGGTTCACCATCTACATCATAGTCAATCAAAAATGACATCATGGCTTCCGTTTGTATGACAATCAGATTTCTGCCTTTTGCAACACCTGTAAATTGATTCTCAACATTCCTTTTTGAACCGTTAAGTCCCTCAATCAAGAAAACTTCTTCATCGGTCAGCTTTCGCTTAACTAAACGGTTGTTCACGAAATCGACAACATCATAACCATGGTAGTAGATCAACCCTGCATTTCTGGCTATATTCTTTCTCTCATAGATGAATTTTTCTTTGTTAACATCCTTAAACTTATAAGTGAAGATTAGCAAAGCACCAAACCCAACAATTAGACACACTGCTAAGATTCGACCATTAAATTGTCTTTTTTTTGTCATCATGCCATTCTTCTTCATGATGATATAAAAGAGACCCATAACAACATAATCCAATAAAAAAATAACATCTTTGAACTTTATGAGTTTAATAGCACTTGGCAAAACGTCTGCTGCCATTGATGCTTGGTAAAATAAGGTGACTGAAATCATGCTTGAAAAGTAACGTCCGTAAAGAGTATCTGCTAGAATAACTAAATTAAAGAATACTGTAAAGAATACAACCACTTTAATACCCCATTTGTGGGTTAGTCCGTAAATCAAAGAAAAAATCATTACAACAACGAGTAATGACAATGTATACATTAGAATATTCTGTTCGCTTATAAAAGGTAATGGGCTGGTTTTAGTTGAAAACTGTGAATAAATCACCTTAAGCCAAACCCCAAGTGATAAACCAATAACCGTTAAGACCTGGACTGCGCTACCATGTTTATATTTACTTTCCATAATTCCTCTCAACTAACGTCATTAAGTACTCAACATTCTTTTTTGCCAATTCTTTTTGTTTTACTGTTATAGCGGTAATTTTATTTTGAATCGCCTCATAGTTACCCATCAAATCTGTAATGAATTCTTCAACTTCACTTTCATCGAAGCGGTGCATATCTTCTACACTATACATCTCCAGTTCTTCTAGATAATATTTAACTTTTGGGTCATAGACGAAGCCAATCATAGGAATAGATTTTATGGCTGCATACAGCAGTGCATGTAACCTCATGCTTATAATAAATCTTGATTGTCCTATAAGTTCAATAAGGGTATCACTATCATATTTACCTTTTATAACAATGCCCGATTCTTTGTGGATCATCAATTTTTGAATTTTATTAGCAACAATTATGTCACTCGGATGTTTCATTGGAACAAACAGTATGTCCATACCATACTCTGATACAATATAATCACATATATGGGCAACTTTAGGTAGATACCTTTCTTCCTCTTTCCATGAACGGAAGAAAACAGTCACAAAGGACTTGGATGTGTTCACACCTTCTCGCCTTAATAAGTCACCAATATTTTTGGTATTTACTTCTAAATTAAAAACAGGATCAGATGTTATGTGAATCTCCGGGTTAACGATACCTAAGCGATCCAACTCATATTTTGAAAGACGTTCTCTAAGTGTAATCAAATCCATTTTATTAACAATCTTTCGAACCAGCACTCTATTGAAGCCTTTAGTGATTGGCCCAATGCCGTTTGCATACAAAATCGACTTTGTCTTAAGAAGAATCGATAATGTAATCAATGTCAAATAATAAAGCAATGACCTTGTACTTGTTTCATCTTGCAACAGACTTCCCCCACCCATCAACAAAACATCCGCTCTGTATATCTCACGAATAACCACAAAAGGATTCTTACGGTTCACTGCATCTGTGCCATAATCCTTTTTTGTTTTCTTTGGCTGGTTTGATAAAATAATCGCTTTATAGTTTGGACCTTTCTTCAGAATATCTTTGCATATAGATGATAATACGGCATCGTCTCCCGAATTCGAAAAGCCATAATAACCTGATATGATTATTCTCTTCACACTATACCCCTAACTTAGTTAACCGTGGTTTTAGGATACAAATCCTCAATTGTATAGGTTAACTGTCTGTTTGTCACTGAAAAATTAACAACTTTAAAACTGTCATATAAATCAACACTTCTGTTATCTTCAATCTTATACCACAAACCATTTACGTCAATATAGCGAATGCCTTCAAAATAATTCAAGCCAGATCCATAGCCACTTGCGTTTACATAGAATATTGTTTTGCCTGATTTTTTGACATAATTACTCATACGTTCGTGAATGAGTAAGCCTTCTTTGGTAAAAGACTTATCCACATTGTTCGTAAGTGATTCAGTGCCAATAATAATAATGGATTTTTGCATTGTTGAAGATAACATGGCATTAAGTGCTGACCATTGGGTAGCGTCCGTTTTGACCATGCTTCCCGTTGCCATTGCCAAACTCACAATTCTTACATCTTCTAAATCTACTATGGAAAACTCATTTGAATCCATCAACGTTTCATTGGTAATTCTAGAAGTATCCACATTTGTCATACCTGCATAAATACTAAAATCAGCTGCGTTTAATTCATCATACACTTTCTCAAGCAGAATCTGATCTAATAACCTATTTCTTCCGGCTGTCGCGCCAAAGATTTTTATTGAGTAATCAGGGTCCTCACTTTCTGCATACAAGGCATCCTTTGGCGGGTAATCCCGAATATCTTTGTCTTCCAAAGTTCTCGTTATTGTCGCCTTACTCAAAGTATGAACCTGTAATGTACCACTAATAGGGATCTCTCTTGGCAAAGTAACCACATAAATTCTCTTGATCTCTATTGGATAGGACAACGATGATGGCAGATAGGCAACCATCTGACCATTTTCTTCATTGAAAGTAACACTTAATGTTTCTCCATAATGGTCCTCAATATGTGCTTTGACCAAAACATCCTCAGGCATTTCCTCTACTGATAGTATGAGTCGTTCAACTGGTTTTATTAGAGACAATGTCTCAAATTGTGCATAGACAGCTTGTGATACATCAGATGCAACAAATTGATAGCCTATTGTAATCCCATGTCCATTGATCAATTCTTTTGCCGCCTCTCCTTCTACGAAAGAAGGGTAAACCAAAGGTGTAACGGTCACATTACTTAGGTCAATATCTGATTCAAGCAAACTAACACTCGTCATATAAGCTACTTCTTTAATGTCTTTATACTTGATTTCAATCGTCCCAATCGTATCATTCTCTTTGCCAATAAAAACGCCGTTTGTTATTGAGCCATAAACCTCATCCATTTCCCATGTAACCATTTCATTATTTAAATTGATGACATAGCCTTCAGTGTCTATACCAGTAACGACAAATTCAGTTATACCGTCTTCATAATAGACAACTTTCGGGCTAATCTGTAAATCTATTAATTCATCTACAACCATTAAAACAAGTTTTGTTTCTTGACCTTGATAGTATGCTGACATGATGATTTCTCCAGCTTGAAGTGGTGTGAATGTCATAGCGGTTTGGTTAATCCTCCCATAACCACCTGCGAGGCTCCACGCAACCCTATCAGGTAACACTTCAACCGCATTGAAATTACTGTCATATGCCACTAAGGATAAATCAATCGTCGAGTTGATAAAAACTCTTTGGTTGTCTGTTTTTAATTGAAGGTTTAAGGTGTTGGTTTTTTCTGCATTTGAGACAAAGCCTAAACCATTAACTACTTGCCGCTCTTGACCATCTGATGGTGTGTTCATAGAAGACAGTCTGTTTTCCCCAAGGCTCTTGGCCGTCAGAGTCGAAGATCCTCCACCATCCATATGCATAGCTGTATCAACGTCATACTCCTTCAAATACTCAGCAAGTTCAAAGTGCGTTGCACCCATACTTTCACCACGTCCATCAACGACCATCGCAATCAAGTATTGACCGTCGCTACTCAGCCCTATCGCGGTTCTTGGGTGACGCGCATTGCCACCGACAATTAGGCCTTCCTCAACAAGTTGACCCTCTTTTAGAATTAGACCTCCTCCGGATATTGCCAGCTCAAGCTGAGACTCATCTATATTGGTTTGGATATCTAGAGTAAGACCCAACCCTATTCTGACACTTGATAAAATACTGCTTGCATGATTCTCATGAAACGTAACAATATATCCATTTTCAGGAATTTCAGTCAATTCACCTGGTCCAGTGATATTAGTAATTATATCGTTAACTACAACTAACTTATAAACATCATCAATTTGATCAATTCTTTCTGTATCAAGGTAGGCATTCCGATTGAAAATAATCGGGTTATTCAAATCAGAAATGGTATTAACACCAAGAATATATATGATGCCTCCTGTTGCGGTACGTAATTCAATCGCCGATTCAACAAACCCCATAGCAAACGTGCCATCTAACATAGAAAAAAGTGATGCATTCCTATAACCATTTTTATTGCCTTGGTCGCGAACAAATGAGATGTTCTCATCTTCAAACTCATACCCCTCAGCATCTGATAAAACATAGCCTAGGTTGAAGAAAGAACCATTAATGCCACCCACAAAAATATTGTTTTCATTAGCTAAGTTGGATAATTGGCCAACACCCGCAAATTCATTTGAATCTCTAATAATATCAAGTGCTAAGCTTGGTTCATTCAAATCCATTTTAAGCACATGAATGTCCACCCATCCATCATTTGTTAGTTTAGATCGGTGTTCATATGTTAACCCTTTTGCCACAATCTCAGTTTCCACGGTTTCATATAATGTTGTAATTGTTTCGGCAGATATTGTCTGTTGACTCAAGATGAAGAAAGCTATCCAACTTAAGAGTGTGAATGTGATTTTCCTCCACATATTAACCCTCATTCCCTATATTTAATCACAATTTATTTCATAATTTATATCTCAATTTATATCTTCACTAGTATAACAAAAAAGGTGAATGACTTCAATCATTCACCTCTTAATACATATTAACAATTCATTACGGAAACCTATGAATTTTTTACAAATTTCTTGGCTCATATATATACTTGTATATATCCTTAATACTCTGATGCAAGACAAATGCTGTCACTGCAACAATAGTCCCTTTGACAAGGTTAAAAGGGGCATAGACAACTGCAATGCTGCCAATCAAATCTTCGCTTGAAACGCCATAGAAAGGTAAGAATATAAAATAGTTCCCAACAGCACCAACCACAACCATTGTCACTATACCTAAGACCAAACCAACAATCAAACTTAAAACTGTTTTCCTGCGACCATAGACAATGACCGGCGGCAGAATCAATGCAACACCAACCAAGAAGTTAGCAAGTTCACCAACGCCTCCAGTACCGCCTCTAAGAAGCAAATGTAGAAGGTTCTTAATCAGTTCAATGAAGACCACTGCCATGGGCCCCATGGTCATTCCTCCTATGAAGACCACAACATCACTTAGATCAATTTGAAGAAAAGCCGGGAACATTGCTGCAATAGGGAATTCTAGGTACATCACTACAAATGCCAGTGCGGCAAATAGTGATATGCGTATCATAACCCCTGTGTTGATCCGTTGTTTTTTTGGTGCCATTGTTGCGCTTTGATTTAATGTTCTCATTTGATACATCTCCTTTGGTTGAATATAATTTTCTTCACCCAGAGAGTCGCTATTACTTATTTCTGAAGGTTCATTTGAAGCATTGCCCTCTTTTTATACCCTTGGTTTTATAACTTCCAAGCAAATAAAAAGCCCACGATAACTTCATCGTAGGCAAACTAACAGACAGAAATACTGCATTAGCTTCTTCTCTCATCCAGACTATACTGTCGGTTTTGGAATCACACCAAATCAATCTTCTACAGTGTTCAAAAGCATGTATTAGATTCGCGGACTTTACCGCCGGTCGGGAATTTCACCCTGCCCTGAAGAATTATGTAGTGTCAGTATATCAGTTTGTTAAATCAATGTCAATACACACATACATAAGTTATCTTTCTATTTTCCAGTAATTTTGATATACTGTATAGGTGCATAATACAAGAGAGGAGGACTTTTTAGTATGCCAACCAATAAACAACGTATCAGTGTGCATAATCTGAAGACCGGCATGGTGTTGGCAGATGATGCCGTAACGCCCAATGGTCAATTACTAATTCCTTCTGGGACTGAGGTCACCGAAAACCATCTGTTTCGAATGAACTTATATCAAATACTCAGCGCTGTTATTCTAATAGAAGATGGTGCTTTACCTATCGATTCCCTACTCGACAACACAACAGACGAAGTCCTGTTGCCTGGTCATGTGAATGCAAAAGAAATACACCTTCGTAAAACTGAAAACTTTCTAAGATTCAACAAAATATATATGAAGGTGAACACCCTCCTTCATGAACTCTTTGAAGGGTTACAGGCCGGCAATCCGATTGACAATGATAAAATGCTGGCTGCTATAGAAACACTCATTAGCTCAGCGCGTTTAGAAAGTGATTTGTTCAATTACATGAATCAGATTCATTCAGAAGACTGTCACACCTATTTCCATTCAATTAATGTGTCAATTCTATGTAATATATTTGGTCGTTGGCTTAAGTTCCCTCAAGAGGCATTAGATGAATTAACACTTGCTGCCATGGTTCACGATATAGGTAAAACCAAAGTCTCAGTTGACCTTCTTAACAAAACCGGAAAATTGACAGAAAATGAGTTTAATCAATTAAGAGAACATGCTCAAATTGGCTATGATATGATCAAAGACAGTGAGTTCAGTGAACGCGTCAAGCAATCTGTCTTACTCCACCACGAGCGCAACGATGGTTCTGGCTATCCATTCGGATTCACAAGAGAGCAGATTCCAGATTTCGCAAAAATCATTGCCATCACAGACGTCTATGATGCTATGACCACTAGCAGAACCTACCATAAGAAATTCTCACCTTTTTATGTAATCCAGATTTTCGAACAGGAATCCTATGGCTACCTGGACACTAAATACTTATTCACATTCTTAGAGAACATTGCCCACTTCTATTTAGGTGAAGAAGTTAAACTAAGTAATGGTACCGTTGGTAAGATTGTCTTTATCCACAACCAATCACCCTCTAGACCTATTATCCAATCAGGCGACGTTATGATTGATCTATTCACAACCAGAGACCTGTCCATTGAAGAAGTCTTGTAAATGGATTAATTTAACAATCACCTAGACTTTTTCAAACTTTCTATTGATATTTTATGACAATTATACTATAATGAGGGTGTGGTTAATAATTGTTCTCAATTTCGAGACCATAACCATACTATATAACCCCTTATTAATTATTTATACTCCCCTCATCAAAAGGACTTTGCTCTTTAGCAAAGTCCTTTTACTTGTTTGAGGCTGGATATGAAGTCATATCCGGCGTCAAACAAGTTTTGGATGTGAATATGGAGCCATAACCTTCGTCAAGGATACAAAATCAGAGCCTCATGTACCTAAGTACAAATCGGACCTGCTTTTGTATCCTTCCCTTGACTCTCACCCCATCTTCGCACCCAAAACCATTTATCCATCACAATTTTGCCCAAGAAAAAAGCGCCAACGGCGCGACTTTTTCATCATACAAATCCATTTATTATTTTCGCATCGGCGAAACCCATTCATTCCACCGTCTACTTCCACTATTGTCTTTTGTCCTGAATACTTTAAATTACCGGAACCGAGTCCTGAGAGGGATGGGTATTCATCAAAGAAACGAGTTTTGTCCTGTACCCGTGGTAACTCTCTACTTAATAAACTGAAGGGCAATGTCCGAGGCTTCTGATGAGTACCCATACCTCGAAAGGACGACCCAAAAACAAAAGCACCCCTTCACTCTTCT
>RCND010002464.1_pt1 | contig 10210 bp, 11 predicted proteins | sample 2041351 | NCBI WGS metagenome assembly RCND01 (sample SAMN09708230, study PRJNA481090) | Marine sediment metagenome, whole genome shotgun sequencing project. | biome: marine sediment; feature: ocean; material: sediment; isolation source: Sewage treatment plant 12B marine sediment (STP12B) ...
CGAGGGCGGCCAGTTTTTGTGTAGATGCCCCGACGGCCTGGAAAATAATATCAATGGTGCCGTTATCAGGGTCGGCATCGGCGATTGTGAGAGGAAAGCGTTCGGCAAAATCGTTGTCGAGCTGGACAATGAGAAACTGACCTGCTTTGCGTTCTCTGGCGATATTTGGTGCTTCGAATGTGAAACGGAACACGTCGGCTGAAAGCTTCCGTTTTCTTACGATACGGTTCATATGGTACGACCTCGTTTCTATGAATGATTAAAGGTTTATATATAATATTTAATCTATATTACCGTCTTATTATTGTCATGGCAAGGTTAATAGCCATTCATTCAGTATGAGGCGTACCGGGTCTTTTGCAAACAGCGCGGCTTCTGATTTACCATCATGATCCAGTACACCAGTCTTATGCCCAGGAAACATTTGGATGTAATATTTGGTAATCAACTATGGTTTTGATTGTCTCCGGAGCATAGAGTTGTTGAACTGACAGAACGGGAGCCCGCTGATGAAATTGCTGATGTTCTTCATAGATGGTCTCGGGTTGGGCGAAAACAATGGGACGAATCCGGCTCGCAGACTGTTGGACGGTATCGCCGATATTCCCTTTTCCGTCGATTCAGTACCGGCGGAGTTCACAGAGGGGATTCTGGTTTCTGCAGATGCTACCGGGGGCGTTCCCGGCCGGCCTCAGTCTGCCACCGGGCAAGCCATGTTGATGACCGGAGTGAACGCCCCGGGTCTACTGGGTTATCATCTTACCGCACTGCCGAACGAAGTCCTGGTTGACCTTGTAGAAGAGCAGGGGCTGATGAAAACGCTGAGCTCAGGCGGAGTCTCCGTTACCGCTTCAAACCTTTACACGCCGGAATTCTTTGCTCATCGGGACGCCCTGAAGACAAAGCGGGGGCGAAATTCTTTGCCGGTATCGGCATTGACGATACGGAGTTCCGGCGTGCCCTTCCGCTACCCGGAAGACTACGAACGCGGGAAGGCTCTATTTGCCGATCTTACCAATCGATTTCTCAGGGAACGGGGTTATGACATTCCGCTGATCAGTCTCGAGGACGCCGCCCGGCGTATGATGGGAGTACTTGAGGAAGCAGATTTCGTCTTTCACGAGTATTTTGCCACAGATACCTATGCCCATAAAAAACGGGTTGAGGATCTGGACCGTTCCCTGGAGGAGATCAACACATTTCTGAATGTTCTGCGTGCCGGGACAGACCCGGAAGAAACGGCAATACTGGTGGTGAGTGATCACGGTAACTGTGAGGATTCTCTCAGCGCCGATCACAACAGGAATCCAGTTCCTGTGCTTCTCCTGAGCCAGAATAAAACTGCCCGGGATCTGTTTCGCGGAGTCAGCAGTCTGCTTGAGGTAAAGCCCGCCATCCTGGCCTACTTCGGTCTGCAGGCCGATGACGAGATCTTTCCTTTGGACGGAGAATGGCTCTAAAGCTCTACTTCTCCAGAAGGTCTCCACAGGCTGCATAGAGGTTGGCGAACAACTGAGGAATCTGGGCCTCCGGCAGTGACGAATAGGCGACTCGCACCAGATCGCCCAGAGCGATAACACCGGTGTCATAGTCCTTCAGAAGTGCCTGGCGCACAGCTTCCCCGTCTCCGCCGGCAACCCTGACACACATGAAATAGCCGGAATTGAAAGGCAGGGCGACAAAGCGTTCGGCATATTCCGGGTGGGAATCCAGCTCGGCAACCAGGGCATCGTGCCTGCTCTTGAGAAGATTGAATGCCCTTTTCTTTTCCGGAGCATAGGCCGGATCGTCATAGGCTGTCAGGAGCAGAGACTGAGCCAGGTGGGAGTCGTTGGAAATACTGCCTCTCACACGGCCGGCCGCCTTATCTTCCAGGGCACTCAGGGCATTGGCGCTCAGGCCTTTGCCGGCGAAGGTGATAAAACCGACTCGAAAACCCCAGACATAGTCCTCTTTGGTAGCTCCGTCAATTTTACAGGCGACGACATTCTCATGAAGAGAGGCAAATCGGGCGAAGGGGGATTCTCCGGCAATACCGTCACGGAAAACCAGTCCAAAATATGCATCGTCAGTGACTGCGAGGATGGTCTTTCCGGCTTCGGCGGCCTTTTTAACAACATCTACGACGGCTTCGGCTTCTTCAACTGTCGGGCTATATCCTGTCGGGTTATTGGGGAAATTAAGCAGAAGGATTTTCTTTTCTCCCTCTGACATCAGGGCTTCGGACAGGGCTTCCACATTGAATCCTGCATCCGGGCTATCACTGTTAAACGTTTCGAATGTTTTCATCACACCGCCATAGGCTTCGGTGAAGATCAGGCGATAGTTGCCCCAGTAGTGGTGGGGTAAGATAATTTCGTCTCCGTCTTCAACAAAGAGATAAGCTGCAACGGCCAGTCCGTGAGTCAGAGCATTTGTTGCCACCGGGCGAGACATGGGGGTATCTCCCAGGGTGGGATTTTTCTCCCGGATCATTTGGGACCACCTGTCCCTCAATCCCGGTTTCCCATAACTCGGTGCATAGCTGAACGCATCTGCCGGCGGCAGTTTGATGCGGTCGGCCAGGGGTGCCAGGCGGAGTGGTGTGCCGTCATCTTCCTTGGCCTCACCGATGGATGCATTGATGGTTTTGCCTTTCGCGTCCAATCCCTGGGCAACAAGCCCTTTCCGGGGGAAGAATATATTCTTTCCTTTCTCCGAGAGGAGCTTGAGAGCTGCGGGCCCTTCGGTTTCCAGGATGGTGTTAAGTTCGGCTGCCTGTGGATTCATGACTGTTTCTCCCGTATTTCGGTGAAATTTGAATCAGTCTACTGAATTTCGGCCGTTTGGGAAGCAGGGAGGGGGGAAATTGGGAATTGGGGGAATTGAGGAGTGGGTGGGCATGGTTTTTCTGGGATGGAATTTCTTTCACCTCGACAGCACGTCAGAGGTCAATTAGAATACGCAAAAACCCAAGAGTGTTCAAAATATGAAGATGATTAAGACAATTCTGCTTGTACTTGCGATTGCCTTTATGAATTTCCTGTCGAAATTCGTATTGGCCATTCTTGTTCCATTTAAACTGAATGTCCGGTACATAAATCTCAAGGAAGTTTATTCAACCCGGGGACCTTTCGTTTTTCTCCCGAATCACACGAATCAATGGGATCCCTTTATTATCTGTTTTGCTCTCCTGCGCCCAATCCGCTGGGTGGCTTCAGATGGAGCATTTCGCGATTCGTCCAAGAATCTCCTTACCATGGGGGGTGTGATCCCCAAGGTGAAAGAACAATCGGACATGATAACCATCGAGGGACTGAGAAAAGCCATCTCCCTCCGTTATCCTGTAGGAATTTTTCCTGAAGGCGAACAGAATTGGGATGGCGGAACCATGGAACTCATTCCAGCGACGGCCAAACTGGTCCGATTCCTTAAGGTTCCGGTTATTGTTCCCATTTTCAAGGGTGGATACCTCACCAAGCCGAGATGGTCGTGGAAAGCCCGGCGCTGTCGTATTGAAGTTGAATTCAAGCGGATCATTGACGGTAATGAAATCAAAACAATGAAGCTGGCTGAGATAGAGCGCCGGATTAACGAGGCTCTGGATCACGATGAATATGAGTGGCAGAAAGAAAAAATGGTACCGATCCGGAGCGAGATACGGGCCGAACACATGGAACTTGCACATTATCTCTGCCCTTCCTGCAAAACCATTGGAAATCTGAAATCTAGAGGCAATTCGCTTTTCTGTACCTGTGGCTACACCGTTGAAGTAGACCGGTACGGGTTCTTTCAGTATCCCGAAGAAGGCCCCAGCTTCGAATCACCCCGGGACTGGGTGAAATGGCAAAATGAACTGCTTGTCGACCAAATCAAGGTCCAATTGGATACAGCAGCCAGTGGAGGAGACCCGGACCCGGTTCTTCTCCGGGATTCAGATATCACATTGAAAAAGGCCGAGCGGGCGATGCCGATGATGGAGGTTCATAACGGTGAAGCCCGACTTTACAAAGACCGTATAGAAGTCGGTGACATTGGCGGTGACATAGTCAGCTTTCCTCTGAAGGAAACAACAGCTGCGAATACCTTCAAACAGCAGAAGTTCGAGTTTCGTTTCGAAAAGGCCCAGTATCGATTACAACCTCCCAACCGAAGTATTTCCGGCTACAAATGGGAGAAGGCCTATAAAGGACTCAGAAAGCTCCTCATCGAACGGGGAGAGTCGTAGGAGTGCCGGGCTGGTCGCTCATCATTGTTTCCTTTGGATTTCCATTCTTACTCCTCGTCCTGCGTGAAAAGGCGGGCCTGAACTGGCTTAAAAAGCTGAATCCCATAATTATCTGTTACATTGTGGGCATCATTCTGGCGAATACCGGTCTGGTGGGAGAGGACGCTGCCGGGCCTTTGGACCTGGTGCAGACGATTACTGTGGCCCTTTCTATTCCTCTGCTGCTCTTTTCCGTCGATCTTTACCGTTCCCGTTCATTAACCGGACGGGCGGGATTATCGATGATTCTGGCCTCGATAAGTATTATTATTGTGGTAACCATCGCTCACCTGATTTTCCGGAGAGATGTAGACGAAAGTGCAAAAGTCGCAGGGCTGGTAGTGGGTGTGTACACCGGGGGCACCCCCAACCTGGCTGCCATCTCCCGAGCCCTGAATGTATCCCAAAGTGCTTACCTGACAGTTCATACCGCAGACCTTGTGCTCTCGGCGTTTTATCTGCTTTTTGTTATGACTATTGCAAAAAAGACATTGTCCCGGGTGCTGCCGGCGTATCGTTCTCCCGGGACAGCGGTGCACGATACTGCCGGGACTGTCGGACCTCCACCCAACGCGGCCGCCGGAGACGTCCCCCACGTCGCAGCTTCTCACGAAGCCGACTCCTATTCTCTCCTTCTGAGGGCGTCGAATTTCAAAGGTATATTATTCTCCCTCGGAATTGCGCTTGTCGTGGGAGCCCTGGGTGGAACTGTCTTTCTGTTTGCACCCGAGAGTTCAGCCATGGTGCTCACCATCCTGGCCCTCACCACACTGAGTCTCGTCGCATCGTTCCTGCCACCTGTTCGCAGGCAGAAAATGAGCTATCCCGTGGGTCAGTTTCTGATACTGGTATTCTGCGTGTCTGTCGGAGCTCTGGCGGATCTGAAGATACTGCTGAATGCCGCACCGAGCCTTTTTCTGTTCGTGGGATTCAGCCTCGTCGGTTCCTTCCTGCTTCACATTCTGCTGGCGAGGATGGCTGGTATTGACGTTGATACTGTGTTGGTGACTTCTACCAGCGCCATCTGTTCACCGCCCTTCGTCGGCTTGACCGCCGCTGCCATCAAAAACAGAGACCTCATTGCTCCGGGAATCACAACCGGGATTCTCGGTCATGCGGTGGGGAACTATCTGGGTGTACTGGTGGCGCAGATTCTGGGAAAGTGGCTGTAGAGGAGCGGTCCGGGTAAATAAGTGCAACTTTCCGGTATTTCACCCGGAGTCGATCAACATTTGGTTTGATGCCTTTCGCCTCCAGCAGGCGGCAGAGAAGGGCCTTTTTTCCCGGTATGTCAGCCAGCATTGTGCCGGCAAACAGGGTGAGCAGGCCCTGACCGGGAAGGAACAGCAGCAGAACACCCAGCAGCATAAGTGCGGCAGCTGTCAGGTTCTTGAATATATGCCAGAACACGAAACCCACTTTTCCCAGGGGTGCACGGTCCGACATACGGCGTTTCGAACGTACCAGAATATCGGCGGGCATCATTACCAGGAATATCGGCGCGGCGACGGGGGTGAGCACAAAGAATCCAAGAGATCCCAGAGCCAGTCTTTTCAGCAAAGGCCCATTTTCAGTTGCGAATAAAACCAGACAGCCATAAAGCTCCAACACAACGTTATTTAAACGAACCCTGTACCATCCTCATCAGGACCAATGTGATCTTCTTCATGCAAAACCTCCTGTTTGGCGAATCTGTTTAATAAGGGATCCGCCTGTTGTCATGAGTTGGGATGTGGGGCAGATGCAGGAATTATCGATAGTGCAAATTCCTTCCGCACCGCGCCCTATCCGCTGAAAGTGAGAATAATGGGTGAAATTGGATTGTGCAATCGCTTGCCTGGCGCTCTGCCAACTGTATGCAAAATAGAATGATATTCGAGGAATTATGCGCATAATCATCAACGATGTTGCACGTGAATCGGAAGTTTCTGCCTCTACGGTTTCCCGTGTATTACATGACAATCCGAGAATCAGCGTCGATATAAAGACCCGGAGGCCTTCAGTGTTTTGAGTATGCGCGGCGTAGAAGATTCCTCTGAGTTAACAGGTTTCGGTTCGGATTTCAGTGAAAACGGCGGTGAAGCCACGATGCAGACAATTCTGAAATGTCGGAGACCTGATGCAGTTATTGTTACTGATGACTATATTGCATTCGGGGTAATCAAAGCTCTTGCCGAAGCCGGGGTGAACGACATTGCCGTTGTAGGATTCAATAACACCCTCCGGGGGCGATATCAATCTCCAACCCTGACATCGACCTCAATCCTGCTAAGTTCGGTGCCGGCGCCGCGAGGGTGTCCGGGCGATAAAAAACCCGGAGAGCCAGTCTCCGGGTTTGAGATTCAGATTCTAAATAAATTTATCTCTTGAACGCAAAACCTACACCGAAACTATGGCGCATCGGATAGGGATCTTCATAGAATGTAACGTCGTATTGTGCATAGAGGAACAGCAGTGTAATTCGGCCGCCTACTACCGGGGCGAGTTCTGTCAGGGAAAAATCCTGGCCACCGACTGTACCGCCGTATACATCGTAGGAAAAACCGCCGTATCCGGCAATTGTAAAGGCATTGGAGGGTTTGATTTTCACATAAGCGCGTCCCTGAAGCACAATGTTTGCAATAGCCAGATCATTCCGGAAGTTGACTCCCATGGAAATGGCCGGTTCAAAACCGATATTGAAAACCTTCTTGGCGCCAAAACCGTATCCCACACCGGCGTATGCTCCGATACCATAAGGCATCCATGCGGCGTCTCCTTCAAAAGCAGTATTCAGGCTTGAATAATCGCCGAAGTACTGGGCGTTATATCCAAGACCAAAATGCAGGTCCAAGCCGCCGGCTCCGGCGACTCCTGTCAATACAACAGCTATCAAAGCGATAAAAATAATTCTCTTCATGTGTTAATCTCCATGTTTTAGGTTCAACTAATATATCGAAATATCAGTAATAATCCAATATCGGGGTCGATATAACCTGAATACAGGAAAAAATACAAGACACGACCCGGCTGATTGGTTTGATCAGGTTCCTTCTTCAGCGGAAACAGCCGCTACTGGAAGAAGGCAAAACCAATTCCGATATTATTTTTGTAAACACTTGAAAAATCCCATGGCATCACAGCAGCGTATTCCGCGTATATGAAAAGAACTGTAATACGAAAGCCGATTGCCGCATTGCCACCTGATTTAAAGGGATCAGAAAGGTCCCCACCTATGAGTGTTCCGCCTTCATAACCACTGAATCCGGTGATGGTGAGCAATCCTGCCAGTTTGAATTTTACAAAACCACGGATCTGGTAAGAAAGATTTGAAACTCCCCAGGGGTCAAAAGACAGTGTCCAGGCCGGGGCGAATTCACCACCGATGCTGAACATCTTTTTGTCACCGAATCCGTATCCCAGTCCCGCATATCCGCCAACACCGAAGGGCATGCTTTTGAGGGTGTCTGCGCCGGCTGGAATATCGCTGGGCAACTCACCGACATAACTGGATGCATATCCGGCACCGACCTGAAACACCAGGCCGCCTGCTGCTGCAAAGCCAGTTATTGCGGAAAGAATTATCGCCAGAATAATCAGTTTTTTCATTAAATCACCTCCAGGCGGGACGGATGTACCCCCCGCCGCTTTCGTACATTATACCTGTTTCCAGAAGAAAAACTCTCACCAGCCTGAATAAATCTATTGCTTCACACTGGAGTCCCGGCGTCTGAAGGGCTAAAATGTCGCTCCATGCCTCAACTGCGCCCCCTGGATTATCTGATATTCCTCATTTCCATTACTGTGGTGGTTCTCTCAGTCTTCTGGTCCGCGGCCGGAAAAGATGGAGAGCTCCGGGCAGAAATCGAAGCCTCAGGAATCCTTTATATTTTGCCTTTATCCCGGGACGGTTCTCTCGAGATTGAAGGACCTGTAGGACTAACCCGAGTCGAAGTGTTGGACGGGGAGGTTTTTATTTCTGATTCTGATTGCAGGGATAAAATATGTATTGCTATGGGCCATGTTTCGTCTCCTTCGGGGTGGGTTGCCTGCCTGCCTAATCGTGTTTTTGTTATAGTAAAAGCCGTAGATCCGGCAGGTACGGCAGGTACGGAGGTGGATTCCAGTGCGTTCTGATATCAGGGACAGACGGGAGATAACAGCGTTTCTCGGAGCTCTCTGCCTTTTCCTTTCCGCCGTTGAATATCTGATTCCCAAACCACTTCCATTCTTCCGCCTCGGACTGGCGAACCTACCTTTGTTGCTTGGTCTGCGATTTCTCAGGCCTGCTGATCTTCTGCTGGTGCTTCTTCTCAAAGTTCTCGGACAGGGGCTTATCAACGGTACCCTCGCATCATATGTCTTCCTTTTTTCCCTTGCGGGGTCGATGGCATCTGTACTGACGATGAGCACGGTAAACCGCCTGGGCGGTCGACATGTCGGATTGGTAGGAGTCTCCATTTCCGGGGCTTTGGCCAGCTCTCTGGTTCAGGTGGCTTTGGCGGTTACTTTTATCTTTGGCGAAACCGCCCGCATTATCGCCCCTATCTCAATTGGATCGGGTGTTGTTACCGGCCTGGTGATGGGAGTATTCGCCGATCGTTTCGTTTCGTCTTCAAAATGGCTTAAAGCCCTGGAACAACGATATCGGGGAACCTTTCAGGAGAGGTCTCCATGAGCGGAAAACGACAGGATCTTATCGGGCGACATGTCGGAGCCGCTCCCAGATTCATCACCGGAATGCTAATGCTACCCCCCTACCTGATGATCGACAACCTGCTTTACAAGCTGATTCTGGCGGCATTTTTCGCTGGGCTGGCATTGCTGGCCGGTAAGCGTATCCGGTGGGGTTATTTTCTCATTCTTATATCTTCAGTCACTTTTTTTCACCTTTTGACTCCCTGGGGGAGAGTTCTGTACGAAATCGGGCCCGTAACAATTACAGTGGGAGCCTTGAAGAACGGATTGACCAGGGGAATTACTCTCGTCGGTATGGTGTTTCTCTCAGTCGCGGCTGTCAGACCGGAGCTTGAACTTCCCGGCCGCCTGGGGGGCCTTCTGGGTCGAACATTCTTCTATTTTGAATCGATCCTGGAGGGTAAGAAGCGCCTGACCAGAAAGAATTTTTTTGTCAGTCTGGACACATTACTTCTAGAGAGATTTGACCCTGAACGAGAAAATCTCGGCGGTCATACCGAAGAAGAACTCTCGGTTCCGCTATCGGCAGATACCGGTAAAGGTTCGATAAGCGGCTGGCTGCCGGCAGGTTCTGTCGCATTGATTCCATGGGGTTTGTGGGGCTGGACCCTCCTGGCAGGTTAATGAAGGATCTCCCGGTTCTTTACGAAGATTTCTCGCTGCTCGTTGTAGATAAGCCTTCAGGCCTGCTTTCGGTTCCCGGGCGCGGCCCTGAGAAAGCCGACTGCGTCGTAAGCCGTGCTGCGGTGGATTACGGTTGGATCCGGGAAGCTCACCGCCTCGATCAGGCCACATCGGGAATACTTCTGCTGGCCAGGAATCCCGAAGTCCATCGTTTTCTTTCCATGGCGTTTGCGTCCCGGGATATTGAAAAATCATACGTTGCTCTCACCAGTTCAATTCCCGGGCATCATTCCAGAGAGGCCGTAGTCTGCGAAACCGACGATACCGGGAAATCCGGTCGAATCACCCTGTTTCAGCGCCTCGATACGGACAATCGTCCCCATCAGATCGTTGATCCCGTTCTGGGAAAGCAAGCGATAACAAAATGGCGGTTAATGGGGGACGACGATATGAGTTCCCGGATCAAACGGCTTGAACTGGTTCCGATTACAGGCAGGACTCATCAGCTGCGTCTAGCATTGAGTTCCTGCGCCGCTTCGATACTTGGGGATTCTTTATATGCACCGCCGGAGCTTCGGGATGCGGCCCCCCGGCTGATGCTGCACGCTGCGACTCTTCGATTTCCCGAACCTGACGGGAGTGGCTATCTTGATATGCGGTCTG
>RCND010002465.1_pt1 | contig 10208 bp, 13 predicted proteins | sample 2041351 | NCBI WGS metagenome assembly RCND01 (sample SAMN09708230, study PRJNA481090) | Marine sediment metagenome, whole genome shotgun sequencing project. | biome: marine sediment; feature: ocean; material: sediment; isolation source: Sewage treatment plant 12B marine sediment (STP12B) ...
GAACCCCGTAGCGACGCAACTGGTTGATGAGATCGCGCACGATCTGGCTTTCGGTGGCGACCAGCGCCACGCCGTCGCCGACCTCAAGCCCATCGACCGCGTCGACAATCGCTTGCGGGTCAAGCGGCTTGACCGCAACCATCTTGATGTCAATGCGTTCCTTGGCGGCGCTGATCTTGGCCGCCCCAATCTCTCGTCGGATCGACTCGAAAAACGCCGTCTCACCCAGCGGCACAATGAAGTTGAAGGTGTACGAACGACCCCGCGCCAGATTGGCGGCGGCCTGATCACGCACGAAATTCAGCCGCTCCATTGCCCTCGTGACACGCTCAACCGTACTGCCCCGAACGCCCTTGCGGTTGTTCAGAACCCGGTCAACTGTTGTCAGGCTAACGCCAGCTGCCTCGGCGACGTCTTGCGCGGTCACTCGAGCCATAGCTCCTCCCGACTGCGACTGTGGGGTAGACAATGACGTACGTCAATCATTATTGTACCAGAACAGCCTAGCTTTGCACGGAAGGGTAGTACAATGCTGATAGGAATCAATCCTGTGCTGACACCAGACCTACTGCGACACCTGCGCGCGATGGGGCACGGCGATGAAATCGTCATTGCCGATGCCAATTTTCCGGGCGAAGCCGTGGGCGCGCGAATCGAACGATTGGCGGGCGTTTCCGCGACAGAGGCGTTGCGTGCGATCCTGTCGGTGATGCCACTAGATTCCTATGTCAAGGCTCCGGCCCGGACGATGCAAGTGGTGGGCGATCCGGCTGCGGTGCCGCCCGTCGTGGCCGAGTTTCAAGACATTATTGATGCGGTGGTAGAAGCACCGACGCAAGTGACAGGCGTAGAACGCCACGCGTTCTATGTCGAGGCGCGAAAGGCGTATTGCGTGGTCCAGACCGCCGAGGCGCGGCAGTATGGCAATATCATCCTGTCCAAAGGTATAATCCCGCCGAAGTAACGGGTCTTGTGTGGCGACGCGGTTCGGTTTTCTATCATTGAGCAATTGGGGGGCGGTCCATGAAGACCAAGAAGATCATCAATTCCGGCGACGATGCGGTGGACGAGATGTTGGATGGCATCCTGCTGGCGCATGGGGACATCCTGATGCGAGCCGAGAACTCGCCACGTGCAATCATTGCAAAGCACGGTCCAAGGGATGGCAAAGTCGGGCTGATGATTGGTGGTGGATCAGGGCATGAACCGACATTTTTAGGGTTTGTTGGCAAGGGCTTGGCCGATGCAGCTGCCATTGGCAATGTGTTTGCGTCACCGCCGCCCGATCCCGCGCTGGCCTGCGTGCAGGCGATCAACGGCAACGCGGGCGTGCTGTTCATGTACGGTAATTACGCAGGCGATGTGATGAATTTCGACATGGCAGCCGAGATGGCGGCGATGGATAATATCGAAGTGCGTACCGTTCTGACGACAGATGACATCGCGTCGGCGCCGCGCGATCAGATCGAAAAGCGCCGCGGCGTGGCCGGAAATTTTTTCATTTTCAAGGCGACCGGGGCGGCCTCTGATCTGATGATGTCCCTGGATAACGTCGAGCGGGTGGCCCGACATGCCAACGCACGGACCTACACCATGGGAGTGGCGCTATCGCCCTGCTCCCTGCCGCAGACGCGGGCGCCCAATTTCCAGATCGGCGAAGACGAGATGGAGGTTGGCATGGGCATTCACGGCGAACCGGGCATCGCGCGCCGGCCGATAAAGCCCGCCGACGAGATTGTCGATGAGATCATGGATGCGATACTGGACGAGATGGGTGCTAGTACGGGGGATCGTGTAGCGGTGCTGGTGAACTCGCTGGGGGCAACGCCTTTGATGGAGCTTTATATCATGAACCGGCGGGTGCAGGCACGGCTGGCGGACGCGGGGCTGGAGACCCACAAGACTTGGGTGGGGCATTATTGCACGTCTCTGGAGATGGCGGGGGCGTCAATTACATGCATGCATCTGGACGAGGAATTGACCCGTTTGATCGACCATCCCTGCTACTGTTCGATGTTCGGGGTGACGTAAGATGACGGAAATTCGGGCTACGCACATCATTTTCGCGTTCGATACAATCGCTGGCGTGATGGAGGCGAATCGCGATGCATTATGTGTGTTGGATGGCGAGATCGGAGATGCCGATCATGGGATCGGGATGGCGCTGGGGTTCGGCGCGGTGCGGACGGCATTGGCCGCGTTGGGGGCGGCGGCAACACCAACTGACGTCTTCAATACGGCGGCAAAGGCGTTCTTGAACGCGGTTGGCGGTTCGACCGGGCCGCTTTATGCCACAGCGTTCATGCGTGCAGCAGCGGCGGTAAAAGGCAAGGACGTGTTGGGGGCGGAGGATATACCTATTTTTTTAACGGCGATGACCGACGGCATCGCACATCGGGGCAAGGCCGCACTGGGTGACAAGACGATGCTGGATGTCTGGCGACCTGCCGCAGAGGCGGCGCAGGTCACGAGCGGTTCGGTCGGTGATATCCTCTGTGCCGCAACCGGTGCCGCAGAGACGGCCGCAAAGGCGACCATGGCGATGGAGGCCAAACTGGGCCGGGCCGCACGGTTGGGCGCACGGTCGGTGGGGCATGTCGATCCGGGTGCAGCAAGTGCTGCGATCTTGATCCGGGCGCTGGCGGACAGCTTGGGCTGAGCCCCTACCCCGGCGCGTTGTATTTCGCGTCTACCGTGTTAATGGCGACGACGTTGCTGGCGGAACGGCCTTGCGGCTCGCAAGGCTTCGGCCAGCCAGGCATCGGCAACGAATTTCGCCAGTTATGGGCCAACAACCCGCGCGCCCATGGTGATGATCTGGGCATTACTCGACAGCGTGGCGCGCTCTGCCGAGTAAGTGTCATGGGTCAACACTGCGCGGATTTCGGGCACCTTGTTGGCCGAGATGTAGACGCCGTTGCCGGTTCCCCAAATCAGTTTTACCCGGTCATATGTGCTGTCAAGCACACCGGTGGCTACCCGGTCGGCAAGACTGGCGTAGAATCCATCGCCACGTGAAACGAGCACACTGAGGCCCAAAATACCCAGATCGGCGCGTTGCTTCAGATGCGCGCAGATCACCGTGATCATCGGCAGAACTGCGCTGTCTCCGGCAATGGCGAGTTTCATTGCACGTCCGTCTTTCCTTCACAAGTCCGCAAGGCCGCGCTTGAGAATATCGATGTACCCATCTGGCCGCCACGCCGCGCGCCCGATGAACAGACCTTCGATGTGCGGCCGGACGATCAGACCGGTGCAGTTGTCGGCATTGACGCTGCCGCCGTAAAGGCAGGGCGGTTCTACGCAAAGACACCCGGCTGCAACCGAATTGATCTGTTTGGCGGGCATCGGCGTAGCCGGATCGGCGGACGTAACCCCCTCGCCTATCGCCCAGACCGGTTCATAGGCAAAAATGGATTGGATGCGTGCGGCTCTGCACATGGGGCAGCGCGCCCATCACTAGGGCCGCATTTGCTTGCTTTCTGGCTGAACATTATCGAACATAACGCAAAGCAATTTGCCACCAGGTTCGCTGCATATGCGGTCGAGCCCATGCGGCGACAGGGGGGAGGCCTTCCATGGTTCATTTCATTAACACCAAAGAAACGCTGGTGACCGAGGCGATCGACGGGGCGCTGCGCACAGCTGGCGGCAAGCTTGCGCGCCTCGATGGGTATCCGCATGTCAAGGTCGTGGTGCGCACCGATTGGAATCGGTCCAGAGTGGCGCTGGTCTCAGGTGGAGGTTCGGGTCATGAACCCAGCCATGCCGGGTTTGTCGGGCAAGGCATCCTGACGGCGGCGGTCTGCGGCGATGTCTTTGCCTCGCCCTCGGTCGATGCGGTGCTGGCGGGTATTCTGGCCGTTACCGGCACGCCAGGTTGTCTGCTGATCGTCAAGAATTACACTGGCGACCGGCTGAACTTCGGCCTTGCCGCTGAACGGGCTCGTGCGTTGGGGCTGAAGGTCAACATGATCGTAGTCGACGACGATGTGGCCCTGCCGGACCTGCCGCAGCCGCGCGGCGTGGCGGGCACGCTATTCGTGCACAAGATCGCGGGCGCATTGGCCGATCAGGGTGCCGATCTTGAGGCCGTCTCGCAGGCCGCGCACCGCGTAGTCGACAGGGTCGTGTCCATCGGAATGTCGCTGGACACCTGCACCGTGCCCGGATCGCCCAAGGAAAACCGGATCGATCCCGGTAAGGCCGAACTTGGCCTTGGCATCCACGGCGAGGCTGGGATCGAGCAGGTCGAGTTCTCGAACGCGCGTGACGCGATGAAAATGGTGATTGACCGTCTCGCCCCCAAGATCGGCCGCGGACCGCATGTGGCGCTGCTCAACAATCTGGGCGGGGCAACTCCGTTAGAAATGGCCGTGCTGGCCGAGGAACTGGTACGCTCGCGCATCGGCGATCAAGTGCGCTGGCTGGTCGGTCCCGCGCCGCTGATGACATCGCTGGACATGCAGGGGTTTTCGGTCTCCCTGCTGCCGGTCGACGATGCAGATGAGGTAGCGTTGTTGGCCCCCGTCGCGCCCTGGGCCTGGCCAGGCTGTCTTGCCGTGGGCGCAGTGCCGGTCGTGTCTTTGCCGGACGGTCTGGCCGCGATCCCACCGACTCCGTCGAAAAACGATGCGACTGCCGCCTTTCTGCGCCGTGGTTGCGACATCCTGATCGCCAGCGAGGCTGAGCTCAACGAACTGGACGCCAAATCCGGCGATGGCGACACCGGCAGTACGTTAGCGACAGCGGCACGCGCTCTGGTCAAAGCGATGGATCGGTTGCCGCTGGCCGATCTGACCCAGCTTTACCGCGCCATCGGGCTGGAGCTGAGCCAGACCATGGGCGGCTCGTCGGGCGTGCTGCTGTCGATCTTCTTTGCCGCTGCTGGGGATGCTTCTGCCAGCGGCAGTACGGCGACCTCTGCATTAAAGTCCGGGCTGGACCGCATCCAGCAGGTCGGTGGCGCGCGCCCCGGCGACCGCACGTTGATAGATGCGCTGCTGCCCGCATTGGAGGCGTTACCCAAAGGGCTGGTCGCCGCCGCCCGAGCCGCGCGGCAGGGCGCGAACGTCACGGCGACCATCACCCGGGCCAAGGCCGGTCGTGCAAGCTATATTTCAGCCGCACAACTGGCGGGCCATAACGATCCGGGCGCAGAGGCTGTGGCGCGGTTGTTTGAGGGGCTGACCTCAACAGAATGACCTGGCGCGAACGGCGGATCACAACGGCACAGGCCGCATGTTTCAGGGTCACAGCCCGCCTCCCGATAGGCCTTGGTCGGCATCCTCGCACTGGTCAACACCCTGCGCGGGCCGCCATCAGTAGCAATTCAGATATGAAGGCAACAACACACTGGAAGGCGGAACCTGAAACGACACTCTGGACCGCGGCAGGCGCTGTCAGACAGATGAGAACCAGTCTTTAAATGGACTGTGACGCTCCCCCTTATGACGCACCGATTTGACGCCACTCGGCAAGAGCGACGTCGCGACTGAACTTGAAATCGGCGCGGGAACAATAGTGTTACTCCAGATTGAAATGGTTGTGAACGCAAGCATCAACAGCGGCGAATTTCTGCAAAATTCGCATACTGAACATGGTGTGATTGCGGCGGTCGCTCTCCGAAGGCGAACGAGGTCTGGTATGACCAGCCTCACATGAAAAGCCGTAGAGGAGAACGACCATGAAACAGTATGCCGGACTTGATGTGTCTCTCAAAGAGATTTCGATCTGTGTTGTTGATGTGGATGGCGCGGTGTTGGTACGTGGAACTGTACTCACCGAACCCGAGGCGGTTGCCAGTTTTCTGGCGAAGCACCAGATCACCCCTGAACGTATTGTGCATGAAAGTGGGCAGCTTTCGATCTGGCTGCAGCGCGGATTGGAGAAGCTGGGCTGCCGGTCACTTGCATTGATGCGCGCAGGGCCCATAAGGCGCTGTCTGCAAAGCTCAACAAGTCCGACCGGGCAGATGCGGAGGGGTTGGCCAATCTGGCGCGCACTGGTTGGTTTGCAGCCGTACACGTCAGGAGCGAAACCGCCGACAGGTTGCGTACCCTGATTGGGGCGCGGGAACGATTGATCCGGCTGCGCAAGGATCTGGAGGGTCATATCCGGGACGTTCTCAAGACCTGGGGAATACGTATGACAGGGATTGGCCAGGGCCGGTTGCGTCAGGGCATTCGTGACCAGCTGGCTGCTGCAGGCGAAACTGACCCGGTTCTGATCATGATCGCAGACGGGTTTATCGCGACATACCAGACACTGTGCGCCGCTGCCCATGGGCTGGAGAACGATGTGAAAGCGATCGCGAAGGAAAACCCGCTTGCTCGACGACTGATGACGATCCCGGGCGTTGGCCCGATTGTCTCGCTCAGTTTCATTGCCCTGGTTGATGACGCCAGCCGGTTCCGAAAACCCGCCGATGTTGGAGCATTCCTTGGTCTTACGCCCCGACGATACCAGTCTGGTGAAATGGATTATTCAGGCCGGATCTCGAAATGTGGGGATGTGCAGATGCGCAGTCTTCTGTATGAAGCAGCAGGCTGTCTGATCCATCAGGTGAAGCGTTTTTCCGCGTTGAAATCGTGGGCCATGAGGTTGGCCGGGCGCGTAGGTTTCAAAAAAACCATAGTAGCTACGGCCCGTAAACTGGCCGTTTTGATGCTGACCATCTGGAAAGGCGGAACCGAATTTGAATGGAAAAAGGAGGCCTTTGCCCGATCAACATATGACACGAAATCCCGCCTAAGGAAGGTCGGGGGCAATGTCCTTCGGGACGGTGGCAGATTGATCTCGTGGTAGTCGTTGGGACAGAAAACTGACTCTGTGACCCCGAACTAAACATTTGGAGACAATCAGCCCCGGACGCCATTATGAGGCGGGCAACACGCGCGACCTCGGAGAGAACCATGACCCCGAACGGACAAAGCGACCCTTCCCTTGACAAAGCCGCAATCAGAGAACAAGCCCAATCGGTCTGACAATGCCCTCTGGTCTGCTGTCAGACTCGTTCTATACTCAACAAATGCAGTACACTGCCGATAGGCTCAGGCCATTGGTAGCCAGTTTTCGCAGTGGCACACCGATAGGAAGAAAACCAGATGCGCCAGATACGCGATTGCCACATCAATGCAGGTCACCATGAGCGCAACTGACAGGCTAAGCATGTAAGCTCGCAAGCTATATGCTCGAAAAAGCGAAGGAAAATGGTGGCAAAGCCCCGTCCGAACGCGAACTGGCGGACCACTTCAAGATTAGCCGCGGCCATGTCCGCGAAACGCTCGCGGCTCTGGAAGCCATGAAAGTAATTAAGCGCCGCCCAAAATCAGGCATCTACATCAATGACGATGCAGGCGGACTGGAAAAAATGGCCTTCATCTCACAGCTTGGAATGCCGCTAGAGGTCCGCCAAGTCGATGAGCTGGTTGAACTGCGCAAAATCCACGAAAACAAAGCTGCAGAACTGGCAGCGTCCAACGCGACCGAAGAAAACATGTTAGCGCTCAAGCAAATTCTCGACGAGTCCGAGGCCACATTGGCGCTAGGCGGCAGTCCGCATAACCTCGACAGATCTTTCCATCTAGAGGTTGTACGCGCCACCCAAAGCTCTCTGTTTCATAGCTTGTGTCAGCTATATTATCAGACCAGCAACAAGCGTTTGACGACCTATTTTGAGATGCACGAACGCGGCGTTACCTCCCACACTGAACATATGCAGATTTTTGATGCAATCGCCCGCAAGGATGGAACGCTGGCCCATAGTCTAATGAATGCCCACCTGACAGGTGCGCCAAACTATTGGGCCGATATTCTCAGGCGAAAAAGACCGCCTCATCCTGAGGTTCAACCAGATGATCATCCCAGCGATTCGCCGTTTTCGGATCTCGGAAGCAAACATCGGGCCAAAAGGTCGTGTCAGACAAAATCGAACCAGTCTCTGTTTGTCGCTGAAAGCGTGAATTTACCCGGAACTAAGTTGGCGCCAGCCGGCAAGAGCGGCGGTTCGTGTGAGTTTTAAATTGCCTCTGCTATAGAGCGCAAGCTCCTGATTGAGGTGACTGTGGATTGAGGAATGAACTGCGGCGAATTTCTGTAAACATAGCATTCGCCGAAAGAGTAGCATCGCCAGTTCTCGTCGTCGCAACGGTAAGTGAGAATTCTCATTTCTTTTAGAGCACCAGCGATCCGTTTCCTTCCGACTGGCGTTGCCGATGACTTTCATCGCAGCGCCATATGGCCTCAGTTTCTCCGTCACAATTACTTCTGGTTGCCCATGGCGCTTCATTGAACACCTGAGGAATTTCAATGCTGCTTTGCGATCCCGGTGCTTCGTAACGTAGCTTTTCAGAACCTCGCCTTCGTGATCGACGACCCGCCAAAAGTAATGCGCCTCTCCCTCGATCTCACGAATACCTCGTCCAAGTGCCATTGCCAATCGGAGTATTGTCCGCATTTCTTGAACTCGTTTCCGGTGAATTTCAGCGGCGAACATCGGGCCAAGTCGGTTCCTCCAGAAGCGGACGGCTTCATGGCTGATTTCGTTACCGCGCTCATGCAACAGGTCCTGCACATTCCTGAGCGAAAGCGGGAACCTTACGTACAGCATCACTGCCAGACGGATAATTTTGGGAGGCTTTTTGAAGTAGCGAAATGGGGAAGGTTTTGTGATGGCCCTAAGCTAGATAACCGCCTGGCCCGCCTCAAGTTTCTTTGTCTGACACCGCCCTCTGATGTTGTCGGCCAAGGCCTTGATCGCATCATCATCCGCATCAATAGGTGTGTGCGGGTCCGCCAGAAACAAATCACCTCCGTCAAATTGCACACCGTCCGCCTCGGCGTGCAGGGTCAGGACAAGCAACAATTCTAGATCAATGTGCGGTGCTGTGATGTCATACAATTTCGAACTAGTCTCTCCAGTGAAAGACAAGCTGTCCAAATCAGTCGACGGGTTGCGATGGCGACCTGGCCATCAAGTGCAGTAAGGTGCCCAGCGCCGACGCGCGGGGTTTATACCCTTGTCCTTTCCGGATCGAGTCGGCAGCCTCAGTAGGTCGCGCGACCGCCTGACAGGTCAAAAACCGCACCGGTCGTAAACGAGTTCTCTGCGCTCGCCAGCCAACAGATCATCGATGCGGCCTCAGAAAGCTCAAGCATCCGGCCGCGCGGAATCTTCGACAGGATCATCTTCAGAAACTCAGGATCCTGGCTGAGCGCCATCTTTGTTTTGGCGACTGCCGGTGTCACAGCATTAACTGATATGTCGTGGCTCGCCAGTTCTTTGCCGAGGGACTTTGTCAGCGCCAGCACCGCGGCCTTGGTTGACGAATATGCCGGGGCCCCTGGGTTGCCCTCTTTCCCAGCGACTGAGCTGAGATTGACGATCCGACCATACTTGGCCGCAATCATGTGCGGCACAACGGCGCGGCTTACGTAGTATGTTCCGATCAAGCCAATTCGCACGACATCTTCAAACGCGCCGTCGGGATATTCCCAGGTGGAGGCGTTCGGGCCGACAATGGCCGCATTATTGATGAGAATGTCGATTTTACCAAAAGTGCCGGCGGCGCTTTCCGTCGCCGCTTGAACAGCCGTCTGGTCACTGATGTCGACGTTCAGTGCCTGGATATTGGCCGGGTCGCCGCCAAGGCTTTCGCCCAAGGCATCGAGCAGCGCTTGGTCAACGTCCCAGACCGACACCTTGCCGCCGCTGTCCAGAATGCGCTTGGCGACCGTGTGACCGATACCTTGCCCGCCACCAGTGACGATGGCGACGCGGCCATCAAAATCGTACTTATTCATGATTGCGCTTTCTCTGAGGGTATTGTCAGATTAAATATGTGGGGCCTCATCTTCCGGTCCAATCTGCTAACAGATTGGACAAATATCTGTTTCCTGTTCGGCATTCGCCAACAGCCGCTATTAAAATCAGCCCGAGATCCGCTCAAAAACTATAGCAAATGATTTTAATCTGACAACACCTAGCGCACTCATCGGCAAGGTCGCACCCCTAAGGTCTAATGTGTTCACTTTTCGTTCTAAGCGGGCTACCTTGGCACGACAAGGCATCAATGGCAGGTTTGGCAGCATCATGAACGCGGCATATCTTGAGAAGCTGAACGACAATCAACGTGCGGCCGTGGTCTTCGGCGTTGAGGATGACATCTTGCCTCCGCCGTTGTTGGTCATTGCCGGGGCGGGTTCTG
>RCND010002466.1_pt1 | contig 10206 bp, 6 predicted proteins | sample 2041351 | NCBI WGS metagenome assembly RCND01 (sample SAMN09708230, study PRJNA481090) | Marine sediment metagenome, whole genome shotgun sequencing project. | biome: marine sediment; feature: ocean; material: sediment; isolation source: Sewage treatment plant 12B marine sediment (STP12B) ...
TAGCCAAGCAGACTGCCTATTATCCAAGATGACTGAGCGGTAATATTAACTGTAAAAGTTTCGACTTTTGGTGGGGCTTTTCTGGCCATCCGCATTGTGTGCAAGGCGAACGTTTCATCGGTTAGTTCATAACCAAACAGGGCGATCTGCCATTTCATCCATCCTTTCAGTTTTGGTGCCAAAGCTGCAGACATCAGCAGATGACGAAGATTTACAACAAAAGTGGTAAATATCAGGGTAAAAGGTGAGACGGCTGCACCAAAAAGTCCGGCACCAATCAGCTGCGAACTCCCTGCAAATACTATCACAGACATGGCAACGGCGTTGAACATGCCTAAACCGTTTTTCTGTGCCAGGACGCCGTAGGCAAATCCCACTGGTATATACCCCAGTACAATGGGCAGAGCCTGGCGTAACCCATTCCAGAGATTCGTGCCCTTTTTTTTCCGTTCTGAATTGTTCAACTTCATCATGTTTGATAAACTCGTAAAAAGGTCAAATAAAGATGGCTAAGTAAAAAACTTCATATGCGAGGAGCGTCAATTTTCTATCATTTCGGCGTACTAGGGTACGTTGTAATGATAGAAAATTGGCAGCAACGAAGCAGGTAAGCGAGCTTGCGAGACTCCGGATGGACCGTTTTTACGACGCCATCAATCTTGCTTCTACTATAATGTTCAATAATTTGGTAGGAATGGTTATGAGATTTGAAGTAATTGAACAGTATAATCAAGATGAAATATGAAGGGAGGTAGAAATGTTTAACAAAAACAGTAAGGACGGATATTTGACGCCACTTGACGGTATTCAGAGAAAAACGCTTGTTCATGGTGAATCCACCCTGATGACAGAGTTCAAATTAAAGGAAGGAAGTTCCATTCCACTACACAGTCACCCTCATGAACAGATTGGGTATCTTATTTCCGGACAGGTTGCATTTTCAGTCGGCTCAGAAAAGATTGTGTGCAATCCCGGTGACAGCTGGTGTTTTGCAGGTAGTGAAGAGCATGGAGCGGAGGTTTTACAGGACGCAGTGATAGTTGAGGTATTTTCACCAGTGAGGGAGGATTACCTTCCGGCAGATTCAGGGGAATGAAGTGCAGCAGGAGGGAGGGATAACTGAGGAGGATTACCTGTTTTCTATCCTTTTGCAGGCAATTCTCATAAAGATTTTTTGAATCACGGGGAGCGTTTGAAGATCTTCTCCGGAAATTCGTCGAAGAACAAGATCACTGGCGGCAATTACGCTGGCACTTCTCTGTCCCCGTTTTGGGAAATAGGACATTTCACCAAAAACATCTCCTCCGGTCAGGGTTTTTATTAGCCTGTCTTCCCTGTCAAGGACATTAACGGTGCCGTCATCAATAAAGTAAATGCCATCCGGGTTATCCTGGAACTGGATAATACGTTCGCCTTGTTTTCTCCAGACCAATTCGAATTTCCTCTCCCATTCGGTGTCTATCACAAGCGCCTGAAAATACTCCTGATCCATGGCTTCAAAAAGCGCACTTGAAAGATTGAGTAAGCGGATTCCCAACAAATTCGGGGCAGGTTCCCAGATTTTCATGCCGACTTGTCTGAAGTCTTTTTCTGGATGGGGACTGTTTCCGATATACTCGAGGACACGCTCTGTTGGCAGGTCCTTTTCTCCCGTAATTTTGATAAAGATATCTTGAGCTGCAAATAATTTTTGCCTGGCTAGGGCGAAATCCGGGAGGATATTTTCCTTGACATTGCCACAAAACAGCTCCACCGCTTGATTTTTCGTCTTAATAAAACGCATGAGTTCTTTCCTGTCAATCTCCTCTGGACAATGGTGTATTCCAGGTTTGTAGACAGAAAATATATGAACGGGATGGCTGAAATTTTTTGGTGTGACCTTTCCTATGCTGGTGAGATAGTTAGCGTGTTCTGTCTGCCGCAAAGCCATCTCGCGATCCATTAGAATTCGAATACCAAAATATCCACATAACTCTTCCAGACGGCTGGCCACCGCAAAGGTGGAACCAAAACGCATAGTTTTACCATCAAGGACTGCCTCAATGATATGACCTGAAAAGAGTCCTATGCGGGTTTGTGGAATGGTTCCTTTTTCCATGGCATAGACCATCTTAAGGGCAACAGACAGGGCCTGACCACACATTCTGTCTTTCTTTTCTCCTGGTTTTCTTTCAAAAATGGCGACAGCACCGTCACCAGCTGAAGATTCAATCCGTTGATTTTTTCCACAAATTGCATGGACAATTTTTTTCAGGTTTGTATGGTATTCAAGCATGAAGTCTTTGATCGCAGTCGGTCGCATATCTGCTGTCTTCTTGGAATAATCGACCATATCGCTGAGGAGGATAACTACCTCTTTTTCTATCCCACACAATTGGCCTGCCTGTTTTGCTTGGGATAACTTGTCAGATTTCATAGAGTCCATGTTTTGTTGTCGGGGGTGGGCTACTTTTATCTTTTATTAAACTCTGATTCCAGTTCTTTGCGCAAGGTAAAAGCCAGGGTGGAGCTGTTTAATTCAACATGAGCATAGGTAAGCAGTTCACCTTTTTTCACTGGTTTGACGATTTGGGCCTGGCCGGTGAGACCAAGAGGCAGTACATTCTGGGCTACACTATCCTGTGCGCGCATAAGCTTGCCAAATACAGTGTAACCGCCTTCGCCATCGAGGATATCACCGGGTTTGAGATTTTTTTTGGCAGTTGCAGCGACATCTGCCAAAAATTCTTGAGCACTACCGGTTGCCTCATTACGCAGGGCTGCGGAGGCGGCACTGATCCCCAGTTCAAGCCCGATAAAGTGATATGGACGGTAAAGGGCGGAGTAGCGGCCGCTGTCGTCTGTTTTCATACCATATTCCTGGAAACAGCGTTCCACATATTGAGTGGGAGCCTTAAAAACCACATATACTCCCCACCTGAGGTCCCTGGCGATGGGTGAACCATCGCGTTTTTCGCTGGCTATAACTTCTAATGTACCGGTATGCTCCAGGATACCTCCATCACTTTCAGGTTTGAGGATATCGGCAAGTTCATCGATATCTACCGGTGGGAACTGGAGGCCGCACTGTTGAGGAATCAGGCCCGAGCTGTTAGATACGGCACACATCTCGATTGCTGATTTACTGCCGTCAAGGAATGAATTAAACATCTGGGCATTGAAGTTGCCCTCGGCAACACGCTGTTCATTGAAGCCGTAATATCCCCAGACTGTCTCGGGTGTAGAGAAATGATATTCAGGTTGATATCTGGTGCCCTTGCCAGTGCAGACCACTTCAAAGCCGACAGTTTTGGCCCAGTCCAGTTGTTCGGCGATAAGTGCAGGTTGGTCGCCATAGGCCATAGTATAAACAACACCCTGCTTTTCAGCCTTTTTTGCCAGAGCCGGTCCCAGCAGACAGTCGGCCTCGACGTTGACCATAACCACATGTTTTCCCATTTCGATGGCGCTGGCAGCGTGGAGAGTGCCAATTTCAGGATTACCGGTAATCTCCATTATGACGTCGCAGTCGGCTTGGATCAACTGCATAGCATCGCTTGTAATGGCGACTTTTCCAGCTCGTGCAGCGTCGTTGATATCATTTGATGTATCAGCATAGGTGGAGGCGTCGACGTCCCAGCCGGTTCTCAAAAGCGATTGTCTGGCTCTTTGCGGATCCAGCTCTGCAATTCCTGTTACCTGCATTCCAGGAGTAAGCCGGGCCTGGGAGAGAAACATTGAGCTGAATTTACCCGCGCCGATGACGCCGACTTTGACCGGGTTGTTTTCCGCTGCTCTTTTTTGCAGCATTGTATAGAAATTCATGGGATATCTCCGGATGAAATTTAGGTTGCGGGCATCGTCCTCTTTAGTATCTTATAGATTTTTTCCTGTTCTTTAAAGGAAAAAAAAGGATATAACAATATGAAAAAGTATTCTCCTATGTGGCTTGGCTGGACTATGTGGGGTCTGGTGGCAATGCTTTACCTCCTCGGATTTTTTCAGCGCATGGCTCCTGCTGTCATGGTTGAAGAACTGATGCGTGATTTCAGCATCAGTGGTGCTGCTCTGGGCAATCTTTCAGCTGCCTATTTTTATTCCTACGCAGCAATGCAGATACCCAGCGGTCTGCTGGTTGACAGTATTGGACCTCGCAGGCTGAGCACCTATGCCTGTATTGTCTGTGCCATCGGTGTTCTGACTTTTGCCTGGGGACCGAATCTCTATTATGCCTATGTGGGTAGGTTTCTTATCGGGGCTTCGGTGGCTGTTGCCTTTGTAACCTGCATGAAGCTGGCAGGGCATTGGTTTCCGGTGAACAGGTTCGCGACAGTTACAGGTGTTGCTCTACTGGTAGGTAATATTGGTGGGGTAATGGCGGGGGTTCCGCTTTCGGAAGCTATTGCAGTAATGGGCTGGCGAACAGCAATGGCGGCAAGTGGAGGTATTACCTTGATTATTGCAGCACTCATATGGGTGGCAGTTCGTGATGATCCCGGCGCTTACGGTTATAAGAGCTACGCCCATGCTTCAGTGCTCAAGCAGGGAAATCTGCCCGCGGGTGCTGCTCTTAGATCAGTGATGGCCAGGAAGGATACCTGGATGCTGTTTTTTGCAGGTGGTTTTTCGGCGGCCCCTGTCCTTGTTTTTGCCGGGCTCTGGGGGGTACCTTATCTGACACAGGTACACGGTCTTGAAAGAAGTCAGGCAGCAACTATTACCTCCACCATGCTTGTTGCCTGGGCCATAGGCGGCCCGCTTCTCGGGGCTTTCTCAGATCGGGCGGGACGGCGCAAACTCCCTTACCTCTTCAGTACAGTTCTCGCCACTCTGTTCTGGTCTCTGTTTTTGTTTATAGATCTGCCCTATGTCCTGCTTTATCCGCTGCTGGCTGCCATTGGTGTCATGTCCGGCGGACTTATCATCGGATTTGCCTTTGCCAGAGAAGTGAATCATCCCGGCGCATCGGGTGCTGTAGGGGGAGTTGTCAATATGTCGGTTCTTGGAATTGCGGCAATCATGCAGCCGGCACTGGGGAAAATCCTCGATTCTCACTGGGATGGTGTTCTGCTGAATGGAGCAAGGATATACAGCAGTACAGCATATTCTGCAGCCTTTGTCTGGCTTCTAGTGAGTAGTGCGTTGTCGATTCTAATGGTTCTTTTTACCCGGGAGTCCTACTGCACAGTCCGGGATGCCTGAGGGGGGCTTCCGAGAGCTTTTTGGCAAATCATCTTTAAATTGTCTCCTTAAATTGCCATGAAAAACTTGCTTGAGCCGTCAAAACTGGATACGATAAAAGAGATACAGTTTTAATCCCAATGAACGAGGTCTCGGACAGCCTTCTAGTTCGTGTCCTTGAGGATTGTAGATATCTTCATGAAATTCTTTTTTAAAACAAAGTGGATATGCTATGAAGCTGTTTAAACTGATCTTCATACTTATGGTCAGCATATCATTGAACTGTCATTTTTCCCGGGCTGCAGCCCAGGTTGTACATCTTGACGGCGACCGGCTTACGTTGGATGTGCAGAAGCAACCGCTTTCAGCGATTCTCGGAAAACTCTCAGATCAGGGTATCCACATTCTTATAGACCCCCGAATTAATCCGAAAATCTCAGCGACATTTGTTAACCGGCCGCTAGGTAAAGCTTTGAACAGCATTCTGAGGTCTGTTGATTATGCATTTATCTGGAAAAAGGACGACGTCTCCGGGACTGATGAAGCCCGGTTATGGGAAATTCGGATTTTTTACAAAGGACAGGGGGAACGAATTCGACCACTGAAAAAGAGTACGCCATCAGTTGTTGCAACGGGTGGCGGGGTCTATCATATGAAGGAGACTTTACTCGTCAAGCTGGCACCGGCTATGACGGAGGCTGCTCTTGCCACTTTGCTTGATAAACTGGGTGCAACCATTGTTGACAGACATGTCGCTCTGGGAATTATAAAGCTGCGTCTGCCTCAGGGGGCTGATGTGGCGGCAATTACAGCAGCCGTCACCGGTTATCCTGGGGTTGTTGCTATAGGACCGGATTACGCCTATCCTTTGGAGAGTGGTAATCCAATTTTGATAGACGGATCATCTTCAGCAGCTTTGTCTACCCCGGTCTTCTCAGAGGGGGGCACGCGAGTGGCGGTAATGGATAGCGGTCTTCTGGCGAGTTATGAGGACAATCCATACGTGCAGGGGGCATATGATGCTGTTTCTCCGGGGGCACCGGTCAACGACCTTCTGGGCCATGGCACCCAGATGGCGCTGATTGCAGCAGGTGTGGTCAACCCTTTAGGGGTGGAGACCGACACTACGGCAACCAACCCGGTTGTAGCTGTCCGGGTCATTGGTGACAGTGGTTTTACCTCCGACTACACACTGATCCGCGGGATCGACTATGCCATCCAGGAGGAGGCTCGGGTGATCAGCCTGAGCTGGGGGTCTGAAACCGCCAGTCCGATGCTGGAAACAGCTATAGACTATGCTGCAGAAAAGGGATTGATTCTAGTGGCAGCAGCCGGCAATGTCCCGACTGGCACCCCGGTCTATCCTGCAGCCTATGAGAATGTTATCGGTGTGGGTGCACTTACTCCAGATGGTAAACCATGGAATCAGTCCAACTACGGCGATTTTGTAACTCTCTATGCGCCGGGCCTGGCAGATCTGCCGGTCGGATATGAAGGTGCTCCAGGGACGTATGCAGGCACTTCAATTGCCACCGCCTACGTAGCCCACCTGGTGGCTTCCATTCTGGACAAAACACCTGATGCTGATATGGAGACTATTTTACTTAATCTGGTAACGAAACATTGATGAAAGAAAGACTCAACCCAGGGATCTTTTCAAACCATGAAGCAATGTTATCACTGTGATCAACTACTGGCTGAAAAAATTACAGTCTGTCCCACCTGTGGCGGAGAGGTTGCCGAAGGAATTCAGTCCATTGATAACTATCGGATCCTGTCCGTCCTGCATGAAGGGTATTCCAGCGTCTTTTGTCATGCCGTCAATGAAGAGACAGAAGAAAGTGTGGCCATCCGGATTTTCACGCCCCAGTCAGGTGTAGATGCCAAAATTGCCGACCGGTTGCAGCAGGAACTAGAGATACTTAAAAAACTTCCGGAAGACTATTTTGTCAACCATCTGGAAATCAGGCAGTCAGATACCGGATTGTGGTATCGGGTCAGTGAGTGGATCGATTCCATAAATTTAGCGCAGCTCCTCGCCTCCGATCGTTTTAAAGATCATCGTACCGTATTTCGTCTCTTCAATCGGCTCGCCTCAATTTTAGAGGGGCTGCATCAGATCGGCCATACTATTCCCCATCTTATTTTAAATGATATCATTGTGTTTGAAGGAAGGGAGGAAGATCTGGAGGTCAAAGTTGACTATAAGATTTCCCGGTTTCTGGATCCTCGCCTGGATCGCCCGGGACCCATGCTGAAAAATCTGCTGCTCAACCACCCTGATATCATCAACAATCGTCCTTTAGATACCGGGAGTGATATATGGTCATTGGGGAAAATATTCGTGGAACTCCTTTCGGGTGATGTCAGTGGTGAAATCGATTATGTGAAAATAGTCGATCAACTGGCGATTCCCGATAAGGCCAGAATGCTGTTGAAAATTATGCTGGCTGCCGATCCGGATTTACGGCCGGAATCCATGGCTCAGGTTGCTCGGTCCCTGTCTCAAATTACGGACAAAGAGATTGCGGGTGCGCAAAAAAAGAACCCGGAAAGAGAAATACGGGGCCTGAAACGGTGGGTTCGATTTGCTGCTATTCTTCTGGTTACCCTGATTGTGCTGGGTATTTTCGGCTGGTTTTATTTCACTCAGAATAAACAGGAGGAAAGGGTTTCTTTAAGTGATTATGCCAACCGCTATGCCGGCTCGGTGGCCTTTGTCGTGGTTGATTATCAGTTGAAGGTAGAACAGCAGACTGTTTATAGGAACCGAACTGAAGGGACTGCTTTTCTGGTTAACAGCGATGGATATCTTTTGACCAACAGGCATGTAGCCTGTCCCTGGCTTGATGATGGAGAACTTTTTCAGGCGGTGGCCCGATTGAAGTATTTTGGCCGTTCACCCCATCTGGAATATAGGGCATTTTTATGGTTTGAAGGTCAGCGGGCCTTTAAACGACTGCCAGAATCTGCCCAGAGTAGCGATGTGGAGGATGGATATCATATTAAATCAGCCTACCGGCTGGATGGCCCAAAGACGTTGAAAATTGCCGGTGTTGCCAGACCACCGGTTAAGAGTTGGCAGATAATTAATTCCCCGCTTAAAGATGATTTTGCCGTTTTGAAGATTGACCCGATTCCCAAAGGATTAATTTCTTTGCCCCTGGATGATCAAATAATTCCGATTAAAATACCCAAACTGACACCGGTAATGACCATGGGTTTTCCTCTGGGAAGCCGCACCCAGACGGATACGATCAATGTCAGCGTCAGTACCGGACATGTGCGCCGAACCTTTGGCAACATGTTTCAGGTGGACACTTCGATCTATCCTGGCAATAGTGGCGGTCCCGTTATTGATCCCCGTGGACGGGTGGTTGGCATTGCCTCAAGTGTGTACACGAATTGGGCCCAGTCACCGGTTCCGGTGGTTACATTACTGTCCGATATCGGGCTTGTCCTTCCCATCAATAAAGCCGTTTCTTTTATTGAAGAACTAAAGACAGGGCAGCCTAAGTGGAACGGATTTGTCGATCTGGCCCTTGACGAGAAGCTTGAAGAGATCCATGAAGCAGCGGGGCAGGGACAGTGGGAAAAGGCACAGCAGCTGGCTGATGACGCCTATGGAGAAAATTCTGATCCGGCCTTTGCCATGGCGGCCGGCTTGATGAAATTCTGTCGTAATGATTATGAGGGGGCCGGAGACTTTTTTTCCCGTGCTCTTTCTATGAATAAGGAAAATGATCTCGCCCGGTTGATGTTGTATCTCCTTGATTATATTGCTGGTAAAACAGATGAAAACCGCTATCAGCAAACTTTGAAGTCTCTTGATTGGCGGTCAGCCGCAGAATTCTTCGGTTACCTGGTGAAAGTAATGTCCGGGGAAATTGAATTCGAAACTGTTTTAAAGAAGGGTAATACAGATCGGGAAACCAGCTGGTTTCACTATGTTGCAGGTCTTATTCATTTCAGACAGGGAAACCTTGCCGCAGCAGAAAATCAATTTCGTATGGCGATATCAACGGCAGTCGCCAGTGACCACTGGCCTTATTTGATGGCTATGTCGAGGATGGAGTATATTTTTCAAAACCATTCGGACACCATGGCTGACTCGACTGAAAGAACAGCCTATCAGACTACCGTAGTGAGTTTTGTCCAATCAGTTCATGAAAACTGGGCCGCCAAATCGCAAAATTATCATAAACTGGCACCGATGCGGGTTCAACTTGTTCGTGATTCGGTCAGTCCGGCTGAAAAACTGACTATCATAGAAAAAATGCTTGAGACGGATAAAAATAATAATAATCTGCTTGTTCAATTGGCCTATTACAGCGGTATGGATGGAGCATGGGAACAGGCTCTCGAATATACCAGACGATTTATCAAGAGGCCAGGGTGGGAAAGTGCCAGTCGGCTGGCCGGCGGATTGCTGGAACCTCTGGTTTTGAATCAACTTCATCGGGTTGAAGAGGCAAAAATCAGCCTGGAGGATTTTCATAACCGAATTCAGGATCCGTGGTATCGTGATATCAGTGCATCTCTTCTTGGCCGGATGGAGGAACAGGAGCTGCTGGAAAAAGCAGGTAAACAGCCTGCCTATCTGGTGACCGGTCTTGTCGCACTTGGGCTATGGGAGGAAGGGAGAGATCAGAAAAAGCAGGCACTACGACACTATAGAGAGGCTCTGGGGTCTTATCGTGATGATCGTATTGAATATCAGTTTGCTACGGAACGAATTAAAAAATTACAGAAAATAATAAACGGACAGATGGAAGAGAAAAAGTAGAGCTTGGAAAATATGATGAACTTGTAAAAAGGTCATTCGAAGCCTTAGATGGCTAGGTCCTATAAGCGTAGACTTCGGGAAGTTTGATATACAGATAAGCGCAGACTTCGAGGCGTAGTGTTTTTCTCAGGCCCACAGCTATACATGTGTATGTTGAGGTTCTGAGAAAAATCTACAACGAAGCAGGCTCGCTTATCTGCTTCGTTGCTATAAGTTTTCTATCATCACGACGTATCTTAGTACGCCGAAATAATAGAAAA
>RCND010002467.1_pt1 | contig 10205 bp, 7 predicted proteins | sample 2041351 | NCBI WGS metagenome assembly RCND01 (sample SAMN09708230, study PRJNA481090) | Marine sediment metagenome, whole genome shotgun sequencing project. | biome: marine sediment; feature: ocean; material: sediment; isolation source: Sewage treatment plant 12B marine sediment (STP12B) ...
CCAGGGAATAATGAATATATCACTATGGATTTTTTTAGGTTTGACGAAAAAGGGAAAATATGCGAACACTGGGATTCAATACAACAGATTCCAGAGAATTCAGCAAACCCAAATCTTATGTATTGATAATATGTGCCATTAATTAGCCCATAAAAGCATCATATTACCTTTCTATGATATGTAGGTCCTGATGCGATGGTAGGCTCTATGGTAGTTGTTTCCGCCCAGTTGTTGAAGGTAATCAGCCAGAGAATCTTTATACTGAGGAACCCAGACAGTTAGAAGGGTTTGATCAAGAGCGTCTGTAAAACCGCCTGTATTCCATATATAAACGATTGGTATGCCATCCACGGTTAAGTATTGTGGATGGTTAAAATATTTATTCCCAAAATGAACAAATAGATTAGCACAAATGTAAGGTATGCTGTTATGTTACGACTACTACATGGAGAGAATAAAATTAAATTCCTTCACATGCTCCTTTTACTTGTCATTGATAATTCCAAGTAGAATGGTTGAACTGAAATAGTTATATGAGAATACGAGTATTGTATATTGTCACATTCCTAACTATGTTAAGTCAGGGATTATATTCACAAAGCCAGATGGAAGCTTTGTATCAGGCTGGAATATGTGATGAAGAAGGGTATTGTATTCCCAATCTCCAGAGATTACCAAGGTCAAAAGGGTTTTCTCTCAATTACAGAAGCATGCAAAATCAGAATATTAATACAGCATATGGCGAAGAAAGGTATTCAGGAGTAGTGAAAGGGAGTTCGAAAATTGAATTTAAAGTCAAAGTCCCGGTACTTCTGAAGAATAATTTAAAGATAATCCTTGGAGCAGATTACAGTACGTATGATTTTGAATTTGCAGAACAGGGCGACCGGAATGCGGTTTACGGATCACTTAATCAATTAAGGTATAGGACTTTAAAAACGAAACTCTATGTATTGAAACCCTTCAAGGGCAATAAGTATATATTTTCAAGGATCAGTACCCAATTAATCGGAGATCTGTCAAAGGGAGGTGTTGAGGACTATTTTCGATCAACATTTTCACTATTGTACGGTATAAGATCATCAGCAAATATGACATGGGGCATAGGACTAGATTATAGACTTGCTCTGGGCAGGCATCTTGTTTTTCCTACTTTGGCATACTCTCGATTATTGACTGAAAAATGGAGTCTTGAAGCTTATCTGCCGGTAAGTGTAAATCTCAGATATATGCCCAATAGTAAAAATAACTTTGAGTTCAGAAATAGATTGGCTTCAGAACATTTCAAGGTAAACTCCCTAATTACTGATGATGATAACATATTTCTTGATAAGCTTGATTTTCACTCAACCATAGCTTATGAAAGGGAAGTTTATGATTTTCTCTGGGTTTCGCTGGCTGTCGGTGGTCAGTTTAATATTGGCTTTGACTCATCAATAAAAGGAAATGCCTCAGGTAAGGGGTCTCTCAGGGTAACCAATGATATTACAAATACTATCATATTTGAGATTGGCATCTTTATGGTCCCCCCGAGAAAGTGGCTTAATTAACGAGCTAGATTACATTTCGAAATTCAATTCATTATGAATAAAATACATACAAATCATTATTTAATTGTCGTAATTCTTACGTTTCTGAACATTGTTGAGGTCAATGGTCAAAAGCCCTATTATAGTCCTGATAATTTAAATTGGAAAGACTCTATTGTCGAGTTGAACGATATTCGGTACACAGTATATCTGCTGGGAGACGGAGGTGAATTAGATACCCTGGAACAGAACGGAATTAGCTTACTAAGTAATCATTTGGTTAATGAAAATAAGAACAGCGCTGTAATTTTCCTTGGAGACAATGGCTACCCAAGGGGCTTACCAAAAGAAGGGCACAAAGACAGAATGAGGGGTGAATTAGCGCTTCTGGAACAGATAAAAATTGTTAAGAATTTTTCAGGCAAAACGTTCTTTATCCCAGGCAATCACGATTGGGATTATATGTCAGAGGGTGGATGGGAGAGTATTAAAAGGCAGGAAGCATTTATTGAAGAAGAATTAAATCGCGGGAACACATTCTTACCTGATTTGGGTTGTCCCGGCCCTGTGGAAATTGAGCTTAATAAGCAAATACTACTGGTAATTATTGATACACAATGGTGGTTGCACAAACATGAGAAGCCTTACGGTGAAAATGAATTTTGCGACATCCGGAATGAAATAGATTTTGGAGAGCAATTGAAAGAAATCGCTGTAAACAATTCAAATAAACAAATTATCCTCGTAGGACATCACCCCTTATTCAGCAACGGTAATCATGGCGGTCGCTTCACAGTCAAAGACCATCTATTTCCATTGACTGCGGCTAAAAACTACCTATTCATCCCACTGCCTGTTTTGGGTAGTATTTACCCAGCTTACAGAAAGTACATTTCTTCGGTTCAGGATATCCCACACCCAAAATATCAACTGCTGAAGAAAAATATTTTAGAAGCTTTTAAGGAACATAAGAATTTTATCTATGCGGCAGGACACGAACATAATTTACAATATTTTAATGTCAGCAATCAACATTTTATTGTAAGTGGTTCAGGAAGTAAAACAAAACATGTAGCCAAAAAGCATAATGCAGCCTTTTCCTATGAAGCGCAGGGATTTACCAAGGTAATATACCTTAAATCAGGAGAAATCTGGATTGAGTTTTGGACCTTGTCCGACGAAGATCAGGAAAGAGGAATTCTGGTATTTCAGAAGAAAATAGCAAATATAGAGCAGAATAGAATTATAGAGACGGGTAATCATGCTCCGTTTCAAAGAATCGACAACGCTGCTTTCCAGATGCTTGTAAACAAAAACGAATGAGGTGTGATCATTGAGCACAAACTGTTGAAAAAGGCAAACTAACATTTAGATACATTAACAATGCAAAAAGCAATATATTTTATGCCCGACATTAGTGGTTTTACAAAATTTGTAAATAGCACTGAAATCGAGCATGGTACTCACATAATCTCAGAATTGCTTGAGCTTTTGATTGATACCACTACCGATGATTTACAATTAGCTGAAATTGAAGGGGATGCCTTGTTTATGTATACCCCTGAAATACCCAATTATCAGCAACTTATTGACCTAATTTCAAAAATGTTGGAGGCATTTCATAAACATACCATGAGTTATGAAAGCAAACGAATTTGCAACTGTGGCTCGTGCAAAACCACAACCAATCTGGAACTCAAATTTCTGGTTCACTATGGAGATTTAACCTTTATTAAAATAAAAGACTTTATAAAACCTTATGGTAGCGATGTCATAGAAATTCATCGTTTGCTCAAAAATAATGTGCCTGTAAACGAATATATATTGATCACCAGCGATGCTTTCAATTTGTATAAAGACCAACTAGATGAAACCTGGATAAAAGAAAGTAGTTCGTTTGATTTTGGTAATATCAATTATTTTTATAAAAACCTGGAGAACCTCATCGAACGCAAGCAGGCTCAGCTTGATGTTACACAAAATGAGAATGTAGGAGAAGCTCTTCCTGCACTTAAGCTGGAAAATACCTTTGATGCTAATATACATTCCATTCATACTTATGTAAGCGAACTCAAATACCGCCATTTGTGGGATAAAGACGTAAAAAGAGTGGATTTCGATTCTCATAAAGTGAATAGAGTAGGTACCAAGCACGATTGCATAATCAGTTTTCAAAACATAACATTTGAAACATTGTCTTCAAATACAGTGGACACATTAATGTATGGTGAAACAACAATGGATATGATGTTTACAAAGAATTATTCTTACCTGATAAGACTGAATGAAATAGATAATAACAAAACAAATGTCGAATTGAGTGTATTTTTAGATTTTACCATATTGGGAACATTTATAAAAGCTAAGGTTTTGAATATGCTAAGCAAAAGATGGAAAACCAAACTTAAAAACCTGAACAATTTATCTAATACAAATCCAGTAACGATCAACTAAAAGACCTCTGCTGCAATGATGGAGGTGGCCCGCAAAGGGATTTCTCGCAAATATTGTATAGATAATAATGGTTGTCAGAGAAAAACAGGACTAAGAATAATGCAGGTATGACTATCCAGGTATAAACAGAATTAACAAAGCATATAATAGAAAAGACAAAACCAAACCGATCATAAATACGGTGTAAGCGGTTCTTAATAGTTTATACTTCTGGCCGACGACCCTCCCCAGGCTGTATTGATCCCTGATCATACTGGAATAAAGATAATTCTGATCATTCATCATCTCCTTAACAGCCCACTCATAATCTTCCAATTTCATATTATAGAAATTCCCGAAAAAGAGAAGGTTTATTTTCCTGTTATCAATATCTTCTTTACTGAATTTACCGGAAGAGATCTTCGGACGGGTGGACAATATGGCAAAAATGATGGTAACTAAGCACGTCAGAGAAAAAACAATGGCAGGGAAAGTAATGATTGGATAATCGGATATCTTACCTACTCCAACTGACAGAAGAACAGTTAATACAATGGTGTTGATGGATATCAGAATATTAGCTTTGTTATCCGCAATTGAACTCAGATTAATCTGATTTCTTGCTGTCAGGCGAAACATCGATTCGACACCCCTGCCCGGTAGCTTCTTCTTAACCGCTTTTTCTATAAGCTGCTTATTCTCAGAATAAAGACTGGCAGATATGCTCTTGCTTTTCTTTGGTTCCTTATTTAACAAAGAAAGAAGCAATTGAAAATTTACTTCTTTCCCTGGAGAGAAAGTTTTATCACCATATGCTGTATGATAAGCATGGGTTTTAAACAATTCAATGGTTTCTGTATAATAAGCTTTCTTGCTTAGCTTAGTTTCCGATTCATTATTCCACTCTTTCCTTAACAGGTTTGATCTCTTAATGTAAAAGTCCTCCGACAAATATGCCATATCCGCATCGCAAACTACTTTTGCAAGGATGTCGTCGCCTGGGTTCTGTGGCATCGTTGTAGCTTGTATACAACGGATTGTTTTTTCAATGTGATCCTCGCTGACTCCTTTCCCAGACAAAAACTTTCTGGCAATTTTCTGACTCTCATCTTCATGATTTTTTGAGTGAATCACAAAACCGCTGTCGTGAAACCAGGCAGCAACCTTCACAATATTCACCTCCACATTGCTTAATCCTGAATTTTTCCCAATCTGCTCTGCCTGGCTGGCAACATATTCCGTATGTATAATGTCGTGATAAGTTAGACTTTCACGGATTTCCTTTGCAAAAAGGGTTTTAATAAATTCTTCAGCTTCATTAGTGATAATATTTTCCATCGGCTTCAATTATTTGAAATGGATTGCAATGGTCTTGCTTCCAGGGCATAATATCAAACAATTGTACGTACAAAGTGTTCATATAACGATGAGACTTTCGATAATCTTGATTTTCGCCGGGTTTACATATTTCTGTACTCCTTATAACGAGGAAAATATTTCTATGGGTAAGAATCCATTTAAATATGATCTGGAACATCCAGAGGAGAGAATTATATTACCTGCATACCTTGAAGAGATCTCAGGTATATCATATTTCGGGAAAGGCAAGCTTGCCTGTGTCCAGGATGAAAAGGCAAATATCTATGTATTAAATCTGAAACAGGAGAAAATTATTGATAAATGTGATTTTGGAGTTGATGCTGATTATGAGGACATTTCTATTATCGGTAATACTGCCTATATTTTAAGAAATAACGGGAATATTTTCAGAGTTGAAAATTTCAAAAAGAATGATTTTAAAGTCAAAAAGTATAAAACCCCTTTAAAAGAGAAAAACGATACGGAGGGCTTGGCATTTGATCCCTTATCAAATTCCCTCTTAATTGCATGCAAGGGATCGCCATCCATTGAGAAGGAGAACCTGTACGAAGGCTATAAGGCAATTTACAAATTTGACCTGGAGAAGGAGGAGCTCAATAATCAACCCGAGTATCTTATTAACCTGGAACAACTTGATAACTACATCGATCACAATGTATTTACGAAACTCTCCGTCAAAATTGGTAAAAGGTTAGGCCTTATTGAAAGTGAGACAAGTTTTCAACCATCAGGGATTGCTATTCATCCCATTTATGGAGAAATCTATATTATTTCCAGTATTGGGAAATTACTGATAATCCTCGATCGAAAAGGAAAGGTTCTCGATGTTAAGGAGTTGGATCCAAAAATATTCCGGCAGCCAGAAGGAATATGCTTTTCACCCGATGGAGATATGTTCATTTCAAACGAAGGCCAGGGAGGAAAGGGTTATATTCTAAAATTCGAATATAATGCTGAGCAATAATATTTTCAAAAATCTTTTTATACTTTTTATACTCTTCCTTACATCCTGTGCCAGCAACAAACCATTTTATAGCAAATCGGCACTTGACTGGGAAAAGCAATTTCCCGCAGATTCCCTGGATGTAGTTTATTCTCTGTACTTAATTGGCAATTCGAGGAGTGCATATTTAGATGCTTCCTTTTTATCAATGATGGAATCCCATTTGAACAGTGCCGTTGACAACAGTGCCGTCCTGTTCCTGGGAGATAATGTTCAACCAGACGGATTGCCCGATTCCACCCACAGATCATGGGATGTAGCACATAAAAGCTTGATGGCGCAACTGGAGATCCTGCAAAATTTTAAAGGAGAGATATTTTTTATTCCCGGCAATCACGATTGGGCCAGGGGCAAAAAGGAAGGATTGGAATACGTAAGAAACCAGCGGAAATACATCGAGAGTAGCTTGAACAGGAAAAACAGTTTTTTGCCGAAACAAGGCCGACCCGGACCTGTGGAAGTTCACCTGACTGAGGATATTGTAATTATCATCATTGATTCTCACTGGTGGTTTCACGAAAATGAAAAAAGCTATGCAGGAATCGAAGACGAAGCAGATTTTTTCGTCCAGATTGAGGATGCAATTAGCAGAAATAGGAACAAAAAAATAATATTTGCTGCTAATAATCCATTATTCAGTGTTGGGAATCACGGTGGACATTTCAAGGCTACTGATAATCTATTTCCGCTGTTAAATGTAAGCAGGGCACTCTACATCCCGTTACCAGGATTCATTTATACCGCTTACAGGAAGTTCCTGGGGTATAACCAGGACCTATCACACCCTCAGTATAAATTGTTGAAAGAAGCCTTGCTTGAAACTTTTGAAGGACATTCGAATATTATCTATGCGGCCGGGCATGAACATAATTTACAGTATGTTGAAAGAGATTCCATTCATCATATAATTAGCGGAGCAGCCGGAGTTTCATCTTATGTTGCTCATAACGAAAAAACTGACTTTGCACAGATGCAAAATGGCTTTGCTAAATTGGAGTTCTTGAGCAATGGAGATGTATGGCTTGAATTCCACACTACTACTGAAGGGCTGACTTTTAGAAAAAAGATATTCAATAAGCCAAGGTATGAAGGGAAGGTCATCGAACAATTTCTGAGTGATATAGATTATTCAGATAGTACGATTACAACCTATCCTAAGGGAGAGAAATATCATGCAAGTGCTTTGAAAAGGCTGTTTTTGGGAAATAATTACCGTGAAGAGTGGCTAATCCCCGTAGAGGTTCCTGTATTTGATTTCAATTATGAAAAAGGTGGATTGGAAATTGTAAAGAAAGGAGGTGGTGCTCAGACGAAGTCACTAAGGCTGGAGAACTCCCATGGTCAACAATGGGTATTAAGGTCCATCGAAAAAGATCCATCGAAAGCGGTCCCTGAAATTGTAAAAATGCAACTGGCCATCGATCTTGCACAGGACCAGATGTCCGCATACCTGCCCTGGGCAGCCTTATCTGTTCCCCGATTGGCAGATGCTGCCGAGATTTATCACACCAATCCTAAAATTGTATATCTCACAAAAGATCCGAGATTGGGTGCTTACAAGGACGATGTATGGGAGGGCCTGTACCTGTTTGAAGAGCGGCCCAATGGAAACAGGAAAGATGTTGAATCCTTCGGACGATCAAAAGAGATCATCGGAACACCGGATATGTTTGATGAGATCACAGAAGACCATAGCAATCAAATGGACCAGGGATATTTTTTGAAATCCAGGTTGTTTGATGTTTATATAGGGGATTGGGACAGGCATGAAGACCAGTGGAGATGGGCAGGGTTCAAAGAGGGAGATAAAATGTTATACAGGGCTATTCCTAGGGATCGCGACCAAACTTTTTTCCTGAATGAGGGGTTTTTCCCCTGGATTGCGAGCAGGAAATTCGCCCTCAGAATTAACCAGGGATTTAAGTACGATATCAAGGATATGGGTGGGCTTATATCCCAGGCAAGGTGGCTCGACAGAAGGTTTTTAAGTGAATTGACAAAAAAAGACTGGATCAAAGCCGCTGAAAAGATGCAGGCCGCACTAAGTGATGAGCTTATCACCGCTTCGATTAATGATATGCCCGCACAGATTACCGAATTTAAAGGCAATGCTACAATCGACATACTAAAGACCCGACGTGACAAACTACCCGAATTTGCTGCAGAATATTATTCAATTATCTCTAAAAAGGTAGACATTGTTGGCAGTGATAAACGGGAACATTTTCAGGTGAAACGGTTAAATAACAAGGAGACGGAAGTGAAGGTCTGGTCCGTCAGCAGCAAGAATAATAAGAAAGATAAGATCTATGATCGTAAGTTCAAAAATGATGAAACGAGTGAGATCCGTTTGTATGGACTAAAAGGACAGGATGAGTTTGATGTGGGAGGAAAAGTTGACAATGGGATGAAAGTCCGCATCATTGGCGGACCCGGGAAAGATGATATTAAAGACAAATCAGAGGTCCGTGGGCTGGCAAAGAGGACCATCGTGTATGATACGAAAAAGAAAAATGATATAGAGTTTGGTAAAGAAGCCCGGAACAGGACCTCTGACAACCCGGAAAAAAACAGGTATACATACGCTGCTTTTAACTATAATAAATTAATTCCGATAGCTTATCTTGGCTTCAACGCAGATGAGGCTCTTATTGTAGGAGCTGGATTAATGTATACCATTTATGGTTTTCAGAAATCTCCTTATGCGAGCTATCATTCACTTGGAGCAAATTATGCTAGTGCAACCAGGGCCCTGAAGCTGAAGTACGATGGTGTTTTTACATCTCTAATCGGGGGCTTAGACCTGAATATGCATATTATCATTCAGGATCCCAAGTACACACAGAATTTTTTCGGACTGGGTAATGAATCAATACAGCTTACTGATAATAAAGACTTTAATCGTGTAAGAATCGGAGAGATATATATTCATCCGGAATTGAGCAAAACCATAAATTTCAATACTTTTTCGGCCGGACTATTTTATCAGAAATATAATGTGGAGAATACAGATGGGAGGTTTATTTCTGATTTGTCAGCAAATGGCCTGGATCCGGAGATTTTTGAAAGCCAGAATTATGCAGGTATAAATGTTCGTCATCAGATTGATACGCGGAATTCTACAATCCTTCCAACGCGTGGAATCTATTGGAATACAAATGCCTCTTTTCTATATGATCTGGATCATGCCACTAAGACTTTTAACCGGCTTAGTTCAGACCTTAGCCTGTTCATGAGTTTCAGGAAACCTCACAGGATGGTAATTGCTCTCAGGATTGGTGGGAGCATGAATATAGGAGAATACGATTTCTTTCAGGCCAATACTCTTGGAGGAGAAAGCAACTTGCGCGGATACAGGTCAACAAGATACTCAGGTGATGCAAATATTTATCAGAACAGTGAATTTCGGTTTAAACTATTCGAATTTTCATCTTATTTTGCCAAGGGCGAATTCGGAATTATTGGATTCAATGATGTGGGCCGGATCTGGCTGGACGGTGAAAATTCAGACATGTGGCATCACGGTTACGGAGGCGGAATATGGATATCTCCATTTAATATTTCAGTAATATCCGCAACATTCGAACGCTCAAAGGATGAAGAGAACGGGCTTTTTTCACTTCAATTCAAATACCTGTTTTAGTGTTTTCTATTTTTCGCTTATTTTATTTATCACCCACTCGCCCCTTCGCCGTGGCGGGTTACTCGTACGCCTTGAGGCGTACTCGTGATCCGGTGGGGGGGAGCTTCGCAAGCTAGCTTGCAGCAGCCGACAAAAAAACCTCCACCGCGTTGCGGTGAAGGTTAATGTTGAGGTCGGTAGCGGATTCGAACCGCTGTAACTGGTTTTGCAGACCAGC
>RCND010002468.1_pt1 | contig 10198 bp, 6 predicted proteins | sample 2041351 | NCBI WGS metagenome assembly RCND01 (sample SAMN09708230, study PRJNA481090) | Marine sediment metagenome, whole genome shotgun sequencing project. | biome: marine sediment; feature: ocean; material: sediment; isolation source: Sewage treatment plant 12B marine sediment (STP12B) ...
GATTCGCCTGCGGCAAAAGCAGGTTTAAAAGCAGGAGACGAAATTATTCAAATTGATGATGTTATTGTTGAAGAGTATGAAGGAGAAAGTGTTGGTAACTTATTAAGAGGAGCACCGGAAACGAAGCTTGAATTAAAAGTTATACGTCAAGGAAAAAAAATGAATTTTACGGTTAGTCGTTCTAAAATTGAAATAAATCCAGTTCCGTTTCATGGTATGGTAGATGATGAAGTTGGCTATATTTCTTTTATCAAATTCAATAAAAAAGCAAGTAGGGAAGTAAAAAAAGCCTTTGCAGATTTGAAAGAAAAAGGGATGAAAAAGTTGATTTTGGATGTGCGAGGAAATCCGGGTGGTTTGTTGGGTGAAGCAGTGAGTATTTCCAATTTGTTTGTTCCAAAGGGTAAAGTAATTGTTACGACAAAATCAAAAGTAAAAAAGTGGAGTAATACTTATAAAACAAGATCGGAACCTTTGGATTTGGAAATTCCTATTGTTATTTTAATTGATGGACGTAGTGCTTCTGCATCGGAAATAGTTTCAGGTTCTTTACAAGACTACGATCGAGCTGTAATTATGGGTGAACGTTCTTTTGGAAAAGGCTTGGTACAGAGGTATAGAAAGTTGGCATATGGAACTCAAATGAAACTGACTATTTCAAAGTATTATACACCTAGTGGTCGTTGTATTCAAGAACTTGACTATACCAATAGAGACGATGAAGGTGAAGTACCAAAATTTTCTGACGGAAAAGTATCTGCCTTTAAAACACAAAATGGCAGAAAGGTTTTTGACGGTGGCGGAGTATTACCTGATGTGACCATTGAAAAGCCGGAAACCTTAAAAATAACCAAAGAGCTGTATAAATCGGATGCCTTTTTTAATTTCATTACAGATTATTATTATGACAATCCAAATTTGGATGCTGCAAACGAATTTCAATTAGATGAAGATGTGTATGTAGATTTTAAGAAGTATATCAATACACATAATGAACTATTTGAAACAGCTTCAGAAAAGAAATTTAAATCTGCTTTGAAATTGGCAGAAGAAGATGGGTACGGTGATGCTGTAAAAAATTCTTATAAGGAGTTCTTGTCAAATATCAGGAATGAAAAATTGCACCAAATAGAAACAAACAAAGAAGAAATAATTGACCGCCTAACTGAGGAAATTGTAAAAAGATATTATTTCAGAGAAGGGGTTTACCAGCAAAAACTACAATTTGATAAGACAATAGTAGAAGCTACGGACCTACTGCATGATACTAAGCGCTTTCAAAACATTCTAAAGTAATGGAATAGTTGTAACTTTGCACAACTTTTTTAAAAAGAAGAAATGATTAATAAAACTACTTTAAAGAATCGCACCCGTTCACAAGAATCTTCCAATGCAATAGAACGACTATACATAACCATGCGGCATTTATTTAGTCGTGGTTATTACAAGCCCATGGGAGCTTCTGGAGAAACACTTCGTAATTCCTTGTTGTTGCTTCGTCCAGAGATTTATGGAAGTATTGGAGGCGATCAAGTGGAGCTAAAAGGATTAGTTTATGTGTTGGATCGTTTGCCTGAAGGCATTGAAGAATGTGCCTATATTAATCTCACAGCAGATGAAGGATATAAAGAAAGTAGTTTTAAGACTATTATTCCTAAAAAAAGACGTCGAAATTGCTATCGAATAGACCCAAATCAAATGAATATTGAAATAACGAGGGGTCGTTCTGAAATTTATGACATTCTTACCCATCTTACATTTCTTTATATTGAATCACATACTATTCGTAAAAGGGTTTTGTTGCAAAAAGACAAACAATTGCTGCATGAATGGCAATTACTGGAGCAAATAGTGCTGCATAATAAAAAACTTACCTCTCAAGAGCGTGAGGTGTTATTGGTGCATTTAAGTAGTATTTTGGGTAGATCGTATAGTGAAGTTAAAGAAGCACATCAGAATTTTACTGAACCAAACAATCCAGATCGTTTTGCCCAAGTTGTATATTGGCTAGGGAAATTAGCGGTAGATGAATCTCAAGAAAATGGCAGAGAGCGAACTATTAAATTCTCTCCGGACCTTAGAGATAGCATAGGGCATCATATTTATGGAGATATTTGGGCTACTAACATTAAAGAACTTTTACAAGAAAAGAATTTACTCAACCGTCCATTACACATTATTAGTGCTAATATGCATTCGGTGATGAATTCTCTATACGCGGCTTCTGCCTTACCCAAACAGTCAAAATCAGATAATCCATTGCATTTGTATCATCTTCTAAGTGATGACTCTAATGAAGATTTGCGAAAGTTGGTAAAAGAACACGCAGCCAAAAACGGATTGTACTATCTGAAAGATACATCTGGAACCAATATTAACGTGCAAATTATCGATACTGAGAAAATTGAGTTACAGGAATGGAATTTCGATGAAAATGGATTACAAAAACCAGTATTGGTGGTGATGGATTATGCATTTGGTGAGCAAGCCTATGAAACAATGGATGAATTGTTAAAACCATTTCACCATCAAGACGGTACGAGGCAATTAATGTCGGTAGAATCAGTTTCTATAATGGGTAAAGCAGGAATTTTGGATGGAGACAAAGGTGATATTATGATTCCAACAGCTCATATATTTGAAGGGACAGCAGATAATTATCCTTTTAAAAATCAGTTACACAGACGTGATTTTGCAGATTGTGATATTCCGGTAATAAAGGGAGCAATGGTCTCAGTGTTAGGGACTTCTTTACAAAACAAAGATATTTTACAGTTTTTCCATGACTCCACTTGGAAAGTTATTGGACTTGAAATGGAAGGCGCACATTATCAAAAAGCCATACAATCGGCTTCAAGAATTAGAGGTAATATATCTAAAAGTGTAAAAGTGCGTTATGCGTACTATGCTTCTGATAACCCGTTAAAAACAGGAAGCACATTAGCCTCAGGAGGTCTTGGAACAACAGGCGTAAAACCTACATACGCTATTACGGACAAAATTTTAGAACAGATATTTACGCAATAAAAATTAATTATTATGGCAACCAAACCTGAAATACCACAAGAGGAAATAGATCTCGGGACCTTATTTGGCCAAATTGGCAAAATGTTCAGCAATTTCTTTGCTTTTTTTGGTAATATATTTAAATCAATCTATCATTTTTGTATCATATTTCTACTTTTCTTAAGAAAGAATATAATAGTCTTGGGAATTGCAACTTTGCTTGGCGCAATTGTAGGATATATTTTAAGTCTTAATCAAAAACCAGTATTTACTGCTGAAATGACCGTGGAAGCTAACTATGGAGTAGCTAGTCAGTTGTATAAACAAATTGATGTAATCAACGATCTAGTTGCTAACAAAGACACAACTGAAATCGCTAGGCTTTTTGATATTCCTATCTCCGAGACTAGTTGGTTATCAGGTTTTAGTATGGAACCGATTGAGCCAGAAAAACAAAGGCTTAAGGCTTATGATGCCTATATGCAAGAAACAGATACCATTTATACTAGAGAGTTCGAGTTCAATGATTATCAACAAAGGCTAGATGATAAAGACTTGAGTTTCTTTAAAATTCAAGCGAATTCCATTGAACCAGATAATTTTAAAATATACACAAATGGTTTGATAAAAATGGCTAAAACAGATTATTACATTAATCGGAAAAACAAAAAATTAGGTGAATTAACTTTTGCACAAGAAGAAATTAGAGATAATATTTATCAGCTCGATTCATTAAGAAAAAGATATAATGAAGTGGCGCTTATTCATGCAAAAAAAGAGGGTAAAGATCCATCTAACTTGAATTTTTCTACGTCAAATGCAGTTCAACGAAATTTTGATATGGAATTAAATTCGCATTCACTTAATCTGCTCGAAGAACTTGATAAAATAAATAAAAAAATTGAGAGACATGATAGAATTATTGAAGTGTCATCAGATTTTGGCAATGCAGTTAAAAATACGAGCCTACTAATTAAAGGTTGGTTTAAATATGCAGTTCTTGGTTTTATTCTGGCACTATTAGTTTTATCTGGAATTAATTTCAATAGGTATTTAAGTAATTACGAGAATAAAGTGTTAGAAAAATGAGTAAAAAGATTCTGATTATTTTTGGAACAAGACCGGAAGCTATTAAAATGGCACCTGTGGTACAAGCATTTAAAAGAAATCATAATTTCATTACAAAAGTATGTGTGACAGCTCAACATAGGGAAATGTTAGATCAAGTTTTAACATTTTTTGATATTGTGCCAGATTATGACATGGATTTGATGAAGCCAGGACAAAATTTATACAACCTAACGGCTACAATAATAATTGAATTACGTCTAATATTAGAAGAGTTTAATCCTGATTTTGTTTTTGTACATGGAGATACAACTACCACAATGGCATCGAGCATTGCAGGTTTTTATTCTGGAGCTAAAGTATGTCATGTAGAAGCAGGTTTACGAACCTTCAATAAATGGGCTCCCTTTCCTGAAGAGATAAACAGGTGTATAACTGGACGTGTTGCAGATTATCATTTCGCACCAACGAAAATTGCTGCCCAAAACCTATTAAATGAAACGGTTAAGGAAGAATTCATTAGTATTACTGGGAATACCGTTATTGATGCCTTGATTGCGAGTGTGGATAAGCTGGAAACATATAGGAATCAAGAGATTAGGGATTTGGGGAAAATGATAGATTCTCAAAAGAGATTAATCTTAGTTACTGGACATCGAAGAGAGAATCACGGAGAAGGATTTATTAGAATTTGTAATGCGTTGAAAGCGATTGCAGATGAGAATGAAGATGTACAAATAATTTATCCTGTACATTTAAATCCTAAAGTACAGCAGCCAGTTCATGAAATTTTGGATGGTATTTCAAATATTGATTTAATTAATCCGCTGTCTTATCCTTCTTTTGTTTGGTTGATGAATCAATCTTATTTAATTATAACGGATAGTGGTGGAGTACAAGAAGAAGCACCAAGTTTAGGGAAACCTGTGTTAGTTATGAGAGAGACAACCGAGAGACCAGAAGCGGTTGATGCCGGGACAGTGATACTGGTTGGGACAGATCAACAAAAAATTATAAACGAAACCAATGCGTTGTTAAATGATAGAAATAAGTATGAAGCTATGAGCAAATTGCATAACCCCTATGGAGATGGTAAGACAAGTGAGCGAATAGTTTCTTTTATCGCTCAACTAGTTTGAGACTACTTTGGTAGTTTTACAATTCAATTAATGTAGCACCGGTTTATTAGATGTAAATGAAATAGTAATATAAAAATTATAAAATAATGGCATATAAGAATACTCCTAAAACCGTGATGATTGGTTTAGGATATATTGGTTTACCTACTGCAGCAGTAATGGCACAACAAAAAATACCGGTTATAGGTGTTGACGTAAATAAAAATGTTGTTGATACTATTAACCAAGGGAAGATTCATATTGTGGAACCGGATTTAGATCTACTCGTACACGAAGTAGTTGAAGAAGGTTTTTTAAAAGCAACTATAAAACCGGAACCGGCTGATGTTTTTCTAATAGCTGTTCCTACTCCTTTTAAAGGAGATCATCAACCCGATTTAGCCTATGTTGAAGCTGCGACCAACAGCTTAATTCCACTTATAGAAGAAGGAAATCTGGTGATTATTGAGTCTACAAGCCCTGTTGGAACGACTAAAAAAATACAAAAAATCATTATAGATCAAAGACCAGACTTAGAAGGTAAATTCTTTATGGCTTACTGTCCTGAAAGAGTTTTACCAGGTAATGTAATTGAGGAGTTAGTCAATAATGATCGAGCAATTGGTGGTATAGATAAAGAATCAACTCAAAAAGCAATTGATTTCTATAGTTTGTTTGTGAAGGGGGATTTGCATGCTACCAATGCACAAACAGCAGAAATGACTAAATTGGTCGAAAATGCTTCAAGAGATGTTCAAATAGCCTTTGCTAATGAACTCTCTATGATTTCGGACAAAGCAGATATCGATGTCTGGGAATTAATCTCATTGGCAAATAAACACCCAAGAGTTAATATTTTACAACCAGGAACTGGAGTTGGTGGTCATTGCATAGCAGTTGATCCTTGGTTTATTGTTGATAGTTTCCCAGAAGAAGCGCGAATTATTAGAACAGCTCGAGAAATTAACAATTTTAAAACAGAATGGGTTATTGAGAAAATTAAAAATGCTGCTTTAGAATTTGAATTAAAGAATAAACGAAAACCAATAATTGCTTGTATGGGCTTAGCATTTAAACCGGACATAGATGATTTGCGTGAATCTCCAGCTTTATATGTTACTCAGAGTTTAATTCGTTTTGGTTATAATGTTTTACCTGTTGAACCAAATATTACAAAAGATAAGCATATGCAAATTTATTCAATAGAAGAAGCGGTAGGAAAAGCAGATATTGTAGCCTATTTAGTAGCGCATAAAGAGTTTATTGCATTGAAAGCTACTAATGATATTGTATTAAACTTTGTAGCTTAAGAAATACGAACTAGTATGCTGTTTAATTCTATTGATTTTGCCATATTTTTCCCACTATTTTTTGTGATATATTGGATAGTAGCGAAAAAACTAACGCTTAGGAATATTTTTATTCTTTTGGCAAGTTACTTGTTTTATGGTTGGTGGGATTGGCGTTTTTTATCTCTTATTGTTATTAGTTCACTAGTTGATTTTGCTGTTGGAAGACAATTGTACAGGACAGATAATAAGCGGAAAAGAACGATGCTACTTATCGTTAGTTTGTTAGTTAACCTCGGATTCCTGGCTTATTTTAAGTATACAAATTTCTTTATTGACTCATTTATCAAGTCTTTTAGATTGTTTGGTGGAACATTAGAATCATTTTCTTTAAATATAATTCTACCGGTTGGAATAAGTTTTTACACTTTTCAAACCCTTAGTTATACTATTGACATCTATAGAGGAAGACTAAAACCTACTAATAATTGGTTGGCATTTTTCTCTTTTGTGGCATTTTTTCCGCAACTCGTTGCCGGACCAATTGAAAGAGCATCGCACTTGCTTCCGCAGTTTTTTAAAGTACATAAATTCAACTATCAAGCACTGCGTAGTGGTTTGTTATTGATAGGATTTGGCTTGTTTAAAAAAATGGTAATTGCCGATAGATTGGCAATTGTTGTAAATGAAGTGTACAATAATCCTGAAGCCTATTCTGGAGTTAATTTAATAGTAGCTACAGTATTCTTTGCATTTCAAATATATTGTGATTTTTCAGGATATTCGGATATTGCCATTGGGATTTCTCGGACAATAGGATTTGACATTATGAAGAATTTTGACAGCCCCTATTTTTCAAAATCGATAACAGAATTTTGGCATAGATGGCACATTTCATTATCTACCTGGTTTAGAGATTATGTATACATTCCTTTAGGAGGCAGTCGCAAAGGGAAGTACCGAACCTATTTGAATCTTTTTTTGGTTTTTGTAATCAGCGGCCTCTGGCACGGTGCGGCTATTACTTTTGTAATTTGGGGATTTATCCATGGGGTGATGATTGTTCTGGAAAAAATAACGTCAAAATGGAGAGCTGATTTCTTTGAGAAAATAAGAGTTGGTAAAAATATTGGATATGAAAGAATACTATTTCTTGTTTTCACTTTTTCAGTAGTGACCTTCGCTTGGATCTTTTTTAGAGCAAATTCATTTTCAGATTCCGTTTATATTGTACAACACCTTTTTGATTTTACCACACAAAAAAATATTTTTGAATTGGGTTTGCCAAAGCATGAATTTAATTTCGCCATAATTAGTATCTTGTTTCTTTTGATTTTTGATTATATCCATAGAAGGTATAACGCATTTAGATTGCTTAATAAGTTGCATTTTTCATTGAGAAGTGTAGTATATGTTTGTATCGCTTTTGTGATTATTATTTTTGGTATTTATGGTGATGACAATGTATCTGAATTTATTTACTTTCAATTTTAGTCATGACAAAGCCTAGTATTTCTATAATCACGTTTATAGTAATATTTTGTGCTAGTTTGATCTATTTGAATAAGGTTTTTAAAACGGCTCATTTCTACTTGAATACAACAGAGGGGTTTGAAGAGTTGTCTAATAACACAAATATAGATGTAGTATTTTATGGTAGTTCCCATGCGTATACGTCTATAAATCCATTGATAATTAATAATTCATGTAATACAATAAGTTATAATTTGGGTTCGAGCGCCTTAAGACTACTTTTTACGGAATTAGTAATTGAAGAATCGATCAGGTATAACAAACCAGAACTAATGGTCATTGAAGTACATAGTAATTCTATTAAAATACCGATTAGAAAAGAAATCAAATATTTCCAGTATTATGCTTTAGATTTTATTCCAAATTATGTATTATCTAAAATTGATAAAACAAGAAAAGTTTACAAAAAAAGTGAATTTCTAAGCGTGTTTTCACCATTAATTAGAAATCATACTAAATGGAATATGCAAGACTTTTTTAGTTTAGATAGAAAGGAAAATTTAGATTTATCGAATCATTATTATGCTGGTTTTCGGGGTGCAATACGTTCAGTAAAAAAGGAACAAACAGAGAAGTATAAGAACTTTCAAATAGAAGAGATAAAAGTTGATACTTTGAAGGAGAAAATGACCAAATTAGAAGAAATTGAGGTCGACAAGATTATTGCAATAGCAAAGAAGGAAGACATACAAATTTTGTTCTTTTCAGCCCCAACAATAAAAAGCAGATTTGAAAACTATAATTTCTTTTATGAGTTAAATCAATATTTTGAAAATAGGGGTGTTAAATATATTAATACGAATGACTATATTGCGAAAATCGGACTAGAATTAAAAGATTTTAGAGATTTAGACCATTTAAATACAAGTGGTAGTAACAAAGTGTCTGAATTCTTAGCGACCTATATAAATAATGAATTTTCTCTTTCAGATAGATCTTCAGATGAAATCTGGAAAAAGAATCTTGAGAGTTTAAAAGAATTTGAATTACTAGTAAAGAATAATGACTAACAACGGGCTCAAGCCAAGATAATTGTTAACAAACGAAGAGGATTGATAGACAAACTTTCTTCTGGTTTGCGATATTAGAATTTAAAGTAGCAAAGTAACATATGAAAAAAAGTATTCTTTCTATCATAGTATTTATCCTATTGTTTTTCTCTAGTTGTAAGTATTTAAACAGGGTGTTCCGAACCCAACACATTTATGAAAACACTATTGAAGATTTCAGAAAATTAGCTAAAGTAACAAATATTGATGTTATTTTATATGGAAGTTCACATACCTTTACAGCTTATAACCCAGTGATTATTGATGAACATTGCCAAACGCTTAGTTATAATTTAGGTTCTGATGCACAGCGATTGCCAACAACTAATTTTGTTTTAAAAGAAACCTTTGAATATACTAAACCTAAATTGGTGATTCTAGAAGTATATTGGGCATCTATGAAGTTTCCAGAAGATGAAAAGATAAAAGGCTATCAATTAAGAGCGTTAGATTTTATTGCACCTTATAGCATAAATAGACTTGCTGCCATTGAATACCTATATGATAAAAAAGATTATCTAAACGCGCAATTTCCATTATTACGAAATCACGGAAATTGGTCTACTGCTAGTTTTACAAAACTATCAAAAAGAGCAAATATTAAGAAAGAAAGGGGTTTGTATTATGACGGATATATAGGTTTTAAAGAGATGATTTCTGAAGCGGATAAAGAAAGATTCAAAGATTTCGATAAACCAATACCAAGAAAATCTACTAAGAAAAGAGATATTTCTAAGGAAGAAAAAAAAGAGCTCATTCGTTTTGTTAATATCGCAAAAAAGGCTGGCTCAGAAGTATTGATTATCTCTTCACCTGATCTTAGAGCACGCCTTTTCCCTAGTTTTTTTGACCAACTTAATATTTTGACAGACTCACTAGATGTGCCATTTTTGAATTTAAATAATCACTATGATGATATAGGTTTAAGTGTAAATGATTTTAAAGATAAATCTCATTTAAACCTAAAAGGAGGTAGTAAATCCACAATGTTTTTAGCAAAATATATTAACCAAAATTTCAAACTTCCCAACAGAAAATCAGAAAAAATCTGGAAGAAGAAGAGTGTAGATTACGATAATTTCGTCAAACAATATGAAGATACTCATTCTAATGAAGTAGAACAAAATTCCAGTTT
>RCND010002469.1_pt1 | contig 10197 bp, 9 predicted proteins | sample 2041351 | NCBI WGS metagenome assembly RCND01 (sample SAMN09708230, study PRJNA481090) | Marine sediment metagenome, whole genome shotgun sequencing project. | biome: marine sediment; feature: ocean; material: sediment; isolation source: Sewage treatment plant 12B marine sediment (STP12B) ...
GAGACAGAGACGAAAAACTCATCACTAGTAATCCAAACTTCAGAAGAATCTGCTTTATCGGCAGGAGGATTTTTTGAAGGCCACCAGTCACTTGAGCCATATGGTTCGCTTAAAGTCCAGATTGCCGGATTTCCATCTTCAACACTAAATTCAAAGCTGCCCAATCCGGAATTTCCTGGGGTTCCACTGTAAGCTATGTTAACAGAAAATTCCTCACCAATATTATATGATTTATCTAATGTTATGTTGATTTTGTCCTCTAGAAATGTAAAAGCCAAAAAATTCCCATTTGATTTAATCGAACTAATATTAAAATAATCCTCAAGATCAAAAAAAGCGGTTGTTAAATTTTCTTCCAAACTTTTGGCATTTATTGTTACAATCCCGGAAATTGTTCTGTTATTAAATGATAAATTAAGATCAAGCTTATAAAAAGTTACATCAATTCTGCTATCACCTGGATAGTTTATTTTTGAAGCCTTATGTAACTTAGTAAAATGCTTTATCTTTGATATAGAACATAAATGTTCTTTTGTTTGAGCATAAGTTTGCGAAGCAATAAATACAAGAATTACTAATAATAGACGTTTCATAAATTGCCCAAGTCTTACATTTAAATTATTATATGAACAATAATTATAAGGGTATTTGAAAGTAAATAAAGGACAAAAAAAATCCCCAAAATCAATTATCAGATATTGGGGATACCAATGTAATCATTTCTTTATTATTAGAGAAGTAAACTGAGTAAAATACCTGCCGCCACGGCAGAACCAATTACACCCGAAACATTAGGGGCCATTGCATGCATCAGCAAGTAGTTTGAAGGGTCCTCTTTAATACCTAAATGTTGCACCACTCTTGCACTGTCAGGTACAGCAGAAACGCCTGCTGCTCCAATCATTGGATTTAATTTATCGCCCTCTTTAAGAAAGATGTTCATAAATTTGGCAAATAATACCCCTCCGGCAGTTGCTATCATAAAAGAAATTGCACCAAGTACAAATATTAAAATTGAAGCGGGAGTTAAAAATGTAGTTGCCTGGGTTGAAGCTCCAACTGTTAAACCAAGTAATATTGTTACAATATCAATTAAGGGTTTACTTGCTGTATCGGCTAAACGCTTTGTAACGCCGGATTCTTTAAGCAGATTACCAAAAAACAACATACCTAAAAGTGGAAGTCCGCCTGGAGAAATAAATGTAGTTAGTAATAATGCTACAATCGGAAAAATTATTTTTTCAGTTCTCGAAACCGATCTTGGTGGTTTCATTTTAATTTTTCTTTCTTTATCACTAGTTAACAATTTAATTATTGGTGGTTGAATAACCGGCACTAATGCCATATATGAATATGCCGCAATTGCAATGGCTCCTAATAGCTGTGGAGCTAATTTTGATGATAAAAATATAGCTGTAGGCCCATCTGCTCCACCAATAATACCAATAGCAGCTGCTTGCTGAGCAGTGAATCCAAGTGTAATGGCAGCAATGTAAGTTAGAAAAATACCAACTTGAGCTGCCGCTCCTAGTAGAACCAATTTAGGATTAGATATTAGTGCAGAGAAATCAGTCATTGCTCCAATACCTAAAAATATTAAAGGCGGGTATACTCCCTTTAACACTCCAAAATATAAAATATTTAAAACACTGCCGTCTTCATAAATTCCTAACTGAAGACCAACTCCTTCAAAAAAAGGAATATTACCTACCAAAATTCCAAAACCAATTGGCACCAATAATAATGGTTCGTATTCCTTTGCAATACCAAGATAAATGAAAAATGAACCAACAAGGAGCATAACAACATGCCCAATAGTTAAGTTTGCAAATCCGGTATATTGAAAAAACTGAGTAAAACCATTAAAAAACTGATCAATAAATTCCATTTAATTAACTCCCAATTTCAACTAAAAGATCACCCTCTAAAACAGAATCTCCAACATTAATTTTTAGACTGGAGATCTTGCCGGCTTTATCAGCTTTTATATTGTTCTCCATTTTCATGGCTTCCATTATAAGAAGAGTATCACCAACTTTAACCTCGTCGCCAACTTTTACTTTAACTTCTAAAATTGTTCCCGGTAAAGGGGCTCTTACTCCACCACCGGTTGGTTTTGGGGCTGGCATTGAGGATTGAGGTGTTGTGGAATCAGTAGATGGAACTGCTCTAGCTCTTACTAATTTTGGAGTCTTTGAAGATTTAATCTCTTTGTGTATTTCAACTTCATATTTACTCCCGTTTACTTCTACCTCAGCAATATTATCTTCAATATTATGAAGCTCCACATCGTATTTATTACCTCTAATTGTAAAACTAAATTTTTTCATTTTAATTGTTCCTTAATACTTTGGGGTTTGTCTTAAACCATAAAGTTTTGAATTCCATGGTGAATATACACTCTGAACTTTTTTAATTGTAATTACAGTATTTTCAAAATCATGTGCTTCTTGAAAATGAAGTATAATACCCGTAGATATTGCTGCAATAGTTTCTCCGGATATACTCAATTCATCATGTTCGACAGTATGTTTCCCGGATTTCAATAATCTTTTTCTCAAATTAAGATTTAATAGTTTAGTTAAGTTTACAAGAGTAACGAACAATGAAAGCAAGGCTAAAAAAACAATTGTATAACCAAGTACAGTCAAAATAACATCAGAACTACTAAGATTATTAATGTTAAAGCTTAATTTGTTTACAACACTATCTTGAGTTGCTGCATTTATCAGTGAATCTTTAGTCACATTAACAGTATCTGAATTTATGCTTTGAAAAACCATTTCTTATCCAAATTATAGTGGTAAATTTGAGTGTTTTTTTGGCGGATTTATATCTTTTTTTGTCGCCAACATTTGTAGTGCTCTAATAATTCTAAAACGAGTATTTCTTGGTTCAATCACATCATCAATGTAACCATATTTAGCTGCCACATAAGGATTAGCAAATTTATCTTTATACTCTTTTTCTTTTTCTTTTAAGAAGTTAGCTTTTGCTTCCGGGTCTTCAATTGATTTTGCTTCTCTTGAATGAAGTACTTCTATAGCACCTTTGGGACCCATCACTGCAATTTCAGCTCCCGGCCAAGCATAGTTTATATCTCCGCGCAAATGCTTAGAACTCATTACATCGTAAGCTCCACCATATGCTTTTCGCAAGATAATAGTAATCTTTGGTACAGTTGCTTCTCCATAAGCATAAAGCAGTTTTGCTCCGTGAATAATTATTCCGCCATATTCTTGAGTAGTTCCCGGCAAGAAGCCCGGAACATCAACAAATGTAACAATCGGAATATTAAATGCATCACAAAATCTCACAAATCTTGCCGCTTTTCTTGAAGCGTTTATGTCTAAAACACCCGCTAAGTAATTTGGTTGATTAGCAACAATTCCTACTGGAGAGCCATTAAATTTAGCATATCCGGTTACAATATTTGGCGCATAATGTCGTTGAACTTCTAAAAATTCAGCATTATCAACAACTGAAAAAATCACATCTTTAACATCGTAAGGTTTATTTGGACTATCAGGAATTATTTCATTAAGTGCATCATCTAATCTATCGATTGGGTCATCACAAACTGTTTTAGGTGGATCTTCCATATTGTTCTGAGGAAGATAGCTTAAAAGTTTTCTAATTATTTGAATTCCTTCTTCTTCATTTTCTGCAGCGAAATGTGCAACTCCTGATTTAGTCGTGTGAACAGAAGCGCCGCCAAGTTCTTCATCTGTTACAATTTCGTTTGTTACAGTTTTTACCACTTTAGGTCCGGTAACAAACATATAGCTTGTACCTTTGCTCATAATTGTGAAATCAGTAAGAGCTGGGGAATAAACTGCACCACCTGCACAAGGACCAAAAATTGCTGAAATTTGAGGAACTACTCCTGATGCCATTATATTTCTTTGAAAGATATCAGCATATCCGCCAAGACTTTTAACACCTTCTTGGATTCTCGCACCGCCGCTATCATTTATACCGATAACGGGAGCCCCAACCTTCATGGCTTTATCCATTACCTTGCAAATTTTTTGCGCGTACATTTCTGAGAGCGAGCCACCAAATACAGTAAAATCTTGGGAGAATACATAGACTAATCTTCCATCAATAGTTCCATAACCTGTGACAACACCGTCTGAAAGATAAGATTGTTTGTCCAGTCCAAAATCAACTGTTCTGTGAGAGACGAACATATCAAATTCTTCAAAAGACCCGTCATCCAAGAGCATATCAATTCTTTCTCTTGCTGTATACTTCCCTTTACTGTGCTGCACTTCAATTCGTTTCTCACCGCCTCCTAAACGAGCTTTTTCACGCATTGCCATCAATTCTTTAATTTTATCTTGAATTGCCATTTTTTCTCCTTAATGAGATCAAGTTTTTTCTATAAAATTATAATTTAATTTTTGCTATTATCTTCGCATAGTTCGGTAAGAACACCATAAGTTGACTTAGGATGCATAAATGCAATATCCAATCCTTCGGCGCCCTTTCGCGGTTGTTCATCAATAAGTCTTACACCTTTTTCTTTAGCTTCATTAAGTGCTAATTGCAAACCGTTAACATTAAATGCCAAATGATGGATGCCTTCACCTTTTTTTTCTATAAATTTTCCAATCGGTCCTTCCGGATCAGTTGATTCTAGAAGTTCAATTTTGGTTTGTCCAACCTTAAAGAAAGCTGTTTTTACTTTTTGGTCAGTTACTTCTTCAACTGAATAACATTTTAATCCAAGAATATCTTCATAGTATTTAATGGATTCATCCAAATTTTTAACTACTATTCCAATATGCTCAATATGTGTAAGTTCCATCTTGCTATCCTTTTAATTTTAAGATTTTTCACTATCAATTAGCGTGCCGTATAAGAATGATAGGGGAGGATAAAAAATATTTATATTAAGCACATAAGTTACATAATTATTTTATTTTTATAAAATTTAGTCACATTAACAATTATTATTTCTCATTTGTTAGAAGAAGTGTTTTAGTCCTAGGAATTAATTTTACCATAATTAAAAATTGTCTTGACAAAAAAAATAATTAAGCATATTTTTAAAGTTAGAATTTTTATTCCGCGGTAGCTCAATGGTAGAGCATTCGGCTGTTAACCGAAGGGTTGTAAGTTCGAGTCTTACCCGCGGAGCAGAGCCCAAGAAATATTCTTGGGCTTTTTCATTTCTCAGCCAGATCAAAATAGGAAATACTTTTAACCTTTTATCTTGCCATCATGTTACGTATTATTTAGTAATTATTGTTATATTACTAAGTAGCATGCAATAATTTGTATTCCAAAGGAATTATTATAAATAAATTGAAAGTTGATAATGAGTAAAATTAAAAATAAACATACATTCCACATCCCAGTAATGGGCACTGCATTTACAATCGATTCTCCTATTAAAGTTGCTAAATATGGCATTTCATCAGTTGTATCCCTTGTAGATGATATTCTTATTGAAAATATGAGAGAACATTATTCAAAAAAAATGAATTTGCCATTTAAAGGAATTTCTGAGAAAATAGAAGACTTTAGAGCAAAAAGAATTACCGAGTATCTAAATTTTATGGATGAAATTGTAAAAGAAAAGTTTAATGAATTGAAAGAATCCTACAGTAAAAATTTGGATGAAATTCATAAATATTTGGACATGCTTCCGGATGCTGCATTTTTAAAAGCAGAGTTTAACAAGCTTATTGAAAACAATGTTTATCTAAAAAAGATTCAAGCTTGGCTCGATGAACATTTGCACCCCGGTTCGATTGATGTAAATATAATGACAAAGTTAGATAAAGCTAACTACAATAATAAAGAAGTTCTTCCAGCTGAATTTAATGATGCTCACGCTTCATTGAGAGGTTTTGCCAATAGCAAATTAGAATCATCTCTGATTTTCTCTGCAGGAATGAATCCAAGGCTTTACAGCTATCTGGAAAAATTTGATGATTTCTTTCCTGATGAAAATGGTTACATAAAAAAGAAAATAGTTATTAAAGTTAGTGATTATAGGTCTGCATTAATTCAGGGGAAGTTTCTTGCAAAAAAAGGAATTTGGGTTTCAGAGTATAGAGTTGAATCCGGCTTAAATTGCGGCGGACACGCTTTTGCGACAGATGGTTTCTTAATGGGTCCAATTTTAGAAGAGTTCAAAAATAAGAGACTTGAGCTGGTTGACACTGTTCATAAAATTTTTGTTGCGGGATTGAAAAACAAAAATAAAAATATTCCAAGTTCACCATTACCTGTACTCGTTACTGCCCAAGGGGGAGTAGGAACTGCTACCGAACATGAATTTTTAATGGAGCATTACAATTTAGATTCGGTTGGATGGGGCACTCCTTTGCTTTTAGTCCCTGAGGTTACCAATGTTGATGAAAAAACACTAAAATTATTAAGCGGAGCAAAAGAAGAAGACCTTTATCTAAGTGAAATTTCTCCTCTTGGTGTACCATTTAATTCTGTAAAAGGGAATACACAAGAGATTGATAAACTTGAGTTAGATGAAAAGGGAAGACCGGGCAGTTCTTGTCCTAAAAAGTTTTTAACATTTAATACAGAATTTACAGAAAATGCAATCTGTACAGCTTCCAGACAGTATCAAAATTTTAAGTTAAATGAACTTGATAAAAAAGAATTATCAACCGAAGATTACGCATATAAAAGAAGTAAAATTATTGAAAAGGAATGTTTGTGTATTGGGCTGGCAAATTCAACACGACCTTTGCATGGCATTGATAATAAAATTAAAAGTGATGGTGTTTCTGTCTGTCCAGGACCAAACCTGGCTTATTTTTCTGAGGTGCTTTCTCTAAAGGAAATGGTTGACCATATTTATGGGAAAATAAATGTAATTAAGAGAAAAGACAGACCAAATTTATTTATGAAAGAATTATCTCTTTACTTTGACTACCTTAAGAATAGAATTGAGGAAATAGAAACACCTTTATCTGAAAAGCAAATCGCTTACTTTAATAAATTCATAAATAACATGAATGATGGAATTGATTATTACAAAGGTCTATTTGAAGAAGTAAAGCACATATTTGAAGATGTTAAAGAAGATTTTCTTATTGAACTAGAAGCAATTGAAAAGTCAGTTAACAATTTACTTTTACCGGAACTTGTACTTGTTAAAGTAGGTTAATTTCTAAAAAATATTTTATTCATTTTATAGTTTGATTCTCTTTTTTACCAAAAAGGTTGAGAGTCAAACTTTTTTTATTTTTCCCCGTCAAATAATTATTCATTGATAATTCGATAATTTTAACCACAGAAATTTATTCTGTTTTTATATAGTTTTAATCTCAAATTTAACCAACATAAAAAATTGAATAATACCTTTAAGAAAATAGTTTTAATCATACTGCTAATATTGGTCTTACCGATCACCGCATTTTTTATTTATCAATTTGCCACTCTTAATGAGAGTGAAGGCGAAATAAATAAAATTTACATCCAGCAGCTTGAAGCAATTATTTATTCTGTTAATCAATATTCAGAGGATGTTGTTAGCAGTTGGGTAAATGATATTGATCTATTTCTGAAGTCCGGTCAATCGGATGATAAAGGAAATTTTAATTTATTTCTCAATGATAATACATCAATAAAAAATATTTTTATTGCTGATGCGGATAACTATTATAGCTCATTATCTTTTTATAGTCCTTTAAATTCCGTAGATATTTCTAAAGACTCATTAATTAGTTTCTTAGATCAGAATAATCAAGTTGTAGAAAGACTAAAAAATTTTTTGGATGTTGGATACCAAAAGATTGAGACGATCGGAAAGTTCAATAACACCGATTTATATTTATGTTTATTCCCGCTAATTTCTAATAGTAGTCAGAAGCAGATTGGGGGAATCTTTTTTAATCCTAATGAGTTTATTGATCTTAATCTTGCCAGTAAAATATCTCAAGCTTGCGGAGATGAATTTGTTTTAGCAGTAATTGATAAAAATAATAATATAGTTCATTCATGTGATAAAATTACTTCAAGTGAAATTTTGATCTATAAAGAACTTTGGCTTTTACCCGGATTATCACTTGGAATAAAAATGAAAAATGGAGGAATTGAAGAGTTTGTTAAGCAAAGATATTTTACAAACTTAATAATTCTAGGATCATTGTTACTAATTCTATTGCTTGGCGTGTTGCTTATCTATTATAATCTTAGAAAAGAGCTTAGGCTTACTCAATTAAAAGCTGATTTTGTTTCTAATGTTTCTCATGAACTTAGAACTCCATTATCTCTTATTAGTATGTATTCTGAGACTCTAGTTTTAGATAGAATTAAAGATGAAAACAAAAAGAAAGAGTATTATTCCATTATTAATAACGAAACAAACAGACTAAGCAAAATAGTTAACTCAATACTCAACTTTTCTAAAATGTCAGCCGGAACGCGTGAATATAATTTTGAATCTCACAATTTGATTGACCTAAATGATGAGATTATTTCTACTTATGATTATCATATAAAATCGAAAGGTTTTGATTATGAGACCAAAATTGAACATAATATTGAAGATATTAAAATTGATAAAGATGCTGTCTCAGAATCTATTATTAACTTAATTGAAAACTCAATAAAATATAGCTTAGAAAAGCAACATTTTGAAATTAAAATTGGTCATAATGAAATTGGTGCTTATTGGGAAATAAAAGATTACGGAATTGGAATTAGCGACGATGATCAGAAGAAAATATTTGATAAATTTTACCGTGTTTCAACCGGATTGGTTCATAAGACTAAAGGCACCGGTTTGGGACTTTCATTGGTAAAGCAAATAATGGAAGCGCATAGCGGAAGTATAACAGTAAAAAGTAAAGTGGGTGTTGGCAGTACTTTTCATCTACAGTTCAACTCTAATTTTGTTAAATAGAAATTGGTTTAAAAAATGAAAAAAATTTTGATAGTTGAAGACGAACAAGCAATGAGAAACGGTTTAAGAGATAATCTTGAAATTGAAAATTACGAAGTTGATGAGGCTGAAGACGGATTAACGGGATTGGAAAAAATTAAGAAAAATAATTTTGACCTAATCCTTCTAGATGTAATGATGCCTAGAATGTCTGGTTTTGATGTTTGCAAAAGGGTTCGGTCTATGGGCAATTCTACACCAATAATTTTACTCACTGCAAAAGGGGAAGAAATTGATAAAGTATTAGGACTTGAATTAGGAGCTGATGATTATATTACAAAACCATTCAGTCTAAGAGAACTACTTGCAAGAGTAAAAGCAATTTTGAGAAGAACTGAAGGAACCGTTGAAACAATAGAAATTTATGATATCGGAAAACTTAAAATGGACTTTTCTTCGTATAACGCAACTTCGAATGGTAAAGATGTGAACCTTTCACACCGTGAGTTTGAGATTCTAAAATATTTGGTCGAGCATAAAAATATGACCGTTCCTAGGGATGATCTTCTTAAAAATGTTTGGGGGCACCAAGCAAAAATTACGACTAGAACGGTTGATAACTTTATTCTTAGATTAAGACAAAAAATTGAGAGCAATGTAAATCATCCTAAAATTATACTTACGATTTATGGTATTGGCTACAAATTAGTTCTTTGATGAAGCAAAAAAAATCTGTGACATTCTTTTACAATTGTTTACAAGAGCATGACAACTTAAAAATTGATTCTTCGTCTATATAGGTAGAGAATTCAAAAAAAATAGGAGTCAGTCATGTTACACAGAAAGAAATCTATTATAGTTGTTGCATCAGAAATTTTATTGATTCTTTTTTTGTTAAGCGTAAATATGTTTGCACAGGAAACAAAAAATGTTATTTTTAGTTTAAATGATGAATCAATTGGTAACATAAAAAATGCGATACAATCCAATAATCCTGGGTTAAGAAAAAGCGGAATATATTTTGCCGGGAAATATGCTGTTGAGGAAGTCTCAGAAACTTTGCTCGATCAATTAAAGAAAGAGGAAGATCCGAGCTTAAGAGTATTAATTGTCAGAGTTTTATATATTAATGGTAATTACGAATATATGGATGAAATTTATAAAGTCGCATTAAATGATAAAAATATTGCAGTAAGGCAAATGGCTTCTGCAATCTATGATGTAATGCGAACAGAAAGATCAGTGCAAGTAGCTGACGTGAATAATTAATACAACTATATGAATAAAAGTAAAATAAATCTAAAATTACTCTGCCTTTTCTCATTAGTGTTCTT
>RCND010002470.1_pt1 | contig 10197 bp, 6 predicted proteins | sample 2041351 | NCBI WGS metagenome assembly RCND01 (sample SAMN09708230, study PRJNA481090) | Marine sediment metagenome, whole genome shotgun sequencing project. | biome: marine sediment; feature: ocean; material: sediment; isolation source: Sewage treatment plant 12B marine sediment (STP12B) ...
GCAATATTGTCCAATGCCGGACCTACCTTGCCACCAGCACCATCAACAGCATGGCAGCGAACGCATTGTGCAGTGGGGTTGCTGTTGAAAACAGTCCTTCCGGGCCACCATTCACCACCGTATAATGTTTCATTATAGGAATCTACCGTATGACCACCGCTTTTCAATTTGTCTAATTTAGCGATAAGGGATTCTGATTTTGTTGCCTCAACTGCCTCAATCAAATCAAGGATTACACCTTGGTCCAATTGTTTATTGTTTGCTTGTTGTATTAATTTTTGTAGTGTGCTTTCACTTTTTTCAAATGGGAGCTCTCCTAATACACCCAGCATTTTTTGCTGTTCTCGGATTGAACCTGATCTGAAGATGGGATCAACAATAGTTGGTAGTTTTTCCTTTGAAATTTCCATTTTGCCAATAAGTCCAACAGCTACGGCCCTCACATTTTGGTCCTTATCATGCATCCCTATTTTTATGGCCGATTCTATATTTACATAATTTAGATTCCCCAAGGCTTCTAAGGCAGCAGCCTTTACATTTGCCGATTTATGCTTGCCCATAATCATGAATAATTCCTTATTGTAAGAATCTATTTTTAAGGAACTCAAAGTTTTGGTTACCCCGATTAGGATTTCTGGGTCATTATCTTTTAAGAAACCTGAAATTTCTTTTCCAATTTTGGACTTGACCATACTTGGATCTCTTTTAATTTCACCACGATAACGCCCATCAACCCTATCTAAAACCGAAGGTTCTCCCCATGTACCCAATGCCGCCAAAGCTTCCCCCCTCAGATTACTAGCCACATCTGAGCGTTTGGCAAAAGCAATGAGATTATCCAACTCCTTTTCTCCACCTACGCGTAGGGCAGCATTTATGGCCCTTCGTAACAAGGGCTCAGAAGTAAATCTTTGTTCGGTCAACGTTTTGGCCAAGGCGGGCAGCGCTTTTTCGATGGACCAATCGTCGTTTATCGCACGAGCTGCTTCTGCAACTATATATTCGTCCTTATCATTTAAAAAATTTGCAACTTTTTCGTTTTGTAATCTTCGCAACACCAAGACGGCTGCTATTCGCAAACTTCTATTTGGATTATTGACCAAATCTGCGATAGGATCAACTTTTCCTATTCGAGACAGGGCAAGAACCGCAGCATGTCTTATGTAAATGTCTTTATCGGCATTTCTTTCGACTAAATTCAATAAAGGCTGAATGGCCTCTTCAAATTGTATTCTTCCTAAGGCTTGGGCCGCAAAAAACCGAACCCTTGCATTTTCATTTTGTAAAAGCGGAATTAAACTTTTAGCTGCCTTGGCATATTTTACATCACCCAGGACTTTTGCTGCCTGTGCCACTATTTCTAGGTCATTATCTGTCAACAATGCCATTAAGGGCTCTGCTTTATCCTTATTTTCTCTAGCAATCTGGCCTATACCCCAAATGGCATGAATTCGGGCAAACTGATGCTGTTCATCTTCGATTACTCTTTTCAAGGCCCTATAACCCCAAAAAGTACGGGTGGCCAATTCAAACTGCGCTTTTTTACGAATACGCATATCGGGATATTTTAAAAACACTACCAAATCGGTAGTCGATTCATTTTCATAATCGAGCGTCATCAGGCGTTGGGTTTCCTTTCGCTCAGCCTCAAGGTCATTTTTATCTTGGGTCACATCCAACTTCCATACCCGGCCATAGTTTTTCGTATTCCATCCTGTTATCCAATCTGAAAAATAAAGGGCGCCATCAGGCCCAAAACGGAGTCCTGTTGGTAGTACGCCACTCATAATATCTTGATCCATGCCTAAATCAAAAGATGCACCTTTCGGTTTTAAGTCAAAAGACCATATATGCGACCGACCTGGGTCACCGACAAACTCCACCAAAAAGAATTTGTTCAACCAATCTTTTCCTAAACCGGTTCCGGGGTTGAATGCCATTCCTGTAGGGCCATTGTGGAAATTCACAATAGGGGGAATAATATATGCAGCTTGCCCTTCCCAACGTGGCACAAAGAGTTTTTCATCCATCCAGACCTTATAGGCGTTGTTTTTTGGATCTGTATACTTACCATATTGCCAATTGGCACGCCAACCAGCATCGGAACCTTCAACAATGTGTACCAGACGTTCACTTTCACCCCGATGGTCTCCATCATTGTCCGATGATATTATATTCCCATAGGCATCAAAAACAAATTCATGGGTATTTCTAAGTCCGTGTGCAAATACTTCAAAATCGCTACCATCTGGGTTACAACGAACAATAACCCCTTGATTGGGATAGTGATGCTTCTCCCCATTAACCGTAGTTAGACTGGCGCCAATATCACCAATGCCCCAATATATTTTACCGTCTGGTCCTTCTATAGCTCCAGACATACCATGACCCCCAAAACCAATATGCACTGCAAAACCATGGGCCAAAGAAGTTTTTTCATCCAAGACCCCATCGCCATTGGTATCCCATAAACGCCAAAAATCAGGACCTACACCAACAAAGACGTCATCATCACGGACAAGTAAAGCACCTGCGACATCGGTAATTTCTTCATTAAAATCTTCTAAAATACGCGTGGATATATCTGCGATTCCGTTACCGGTTATGTCTTCCAACATCCAGACTTCATCTTTTTCAACAGTTAAATCGCGCCAATCATGGATACTATCGTTGTTCAAATCTTTAAGCCATTCATTCTCTTCACTTTTTTCAGGTGCAAAAGTGCTTCTTATAAATGCCCGACGATCTTCTACCGATTGCAATGCAATTGAAGGGGTCATCCAATCGCGATAACCACGAATATCGAATTCAGAGTTTTTTTGACGGTTGGTACGGGTCAAATAAATTTTACCTTCATCATCAATATCCATAGCGATGGGGTCTGGGGCCAATGAATCTGAAGCCCATAAACTTAATTCTAGTCCCTCCGCCAATTGTGCGGCAATATTCGATCGGGCCTCTATTGCTTTCGATACTCCCGTAATAGAATCTTCATAAATGACGAAAGGTGTTTCGATGGGTTTGTTTGATGTTGTATTACAGGAAAGAAAAACTTGAAATAAAGCAAAAATGAAGACAAGTGGGGAAGGCGAAATTCTAAGGTTCATCTAAAAATTTTAAAAGTATGGTTGAATCTTTTAAAAGTATGGAATTCTTATTTGTTAGGAAAATGCTTTAGGCTGAATGCTATTGTACCGACAGGAATGTAACATTTAAGCGGAAATCATTCTTTTTGCAACAACTTAATGTCCTCATTTGACGTTCATTTGAACTTCTGTTTGAAGCTCATGGTGGGTTTTAATACCTTCTCTAACAACAATTTCGACTATCTCCCCAATATCTTTTTTTGAGGTTCTAAAGTTCACAATGCATCCACGTAAACAATAGTGTTCCTTGACGATGGCATTCGATAGAAAGACTTCACCTCCTTGTTGTAGCTTATCCAATAGTGCTTCATTCAATGTGTTCAAGTATTCCTCTCTTTTCACGCTTTCTTTTGGAAGATTTTGAGTAGGGACATACCTAAAGGTGGTAATACTCAAATTTTGAGTCATAGCCTCCAATTCTGGATGGTTTTCGGCCAAATCAAACAACAATTCGGATAATTCAATATCCTCAGCTATCATTTTTTTATAGCCATCACTTCCGATTTGTTGTAATGCCATCCAAACTTTCAAGGCCCTAAAACCTCGGGAATTTTGAAGTCCATATTCATAAAAATTCAAGGATTGGCCTTCTTCAGTTTTACTGAAATTGTAATATTCTGGGTGCGAACTAAACGTATCTATAAGATGCTTGGGATTTTTAACCAAGGTACAACCTGCCTCAAGCGGGGCATATAGCCATTTATGTGGGTCCAGTGCAATGGAATCTGCCGCTTCTATACCCTCAAATAGTTCTTTTAATTCAGGAATAATCGTTGCAGGAACGCCATATGCACCATCAATATGAAACCAAAGGTCATAGGTTTTGCAGATTGAGGCAATTTCTTCTAGATTATCTACAACACCAGTGCTCACATCGCCAGCAGTACCAATAACCATAAAAGGTTGATAACCATTTACCAAATCATCTTTTATGGTTTGGTTTAAAATTTCATTGTCCATTTTATTTTCAGTATCTGTGGGAATCCAACGAACAGATTTTGACCCATGGCCAAATAAAATGGCCGCTTTTTCGACCCAAGTATGGGTAGTTTTAGAACAATAGGCAATCAGTTTGGACTGATTAGCTGCAAGCCCGTCTTCTTTGATGTTCTTTGGCGCCTTAGCCGTTCTTGCTACCAAAAATGCATTGAAGTTGGCCATATTGCCACCACTGACTAAAATACCACCATAAGTAGGGGATACACCTATGAACTCAGCCAACCATTGAACCGTTTGTTTTTCAATTTCAGTAGCCATGGGGCTCAATAACTGTGCACCAACATTTTGATTCACTGCTGCAGCCAATAAGTCGGCCAGAATCCCAATAGGAGCTGGGGACGATGTAATATATCCCATGAATTTGGGATGACCATTAAACAAAGAATGATTCAGCAATAAGTCAGAGGCTCTTGTAACTATCTCCGCGGCAGGTGTAGCATGCTCTGGCAAAGTTGAAGTGCCCAAAATATTTTCTAATTGTAAGGGAGACTCACCTTTTGTTACTGGATAATCGTCAATATTGTCAAAAAAATTGGCAATCGTATCAATCAATTGATATCCGATTTTTTTAAAATCATCTTTCTTTATTTCAATAAGTGCATCCCTATGTTCGGTCATTTTATTTATTTTATTCTTGAGGTAATTATTTTAGTATCTGCCGTGGCCCAAATGGTATTTAATCGCTCGTCGATTTCAGCTGTTTTATCGGTATCGTTAAGTTTTGAATAGGCCAATTTTAATCCATGTAAGGCCCACCCATTTTTCGGTAATCTTTCTAGATCTTCTTCATATGTATGGATTGCATCTTCGTACTTTTCTGCTTCAATTTGAACCGCTCCTAAATGATGCCTGACCGAAAAGAACCAATCTGGTGGTTCATTATAATTTAATCCGTCTTCTATTGTAGCGGCCTCACTTAGTAATACAATACTTTCGACATAATTGGATTCATTGGCTAAAATTTCAGCTTTTAGGACTCTTTTTGCGATTTGCAGCAATACATCCACCGAATTTATGTCCCAAATAGTAATTTCCTTAAGACTGTTGTCATTCGCATAATTTTCCAAAGAAAGCAACTCTTTTTTAGCACTTGCTATATCCTTTATCCCTAGGAACGCCATTCCCCGGGCGTAATTTCTAACTGCTTCTGGATATTTTAGTGTAGGGTCTTCATTCTTCATTTCAAGAATTTGTTCCCATTTTCCAAATTTTACATAAACGTAATAAGGTATGGTATAGTAATGTTGAATCGTACCCCAACCAGGTTCTTTCATTAGTAAAATATTAGAATGTGCAGCCACTTTGTCAGCGGCCTCTATTGCCCATTTGCTATTACCTTCTAATGTTGCTGTCGCCGCCATAAAATGATAATTATGAGGGAAATAGGATAGGGGATAGGCGCCCTGTGCGTTGCAAGCGGACACATAACTGCTATCTACTGCAATAGCCCTAATATTTGAGAGTGTGCCTTTGTGATAATCTCCGGTTCTTATATAAATATGGGATGGCATATGTACCAAATGCCCTGCTCCCGGTGCCAGATCCTCATCGAATAATTGCGAACTATAGAGTCCTTTTTCGGGTTCAAACGAAGTTTCCACAACATGAATATAAAAATGATGTGCTCCCGGGTGTTTGGCATTTAAAGCTATTGCGTGCTCCAATGTTGAAATTATCTTTGGGGTCCAGGCCTTAGTGTTGCCCTCTTTGTCCCATAAATCCCAAGGGTGTAGATCCATCATGGATTCAGCATATAGTGTTGCAACATCGGCATCATTGGGAAAATTTTCATAGACCTCAGCCATGGCTTTAGAATAGGCGATATCCAATTCATTTCTATCATCAACAGGGTCTTTTAGATATCGTTTTGCCAAAGCATTGATCAATGCTTTTTCCTTAGGCGAAATATCATTGTTTGATAGTTGCAAAGCTTTTTGGATAGCTATATATGCCCTTTCATAATTATCAGGTTCCATTCCCGCATTGTAGTTTGGCCCTAATACATAGGCAAAACCCCAATAGGCCATAGCGCATTCTGGATCTAATTTAGAGGCGTAGTAGAAAGAACGAGCAGCTTCTGCATGATTAAAACCATAAGCCAATACCAATCCTTGATTAACGTATTGTTGTACCAAATTACTATTTGTGGTCACTGGAAAATCAAGCACATCAAGTCCATCGATTATTGGGGCTATATTATCTGTTTTATACCAATCAGCATCTGTAGTTAAGGGTGCGCAGGCAATAAAGGGCCGTTGGGATATATCACTTGAATTGCTCTTATTTTTACATCCCATTACTAGGGATAAAATAATAATTAGCTTAAAATATTCCTTTTTCATAAGCGTTGACTTAATTTATTCTTAGGTTTATTTCTCGTCATTGAGCCAATTTTCTACAATGGCATAAAAGTTCCTTCAATTTGGAACCATAAAATCGTGATCTTAGGGGAAAACTTATTTTGGATTAAGGGGAAGTTAAATTCCAACCTTTTTGCGAAAAGCAACAAGTTACAGATAAATATTAATTAATTAATTACCTCCAAACTAAGTAAAAACTTCCTTATAAAAAATACCGATGGATAGGACCAATAACAGCCACCCAAAATAGGTTTTAAGCTTTTCTCCCCTAATAAAGGAAGAAAGGTAAATACCCAAGAATATGCCTAAGGTCGAGATTACGGTAAAAACTAATAGAAAACTCCAGTTTATTTCCAAATTCCCCAAATCGCCCATAAACCCGATCAATGATTTTAGGGCAATAATAAACAACGAAGTTGCTACTGCTTTCTTCATTGGTAGTTTTACCAATAAAACCAAGGTTGGAATAATCAAAAAACCTCCACCGACTCCAACAACTCCAGTAAATAGGCCAATCATAATGCCTTCCAATACTATCAAAGGATAATTGTACCGATTCAAGTGGTTATGATCATTCAACGACTTCCTTTTGCGTATCATTGAAAGAGCACATAATAGCATGATAACGGCTAAAAACACCATAATCGCCATATCCTTAGTAACCACAAAATCTTTAAATGCGATTATTTCGATTGGAATTATCGGAAGTATATATTTACGGACTACATATACGGCAATGAAAGCCGGGATAGCAAAAACAATGGCTATTTTAAAATCTACCAATCCCTTTTTCCAATTTCTAAGCACCCCTATGGTCGAAGAAGTGCCTACAACAAAAAGCGAATACGCAGTTGTTGTAATTGGACTGATATGGAATAAATAGGTAAAAATGGGGATTGCGATTAGTGAACCCCCACTACCCATTAGACCCAAAACAAGGCCGACCAATAAGGCCCCTAAATAACCAAAAATCTGTATGGTTTCCATTTATACTTTAAAATTCAATGTTCCCTTGGTTTGGTCCTTGTTGTATTTATCAAAAACCTTATAGGGTCATGAAAGTGGTTGATTATTGCCCTTCCTTAATGTAGCCCCAGCCTTGTCCTTGTTTTTGGATGATCTCTAAAATACCATCTGGTACTGCCCTAACACCGGAAACCAGTTGCGAAGCATCAATTTTATGACGATTCAAGGAGGCTTGGCAAACCACAAAATCTACATTTTCATTTTGGGCAAGTGCTTCCATGTCGGCTGAAACGGTTGATTTATCTTTTATAACCATTACGTAGGCTCCGCTGTACATGACCACCTCGAACAGCGAATCTGGGTAAGCCTTGGACATCATTTTCACATGTCTCATCGCTGATTCGTGCACACCGGTATTGCTACTCGTAACATCAAATACGATTTTTACCGGCTTTTCTTGGGCGAGGACCATTGTGCTGAATAAGCACAGTATTACTAAATTTACTATCGTTTTCATCTGTTTATATTTATAGATTATTGATATAACTTATTCTCCCGCAAAAATGTATCCGCAGCCATTTTCTTGTGCACGACCTAGTGCCCAAACTCCTGAAGGTACTTGTTGAATACCTGGCAGAACACCACTAACCCAATCCTCATAGACTGCCTTTGGGTCTAAATTCATTTTGGTAGCTACAGCATTGCTATATACCTTGGTTGCCAAGTCACAAGCACAGAACATTGCGCCTCTTTCTTGTAAGCGTTTTATACCATCTATTCCCGGCATTGGAAAATCCCCTTCTTTAGGCTCATAATATGGGTTTCTAAGTGATGGCTTTCCAGTGGAGTTATCGGTTACGCCAAATACCTCCCCAAGGTGGTATTTTTTCCATAGCCGATCTTCCAATGCCAATCCTAATGCACTATGTCTTAAAACGGTCATGGCTGTCATATCTGTATCAGTGGTACCGGTTCCATTATTGGTCATATAAAATGCCCAGTTCCAGATAATCGGGAATCCATCATGTGGAGTTGATCCGTCATAAACAATACGGTGTGTTCCTTTAATATTTTTGAACCAATCGTCAGCACTGTTCATTGCAGTTAACGCTGCAGAAGGTGATTTTGCATAAATGGGGTTCGTAAGTACACCAATGGTACTTGCAGTTGCACCAAGAGCAAGCGCTCCGATAAATTGTCGTCTAGAATTGTTGTTTTTTGTTTTCATCATACATTTATTTGGTCTTAACCATGTTATACTCTTGTTTATAATAATTCATTATAGCCTGAAATGGCCCTAGTTGGTGTTGTTCTATTGAAAAGGAATCGGCATAAGGAGGATAGGGGGTGGATACTGGTTTTCTCTTTAGATCGGGAAAATCCTTCTCTGGATTGGCTTTCAAGGGCCGTTTTTGTTGATTTATATAACCGGCAACATCATAAGCTTCTTTATCTGAAAGTAAAGGTGCATCATAGGTAGTTCCAAAGGGCATATTGCCCTTGATGAATCTAGCGGCTGTGATAACACGAGTCATACCAGCGCCATTATTAAACGAATCATCACCCCATAACGGAGGATATTCATAGGTAAAGCCATCTGATGATTTTTTGCCTTGACCATCAATGCCATGACATACAGTACAGGTAGCAGTAAACACCTGTTTGCCATGTTCAAGATTTACTTCTCTTTCAGGAATTTCGATTTTGACGAATCCCTGTCCAAATATTTTTCCGTCTTCAGGCGCAAATCTACTTAGCCAGGTCAAGTATGTAACAAATGCTTTCATTTCCTTTCCGTTAGGAGGCATTGTCCTTCCGTTCATGCTCCGCTCCATACAGCCATTGATCCGTTCCTCAATGGTACCTATTTTATTTTCCCTGCCCCGAAACTGTGGAAACCTATTTATAATTCCAACCAATGATCCTGAAAAAGGTTTCGTGCCCGATTGCAAATGACAATTGTTACATGCCAATCTATTGCCCGAATACACCATGTCTGGGTCGCCATTGTCAGGGCCAATGTATTTGGGCGAATTTTTGAAGAGCTCATGACCATATTTTACAACTTCATTTTCCTTGGAATCGTCCAATAGAGAAATATCATATTCTGATGCTACTGGGCCAAGTGTAATTTCCATTAACGGTATTGGGTCTTTGGCAAAGGCATCAAAATAAAACAGAAGGGTAGCTGTTAGTATTAACACCATCAAACTGCAGCATATGGTGACTTGTCGTACCAGTTTTTTAATCAAGTATGTAGATTCATCTTTCATTAGTAAATGTGCTACTTCTCTTTGTTCTTAGTTATGGTGGGGGAGTGTTACAAGTTTAGCTTCGCTCTTCATTTTCATAGTGGTACTTATAATAAATCTAATACTCAACAGAATGATAAAATGCCTTTTTTGGAATCTGGAATTATATCATTGGTAATTTAAAGGGGGAGACATGCAATGATACCGAATCAAATAGTGATGTTTTTAAGGGCATTGCATTTAAAGATAGCGAATTTAACAAAGTAGTATCGGAATGACAGCTAAACTGTGCAATGGGATTCTTACTCGGTTAAATCCGCTAATTATTCTGTATAAATGGTATTGCCCTTAAAAAGATGCCAATGTTAAAAGTGACAATCCTGAATTTCAATTAGCCGGTTTTATATTCTGATTTACACGGAAAAAATTATTCGGATCGTACTTCTTTTTGATTTTGGTCAACCGCTCATAATT
>RCND010002471.1_pt1 | contig 10197 bp, 8 predicted proteins | sample 2041351 | NCBI WGS metagenome assembly RCND01 (sample SAMN09708230, study PRJNA481090) | Marine sediment metagenome, whole genome shotgun sequencing project. | biome: marine sediment; feature: ocean; material: sediment; isolation source: Sewage treatment plant 12B marine sediment (STP12B) ...
TTGAATTTTCTAATAATTCATTTAGTAAGTTAACTAGGATATGAGTTTCGGTCGGTAGAGTATCTCCGGCATAAACAATTGACTTTCCTTTGTTATTTGCTAAATCATTTACTAATTGATTTAACTTTTCAATATCCAAACTATTTTCAGAAGCTAAATTATTAAGTGACTTTGAATTTAGGAGTGATTTTACATTTGAGTCTATTCGATTACTTTGAATAGCATTCTTTTTTACTAATTCATTTATTATAGAAAGAACTAAATCAAACTGAAGCTGTGGTTTTAATCTTAACCTTACATCAGAGTTCATTCCTGTTAAACTCATGCCTACTTCAACTGTGTATAGTTTGCTGAGAGATTTACTATTAATTATATCTCTGCCTTCTGTATAAAGAATTCTATTTTCTGCTGTATTACCTTCCCTGCCCAAAAAATCAGATTCAAGTGATAAAATCAAATTTGCTTCATTCCATTTAATCGAAGGAATTACTTTCTGCCCAAATGATTTTCCCCAAGCATCTACTCTATTATTCTTGTTGAAAATTTGAGTAGTGTAAATTCTAACGTTAGTATATTTATCTTTAAACTGGTCTATGACTTCGAGAGTAACGGGAGACGTAATTGGATTTGTAATGAAAGCTATTTCTTTACCTTCTGAGATAGCTTTGTCAAATTGCTTAACTAGTTCTTCATTTATTTTTTTCCAAGAAACTTTTCTGCTGCCAATTTTTGGCTCCTGAAGTCTTTCCGGATCATAAAGATTTAAAATACTTGCATGAACTTTTGATGGAATTTTTCCTCTATTTATTTCATCGTCGGGATTTCCTTCAATTTTTATCGGTCTCCCTTCTCTGGTCTTAATTAAAATTCCATAAGAAATTCCATCATCATAAAAAGTAGATGCATAATAGTTTGGTTTGCCGGGTAAAATTTCTTCGGGTCTATCAACGTAAGGAACAATTTCACCTTTGTCCCTATAATTTGTACAAGCAGTGGCAGCATAGGCACTAGATGCAGCCAAAACGGCTAAAAATTTTCTTCTGGAAAATTTATTCATGTCATCCGGATTAAAATCGTCAGTTACCCCTTCTTTGAATTCATCTAATTTTGTTTTAAGAACTTCAGGGTCTTCTTGATATTCTTTTATACTTTTCCAGATATTTGTGTTTTTGGACATATTCAATAAAACCTTATTTATTTCTTTTTACAGAATTTGGGTGAAGTTTCACTTTAATGTTTAAAGGCAAATTGTGTTTTGACCTGCCAAATAAATTCACAGGGAAAGTTGATAACAACAAAGTTCCAATTGCACTTAATGATATTTTATTAAAAAATTTTCTTCTTCCAATCTCTTTCATTTTTTTAATTTCCTCATCTATGACAAGCTGCACAATTAGTTGGCCCAAGATTTACATTTTCCAAGTAAGGTAGTTGTTCTTTGGGATTCCTATGACAATCTAAACATGCCGTCATAGTCCACCCTCTTACTTGACTCACAACTTCCATATCGGCAATATTGCCATGACACGTTTCACACTTCATTCCTTTATTAACATGGACCGAATGATTAAAATATGCATATTCAGGAACTCTATGAATTCGCTTCCAAGGTATAGGAGTTTTCTCTTCGTAATATTTCGCCAGTTTAATTATTTCCGGCTGCTTTGCTCTTGCAACTGTATGACAATTCATACAAATATTTGCGGATGGTACAAGTGCGTGTCTTCCTTTGGTTACTCCAGTATGACAATATTGGCAATCAATTTTCATTTGTCCTGCATGCAGTTTATGGGAGTATGCAATAGGTTGATCTGGTGCATATCCTATTCCATCACGCTCAGGTCTTGAAACATAAAAAGTAATTATAAAGGAAAGAACTATTACAAATAAAGTTAAAGGTAAGCGTACTTTAAGTGTGTAATCAAGAAAAGACTTTTTCATTTATTCCCTGAATTAATTTTATTTCTTATAAGTTCGATGATTTTGATAAACGATTTTAACAATGGATATTTGAGCTAAATAGAAATAATTTGTTAATTTAAGATATAAAATTTCTTGAAAAAAAAATAATAATAATCGATGTTTTATCTGATAAGCATAGTTTCTTTCAAACTTTACTTTTTACGTTCAACCACAAAGTTAACTAGGGATTCTAATGAATCTCTACTTTCTGATTTCGGGAAATTGCTTAATGATTCCTTGGCTTTGTGTGCATAATCTTCTGCAACAGCTTGAGCAAATTCAATCCCCTTATACTTTTTCACAAATTCTATAATTGTCTCAATATTATTTTTCTTCTTTCCGTTCTTAACTAGTTTGATTATTTCTGCCTTCTCACTTTTGGATGCGTTTTCTAATGAGTGAATTAGGGGTAGAGTAATTTTCTTATCCTTAATATCTGCACCAAGAGGTTTGCCTACCAATTTAGTGGATCCGATATAATCTAAAATATCATCTCTTATTTGAAAAGATAATCCCAAATATTCACCAAAATCTCTCATTTTTTCAATATCTTCTTTATTGTTGGTAGTGCTTGTAGCACCAATTTCACAACATGTTGACAGTAGGGATGCAGTTTTATCGGAGATAATTCTAAAGTATGTCTCTTTATCAATATTTAATTTTTGAGTTTTCTTAATTTGGAGCAGCTCACCTTCAGACATTCTTTTAACGGTATTGGTAATAATTTCCAGAAAATCAAAATCTTTTCCTTCAATTGATACTAATAGTCCTCGTGATAAAAGATAATCACCCATAAGAACTGCAATTTTATTTTTCCAAACAGCATTAATTGAAGGAAGTCCCCTTCTCTTTTCAGCGCCGTCAACAACATCATCATGAACAAGGGTTGCGGTGTGCAATAACTCAACTAGGGTTGCACCTCTAAAAGTTCTTTCGTTTATTTCGCCAATAACTTTACCGGAAAGTAATACAAGCAAGGGTCTAATCTTTTTTCCCTTTTGCTTTAAAATATACTTAGTAACGATATCGACAATACCAACTTTAGACTTTAATGATTCCTTGAATAGTTGATTAAATTGAACTAAATCGTTTTTGATGGGCTTGCTTATTTGCGTAAGGTCAGGTTTCAAGTTCTTTTTTTTGCGAGAATTTTGAGACGAATATACTTATTTCATATAATAAAACCAAAGGAATTGCAAGAAGCACTTGAGCTAATGGATCTGTTCCAGGTGTTAATACTGCGGCAACTATTAAAATTCCAACAATTGAATGTCTTCTAAACTTCCTCATGAAACTAGGCGTTAATATTCCTATTTTCGATAGAAAGAATGATAACATTGGTAATTCAAAAATTACACCGGCGGCTAGCATTACACTTATAATAATTGAAAAGTACTCATCAATTGCAAAATTATTTTCTATTGCAGTAGTACCGAATTTACCGGCAAAAGCAAGGGTTAGAGGAAGCATTACAAAATAGGCGAATACAATTCCACTTATAAAACATAATGAAGAGAAAAAAACAATTGCAGAGACATATTTTTTTTCATTTCCTTTTAGAGCCGGAGAAATGAATTTCCAAATTTGATAAAAAACATTTGGAATGGTTAGAATTAACCCACCAATTACAGCAACTTGAAAATATAGAAATAGCTGCCCAAAAGGCCTAAGGTTTTGTAGATTTATTTCTGCTTTCTTAGCGGGAATAAGGAGGACTTGATCTATGAGGAAATCAATGAAAATCCATGAAACAATAGTTCCAAGAATTACCCCAATTAAAAGGTAAAGAATTCTCCATCTGAATTCTTCAAGATGCTCAAGAAATGACATTTCCCCGGAATTGGAATGTTTTTCTTCAGACTCTAAATAGTTAACTTTTGTGGCCACAAATAATTAGTTGTTTCTCAATTCAGAATAAAGTGGAAAGCCTGAACAAAGTGATTTAACTTCTACTTTAATATTATTTAGTTTGCTATCGTCTTTAAAATTAGTAATTGCCTGATCAATTAAATCTGAAATTCTTTCCATTTCAGATTCTTTCATTCCTCTTGTTGTTGCTGCGGGAGTACCGATACGAATACCGCTGGTCACGAATGGACTTTTAGTATCAAATGGAACCATATTCTTATTGACAGTAATACCGGCTTTTTCAAGAGCAATTTCTGCTTTCTTTCCAGAAATATCTTTGTTGGTAAGATCTACTAACATCAAATGATTTGAGGTACCTTTGGAAACAATCTTATAACCTTTATTTGATAAACTTTCAGATAGAACTTTCGCATTCTTAATGATTTGCTCGGCATATACCTTGAATGAATCTTGAAGTATTTCGCCAAATGCTACAGCTTTAGCCATAATAACGTGCATTAAGGGTCCGCCTTGAATTCCCGGCATAACCATACTATCAAGAACTTCTGACATCAATTTTGTTCTATCACCTTTTGGGGTTTTTATTCCCAACCTATTCTCAACATCTTTGCCTATCAAAATAATTCCTCCGCGCGGACCACGTAATGTTTTATGTGTTGTTGAGGTAACAATATCACAATAGGGTATAGGATCATTAAGTAATCCTTTAGCAATCATTCCAGCTGGATGCGACATATCACAAAGCAAAAAGGCACCAACTTTATCTGCAATCTCTCTGAACTTAGAATAATCCCAATCTCTGGAATATGCACTTGCTCCGGTTATAATCATTTTTGGCTTTTCTTTTTTCGCAAGGTCTTCAATTACATTGTAATCTAATTCTTCTGTTTCCTTATTGAGCTGATACCCGACCGCTCTATAAAGTTTACCGGAAAAATTAACATGAGAACCATGTGTTAAATGTCCGCCGTGTGCTAAATCTAATCCAAGGAAAGTATCACCGGGCTGTAGAAGGGACATAAAAACGGCCATATTAGCTTGAGAACCGCTGTGAGGCTGAACATTAACATATTCAGCATTAAATATTTTTTTTAGTCTATCTCTGGCAATATCTTCTGCCATATCAACAAATTCGCACCCACCATAATATCTTTTACCCGGGTAGCCTTCAGCGTATTTATTTGTTAAAACAGAACCAGCCGCTTCTAAAACGGCTGGACTAACAAAATTCTCTGATGCAATTAGTTCTAAATAATCTGTTTGACGAGCTATTTCTAAATTTAGAACATCATAAATTTCTTTATCATTCTTTAAGTGTTTTTGCATAATAATTTATCCTATAAAGAAACTGTAATCGATTTTCCTATCCAATCATAACATCTGCCCTGGATTTTAATTTCATCACCAGTCTTTAGTTTTCTAAAGAAATAATCTTCTTTTGTAGGCACTGAATTTGCAAGTGCGTTTACTCTATTCATCGCTTGAGATGCATGTTCACCATTCATTCGTGCAACTTTTTTATAAGTATCCACAGCAAGTTGATACACAACTTTATCTTCAAATTCAAATCCACAACTTCTGGCTGATTTTTCATATAATCCAGCTTCAATAAATAACGGATAATCCCATCCGGAACTTACATTTGAAGCTTTTTTTAAATAACTTCTTGCAACAGAAAGCTGTCCCATATCTTGGTAAAGCAGAGCTAAGTTAAAGTAACTGTCTCTATTATCTGGTTGAAGGTTGATTAATTCTTTATAAGAGTTTACTGCCATATCAATTTTTCCACTCTTTTGATAAGCTCTTGCAATTTCATTCCAGTAATTAATAACCTCAGGATTTTGTTCGATTAAAAATTTAAGAGGTTCAATTGCTGCTTCATAATCTTCAACTTTTTTACACATTCTAGCATATTTCCAAGCTTTCTCGCCGTTCTCTTTATCAGCGTACCAAGCTTTTTGCATAAAGCCTTTTAGTTGATTTTCATCTTCTGCTAAACTTGCAACTTTTGCCGGCCATCTACCATTATCAGGTTCCATATCAGAGAGTTTAAGATAAACATCTAGGGCTTTCATCTTATAATCATTTTCATCACTCATATTATCGAGGTATAAAGTTCCAAGCTTATCCAAATAATAAACTTCATTTATTACTTCTTTACCAGAATTAAATCCTATCTCATAAGCTTCAATCGCAACTGCAGGTTCAACATTTTTCCACTCGTTTAAGATATAACCTTTTTTAACAAGCCATGTGCCTTCATAGTCGGGGTCATATTGAATTGCTACATCATAAAGATAGAGAGCAGTATCAGCTAATACCTCTATTGTTTCTTCTGAAATTGTACTATCATTATGAACTTCGAATATTACTTTATCTATTTTTCTATAAATTGTATATTTGTTGTTCTGAAAATTTGGCTCATTATTTATTACATTAAAGCCTTTTTCAATTGTCCACATTTCATACTGCTTATTCTTATAAGCTTCAAAAAATAAACTGGCTTCAACCATAATATTAACACTATCTGATGGGATAGATAGATTATTGTTAGCTGGTGCATTACTTACAAGACCTAAACTTAAAAGTAATATTAAGGATAGTAGCATTCTAAAGTATTTCAATTTAATTCTCCTTATGTTTTTTTACAACTCTCTTCTTATGAACCAAAGTTCACCAAAATTTATTGAAAACGAAGCTTGAAAAATATTTTCTTTAACCAAATTTGAATCCTTAGTACCCCTAATTCCATACATCAAACCAATATCCATTGAATTTTCCAAACCAAGTGGGAAAGATATGCCCGCATGAAATCCTAATTGATTTATACCTTCACCATTTATTTGGTATTGACTCTGTTCATAACTTAAACCACCTCGATATTTAATCAGTTCCCAAAAGGAAGCGAAACGTTTTGATTCTTCCCCAATCTGAAAACCAATGCTGTATCTCGATAAATCCCTTAAATTTCTTGATTTAACTCCATTTACTTCATATTTAGACCATGATTGATATAGATAATCAGCAACAATTAAATGATTTTTATTTACTAATATATTTAATCCGGCACTAATTTTTCCTGGAATTTTTGTAAAAACTTCATTTGATTCAAAAGTATTCTCACCCAATGAAGTTACTCCAATTAGAGCTGTATCTGTTTTTATATCACCACTCATTTCATATGCAAATCCAAATCTAATGTCACTAATAGATTTACTTTCAAATAATTTTGCAATATTCGGCGATTCAATACCTAAAGTAGTCCCGAGACCTTTATACTTATATTCGTTTAAAAAATATGAATTTGTAAGATCAGGATTATTTTTATAATCTATTGAAGCACTGTATTCAATGTGTCCTGTATAATAATCGAATGTTGCGCCAATTGCAAAATCGAATGGCAATAAGTATGACGCACCAAAAAATAGTTTTGAAATTCCACCTGATCCAACAAATTTTTCATCAAGAATGTTATCACCCACTACTCTACCCTTTATATCTACATCATAATTTACAATTGAATAAGGATTCATTCCAAGCATAAAACTAATTCCCATAGTCTCTTTTACAGGAAAAGCTATATTAAATCCTGAAAATTGAGTATTAGAATAGAGTGCATTCTCTAAACCATCATCAATAAAAATTAAATTTGTAACCAGACCAGCGTTAAATCGAGTGTTTTTGACATTAAATAGAGATGCTGGATTATTGATATTTACTTCATTCATCGTAATTAAAGAAGTTCCTACACCACCCATAGAAAGTTTGAATGCAGAATTTGAGAAGTAAAGGTCACCAATTCCGTATCTTGTATAAATCGATCCGCCTGAGCCAAAAATATTTGTTGTAAACGTAAAAAGACCAAGAATCAATATTATTTTTTTTATCATAATTTTCATTTGGTTGTATAAAAGAGTGTTAATTTGGGAGTAAACGAAATATCTTCAGTTCCATAAATTGTTAAAGAATTTGCTCTTCGAATTTCATCACTAAGTTTAATTTCCAATCCTTCATTTACCTCATCGTCTATCCAGCGTTCAACAAATTGACTTATATCTCCGGAAAATTTATTTTCCTCTCGAACTAATGGATATCTTCCAAAATCTTCATTTACAGTTGAATTAGAAAAATTGGATAAAAAGCTCACCGCAACTGTATCGGAACCAATGGTTCCTTCATCGCTGGTTTGGATGTAAATATCTAATAATGCATTATTTACCACAATATTTTTAGGGATATTATCAGTATTAATTTTAAGCTTACCTCTTGAGATAATCCCCCCTTGCAGTATAATTCCATTATTTGGGTTTGTTAATTTTTCTCCAGACGGGACATGCAAATCTAAATTTGGATTAGACAAAACAGTATCAATGAATTCACCGGGTTTTTCAAATTCTAAGTAGAGTGTTGTATACTGATTGAGTGCGAAACCAGCTAAAGCCTGAAAACCAAAAATGGTAGTTGCGCTCGCTGTTGGGGAAAGTAAAATACCATAGTTGCTTTCAACTGATGAATCAAATGACCTTTCAACCCAATTTTCAACCAAATTATTATCTATCGTAAATCCAATAACGGTGTCTCCTTCTGTGTAAGAAAGAGATGTTAGAATGTCCTCGCCGATTGAAGATTCAATAATACTAAGAGAATCGTCATCAACTAAAAGAGGATTCCATGCAGTATTTATTTTGTGTGCTGTAAAATCTAAATTAACTTTATCGCCTAACCAATAATTTGGATAAATTTCGATCCATGCAGACTTTAAATTTGCTTCATCATTACTATATGGATCGCTAATTGAATCGGGTAATGTTATAAAAAATGCTAGTAAAACTTTGCTTGATACATTCTTGTAATTACCTAAGAGTAGAGATGATGATGAACCGAAACTAACCGAATCTTTTTGAAATGATTCAATTGACTCACCATAAAGTTCAAGAGTCTGACTTTTCAATACATCTTTTTCTGGAATAAGTAATCTACCAACAGAATTGGGATCATCTGAACATGACAAAATGACTACTGACAGGAATATAAAAAATATGAAAATATTAATTTTTCGAATCAAAAAATTTCTCCTCTACTATCTTTTTCAATAAAATCAACAAAAGCTAAAAAATTATCAGCAACAAAGTTGGGTGAATTTTGTGAATTTTGCAATTGATTTATTTCTGCCTCATTTAAAGAATTAGTAATTAAAATTGTTTTAAGTCCGGCATTTATGCCACATTCTATATCACTTATTTTATCTCCGGCAAAATATGACTGAGTTAGTTCAATATTAAATTTCATTGCTGATTCAAATACCAATTGCGGAGATGGTTTTCTGCACTTACATTTTTCTTGGGAATCATAATCAGGGTGGTAAGGACAATAATAGAAATCATCAATATTAGTTTTTGATAATTGTAGAAGTTTGTTTATTCTATTATTAACTTTATCAACATCTTTAGAGGTGATTAAACCCCTTGTTATTCCTGATTGATTAGAAATAACAATAATTATAAAACCAAGCTGATCCTTAAGCTTTTTTATCCCTTCAGCAACACCGGGATACAAAGAAACTAAATTAACATCGCCTATATACCCCGTATCAATATTAATTGTTCCGTCTCTATCTAAAAAGATAGCTTTATTCATCAGAAAATTAACTAACTATCTTTTTATAAAGATCAACATAAATTTTAGAAGAGTTAAGCCAGGTAAAATTACTCTTCATTCCGGCTTTTTGAATTTTAAGCCATTTCTTCTGGTCAGTTTTATATAATTTAATTGCCCTTTTTAGTTCAGCAATTAGATTTTTACTATCATATTTTTTGAAAACAAATCCGGTTCCGCTTCCTGTTTTCTCATCAACCTTTTCAACTGTATCGGCTAATCCGCCTGTTTCTCTTACAATTGGAACAGTCCCATAAACCAAACTATACATTTGATTTAATCCGCAAGGTTCAATTTGCGATGGCATGAGGAACATATCAGCCCCTGCTTCAATTAAATGAGCAAGCTGATCATCAAAACCTAAATAAAACGCAAATCTATTTGAATGTTTTGTAAATGCTTTTTCAAAAAAGGTATGAAACTTCTTTTCACCGGTTCCCAGTAAAATAAATTGTGCATCTAACTTCATCATTTCATTAAAGGATTTTTGAACAAGATCAATACCTTTGTTTTCATTCAATTTTGAAATCATTCCGATGACGGGTTTGTCTTCATTATAATCCAAACCAAATTTTTCAAGCAAAACTTTTTTATTTACTTTTTTTCCTTCAATATTTTTAATAGAATATTTTTTTGCAATTTGTTTATCTTTTTCCGGATTCCATATTGAGGCGTCAATTCCATTAACTATACCATAAATATCTTTTTCTC
>RCND010004356.1_pt1 | contig 10190 bp, 7 predicted proteins | sample 2041351 | NCBI WGS metagenome assembly RCND01 (sample SAMN09708230, study PRJNA481090) | Marine sediment metagenome, whole genome shotgun sequencing project. | biome: marine sediment; feature: ocean; material: sediment; isolation source: Sewage treatment plant 12B marine sediment (STP12B) ...
GACGGGTTGTTTAGTTTAGAGAATTTAGAAAAATTACTGATTCAATATAAAGATTGCACTATAAAAATAGCCTCTGTGATCGGAGGTTCTAATGTGACTGGAATTCAAACTCCACATCATAAAATCGCTAAATTAATGCACAAGCATGGAGGAGTCTGTTTTGTGGATTTCGCTTGCTCTGCACCTTATGTGTCTATTGATATGCATCCTGCGGATGAGGCAGAGCAATTAGATGCGATATTCTTTTCACCACATAAATTTCTTGGAGGTCCAGGCACTTCAGGAGTTTTAGTTTTTAATAAAAAACTATATAAAAACATGGTTCCAGATTGTCCTGGAGGTGGTACGGTAAGTTGGACAAATCCTTGGGGTGAGCACAAGTATATTGATAATATAGAAGACCGCGAAGATGGTGGTACGCCAGGCTTTTTACAGACGATAAAATCAGCACTTTCCATTAAGTTAAAAGAACAAATGGGAATTGAAAATATTCTGAAGCGTGAACACGAATTGGTGGCTACGGTATTCAAAAAGTTAGATCCTATTTCTAACATCCATATTCTTGCAGGTCAGCATAAAGACCGCTTAGGGGTCATTTCCTTTTATATCGATGATTTGCATTTTAATTTAGGGGTGAAATTACTAAACGACAAATTCGGCATACAAACCCGAGGTGGTTGCAGTTGTGCCGGAACTTATGGTCATTTTTTATTACATGTCGATCAGAAAATGTCTCACGAATTGACCCATGAAATTTCAATTGGTGATTTAGTGCACAAGCCAGGTTGGATTCGCATGTCTATTCATCCCACAACAACCAATGCTGAAATGGATTTTGTCTGTGAAGGTATTATGGCACTAGCGAAACATCATGAAACTTGGGCTAAAGATTATGACTATTCAAAATATAATAACGAGTTTGTTCATAAATCTACGATCGGTCAACCAGATCATTCAACGCTTATAGATGCTTGGTTTGATTTAGCTTAAGAATTGTTCTTCTCGTGACTCAACTATTTTTAAAGACCAACTAATGTCTAATCTAAGAAGGGATCGCAAGGATACTTTTTTAAAGGAACTTTTCTGGGACTTTATCTCTGTGTTTCCAACGCTTGTGTGTCCAAAGATAATACTGGGGATCTTCTAGTATTTGTGCTTCAACAAGTTTGAAAAAGATATCTGTGATCTCGAAATCTTTATAGTCGTTTGGTGTTTCAGAAATGGTTTTAAAGGTGGTTTCATAATAACCGCGTTTAATGCGTTTCACACTAAAAAACACCACCGCCATATCGAGCTTTTTAGCTAGCATTTCGGCACCGGTGTACATTGGGACTTTAATACCCATAAATTCGCTCCAGTGAAACGCCTTATCGGCTTTTGGTGACTGATCCGATACAAATCCGTTAATGGTTAATTCACCTTTCCTTTTGCTTTTAAGGAGGACATTAAGCGTTTCTTTAGTCGTGATCAAATCCGAATTATATTTAGCCCGAATTTCTTTCACCAATTTATCAAAATATTTATTCCCTAAACGCTTGTATACGGCATAACCTTTATGTTTCACATACTTTTGTAGAATAAAGATCCATTCCCAACTCCCATAATGCGCACACATCAACATAATGTTTCGTTGTTTTTCTTCGAGATCATTAATGAGTTCCACATTGGTAAACTTAAAGCGTTTTCGCATTTCAGCTTCAGAAATAGTCAGCGATTTAATGGCTTCTAAAATCATATCACAGAGGTGGTGATAAAATTGCCCAGTAATTTTAGAAATTTCTTTTTCTGATTTATCAGGAAATACTAATCTTAAATTTTCACTTACTGTAGATTTTCTGTAACCAAAAATCTTGTAAAGGAAAACCCAAAGTACATCAGACAATCCATATAGCAGTCTAAAGGGCAGAATAGAAATCAACCAAAGAATAGGATAAATAAGAATATAGGCAATAAGTTGCATTAAAGTATGTTAGTTTTGCAGCTGCAAATATATATTATATTTAAAGAATTCATCTTGAGTTTTTCTGATGCCTAAAGAATGAATTAAATTTGCGCTTATTTCATCTGTTTTATGAAGCCTAGCGCTGCTATGTTTTTTCAAGAATAGTTTCATCAGAACAAATTTCTTTTCATTTTCGGTTAAAAACAAAACGTCAAGAGGTGTTCTATTTATAAGATTAAAGTTTATGTACAATTTGGGTTTAGTGACCATAGTTATTATCGCAGCAAACGCGATTATCTCTTTTAAAGGGTTTGACAATCGTCTGTTTTTTGAAAAGTATAAATTTAATGTTGGTGGCATTCGAAGAGGTGAGCAGCTGCGTATGTTTAGTTCTGGTTTTCTGCACGTTGATACACAGCATTTGATATTTAATATGTTGACGCTTTACTTTTTTGCAGATGCTGTTATTTCAGTTTTAGGTAATTTTCAGTTTATACTAATCTATCTCGCGAGTTTACTTTTTGGTAATCTACTATCGCTCTATTTTCATAAAGATGAGTATTGGTACAGTGCTGTGGGTGCAAGTGGGGCCGTTACTGGTGTTTTGTACGCGGCAATATTATTGCGACCAGAAATGAGTTTATATATGTTTTTTATACCCATCCCAATACCAGGCTATATTTTTGGAATAGGGTATTTATTATATTCTATTTATGGCATGAAAAAAAGAACAGGAAACATTGGGCACGATGCGCATTTTGGAGGCGCTATCGGTGGTTACGTGGTCACCTTAATACTGATGCCTAGTTTATTTAAAACTGATTTAGGGCATATCGGCTTATTAGCCATACCAATTATTATACTTTTTATTTTGCATAAAACGGGGAAGTTAAATTAAACTAAAAGACGTAGTCTTCATTAGACTTTTGTTAGTCACACGACATTTTAATAAAAAATAAGACTCTAAATATGAGATAGTTGTAATTCTGTATTTAATAAAAGACAGGAAGATATGATATTTATCAGTCTTTTTTAAAATATGGAAAGTGATATTTGTAGCTTGTTTAATTTTTTAAAAATTAAAAGATGGCTTTATCTAAATCAATACACAGCTTTCACATCCCCGTAATGGGATTAGCTTATACAATAGACAGTCCAATTCGAGTGGCTCAATATGGTATTTCGTCTGTTATATCTATTATAGATGACGAGCTCATGGAAAAAATGAATGCGTTTTACAGTAAAAAATTCAATCTACCTTATCAAGAAATTACAAAAAAAGCACAAGATTATCGTGCCGAGCGGATCACGTCGTATTTAAATTTAGTGGATACGATTGTTAAAGAAAAATTCTCAAAATTTAAAACGGAATTATCTGAAAGCAAACTAGCTTTAGAAAACTTCATGGCCACATTGCCAAATACATCCACCCTTAAAGAAGGCCTTTCCAATTTCTTAGAGGACGGTACGGCCTTTAAGGACCATATTAAAAGTTATCTAGAGACGCATTTAAAGGCCGGAGATATTGATGTGAATATCATGACCAAAGTAGATAAAGATAACTTTGACAACGGCGAACAACTACCCACTGAATTTAACGACGCACATGCCTCTCTTCGTGGTTTTGCAAATAGTAATTTATGCTCTTCCGTGGTACTTTCTGCCGGGATGAACCCGAGATTATATAGTTACTTTGAAAGTTTTAAGGATTTCTTTCCAGATCATCAAGGGCAATTAAAAAAGAAAATTATTCTTAAGGTCAGCGATTACCGTTCGGCGACCATTCAAGGAAAATATTTAGCAAAAAAAGGACTTTGGGTTTCAGAATATAGAATTGAATCTGGATTAAACTGCGGTGGACATGCCTTTGCGACAGAGGGCTTTTTATTGGGGCCTATTTTAGAAGAATTTAAAACCAAAAAAGCAGAATTAATACAAGACACACACGATGTATTTGTAAAAGGCTTAAGTCAAAAGGAATTAGACATTCCAGAGCACGTTTTAGATTTGAAAATAACGGTTCAAGGTGGAGTTGGGACTTCCGATGAACACGAATTTTTACTAGATAACTACCAGGTTGATTCTGTCGGCTGGGGAACCCCCTTTTTATTGGTGCCCGAAGCCACCTCTGTAGATCCTCAAACCAGAGATTTATTAGCAAAAGCGCGAGAGAAAGATTTATTTTTAAGTGGTATTTCGCCTTTAGGGGTACCTTTTAATACCATAAAAGGAACCACTAACGAGGGGTTTAAACAAAAACGTATTGACAAAGATAAAGCGGGAAGCTCTTGTCCGAAGAAATTTTTAGCTTTAAGTAAAGCGTTTGGTGCAGAAGGTATTTGTACTGCTTCAAAAAAATATCAAGATGTTAAATTACAAGAATTAGAAGTAAAAAGATTAGAAGTGGCGTCAGATATTTATGAAAATGCTAAAGCTAAAATAACCGAAAAATCTTGTCTTTGCGTCGGTTTGGCAAACGCCTCTTATTTAGAGCACGATCTTATCATAAAAGGTCAAGAGCAAGGTGTTGTGATTTGTCCAGGACCGAATATGGCTTATTTTGATCAGGAAGTATCGCTGTCTAAAATGATGAAGCATATTAACGGCAATGGGTCTGTACTTTCAACGATAAACCGTCCGAATATGTTTGTGAAAGAATTAAAAATGTATGTGGATTATTTGAAAAATGAAATTGCAACGGTTTCTGAAGAACTTTCAGCCAAACAAATTAAAAAATGGGGTGCTTTTAAAAGTCATCTGTTTGATGGCATTGCCTATTATCAGGATTTGTTTACAGCGCAGTTATCTTCTGAATATCTAACGATTCAGAAAGACATTCAGTTTTATAAACAAGAATTGATTGCCGTAACTATTCCAGAATTAAAAAAGGGTTGATTTTGGTTTTCGTATAAAAACAAAAGCTTACGTTATAAAAACGTTTACAAAAACGTAAAGGATTTAAATTTGGATAACACTGGACAATTGAATTGAAAAAGCCGACTCACGAGTCGGCTTTTTTATTATTTACTCAGTAATTCTTTGACTTTGAGTTCTAGCGATTTTCCTCTGAGGTTTTTTGCAACTATTTTTCCTTCGGAATCAAGAATGTAAGTGGCAGGAATAGAGTTTATGGCATAAAGTTGCGCAATAGGATCATTAAAATAGTTTAAATTCGAAACATGATGCCATGTTAAATTGTCTTTTTTAATCGCCGCTAGCCACGCTTTTTTAGGATCGGCTTGGCGACTTTGACCATCTAAAGACACCCCAATAATTTCTAAGCCTTGGTCGTGATATTGATTATAAATTCTGACGACATTAGGGTTTTCTCTGCGACAAGGCCCACACCAAGAGGCCCAAAAGTCTATAATAGTCACTTTGCCTTTAATATCCGCTAAGCTTAGGATGTTGCCATCAGGATTTGGGGCTTCAAAATTAGGTGCTACTTTTCCAATATCTAGGGACGTTTTGGCTTGATGTACTTTTTGTAAAGCCTCTAATTTGGTTTTAACGCGTAATCCGGTTGGATTTTCGATGACGTCGTCACTTAAACTTTCAAAGGCCGCCATATAGCGTGCAATATCAGACCCTGGCTTTTTAGATTGTTGGTCTATAAGGATCAGACTGTAATAACGATCTGTATGTTCGTCTATAAATGTAAAAGGGGCATCGCTTAATTTTTTATCCAATGCTGTCAACACCACTAAGAGTGAGTCTTTTTCCGGGGAATTTTGAGACCGCATCACGCGTCTATACGCTAATTTGGTTGGTTTTATTTCATTTTGAATGGCCTTTATACCGCGCTCATAAGCCTCAAGATCGTTATGTGTTTCAGATCCGGAAATCTGAGACGTGGCTATATTTACTTTGTTAATGTCCACATTAATCTCACTGTTTTCAAGAATAAAAGGGAAGCTTCCATTGACACTGTTTACGGTAATGTATCGCAGCGCTGGAGTTTCGATAGAACCATCGAACGAAAATTTTTCATTAAAAATAATCGCGGTGTCTTTGTTGATCTCGCGACCACGTTCATCCTTAACTTTTAAATATGCTCTCACCCCATTGTAAACCCCTTTGGCATTGCCATTAATGAGATAATCCGTTCTTTTTTCTTGTTGACAGCTAAAAGCGAATACCCCAATAATAGCGACAATCAGTATTTTTTTCATAATATTTTATTTTGAAGACTTTAACTTTAAAATGGCGATGCAAATATATAAACAAAGCCGAAAATTGGTGACCACAGTTAGAATTAAATCCTAAAATAGTGGGCTTTCATTTTATAAGAATCATATATTTTACGATACTTTTGCATAAAGTAGAGACTTATGCATAACGATACTATTGTAGCACTCGCAACACCATCTGGGAGTGGCGCCATTGCGGTCATTCGATTATCGGGTGAAAATGCCATCAGCATCGCTGATGCTAATTTTAAATCCGTTAAAAGCAAAAAGTCGCTAAGCACTCAAAAAACGCACACGATTCATTTGGGTCATATTAGAGACAAGGACCGCACGATAGACGAGGTATTAGTCTCCATCTTTAAAAACCCAAATTCTTATACCGGTGAAAATGTTGTTGAGATTTCTTGTCACGGCTCCTCATATATTCAACAAGAAATTATTCAGTTGTTTTTAAGACATGGCTGCCGAATGGCAACGGCAGGAGAATTTACCTTACGTGCTTTTTTAAATGGGAAACTCGATTTGAGCCAGGCAGAAGCGGTTGCAGATCTAATTTCTAGTGATAATGAAGCCTCTCATCAAATCGCTATGCAACAAATGCGTGGTGGCTTTTCTTCTGAAATAGCAAAATTACGGGAAGAGTTATTAAACTTTGCTTCTTTAATAGAGTTAGAACTCGATTTTGCTGAGGAAGATGTTGAGTTTGCCGATCGTAAGCAATTTAAAGAACTTATCAAACGGATTAATTTTGTGTTAAAACGATTAATCGACTCGTTTGCAGTTGGTAATGTGATTAAAAACGGAATTCCGGTCGCCATTGTCGGTGAACCCAATGTTGGGAAATCGACCTTACTCAATGCGCTATTAAACGAAGATCGTGCTATTGTATCTGAAATCGCAGGCACCACGAGAGATACCATCGAAGATGAAATTTCAATAGGTGGTATGGGGTTTCGGTTTATTGATACGGCAGGGATTAGAGAGACAAAAGATGTAATTGAGAGTATCGGCATAAAAAAGACTTTTGAGAAGATAGAGCAGTCGCAAGTGGTGCTATTTTTAGTGAGCAGTGTTCAGTTGACCGCTAGCAAGAGTGCCGTGCAACCTTTTATTATAGAAATAGAAAAAATAAAGAACAAATTCCCTCAGAAAAAGTTGATCGTTATTCTGAATAAAATAGATCAAATTTCGGATGTAGAACTGTTAAATTTAACGATACAGCTAACGGCGCATAGCGCCAATCTTATCCCTATATCTGCCAAGAGTGGAGTGGGTATTGAACAGCTTACGGATGCCTTATTGAATTTAATAAATACAGGTGCCCTCAGAAATAATGAGACGATCGTGACCAACTCACGTCATTACGACGCCTTATTAAAATCTTTTGAAGAAGTTCAGAAGGTACAGTATGGATTAGAAACCGATCTTTCGGGCGATTTATTGGCGATAGATATTCGTCAGGCTTTGTATCACTTTGGTGAGATTACCGGGGAGATTACGAATGATGATTTGTTGGGTAATATTTTTGCTAACTTTTGTATTGGGAAATATTTGCAAATCTATGATTTGCGTAAAATGGCTTATCCCGAATGAGTTTCGGGATCTGTTTCTCGGTTTCTTCTTTTAAACGCGATAAAATCTGTGGTTTGCATAAAATTGCTTATCCCGAATGAGTTTCGTGGGTCCGCAGTTATTTGTTAATATCGTTTACTATCAAATCTATTATTTGCTTAAAATAGGGTATTTCAAACTCCACAAAAAGGGGCATCTTTGCACCTAAACATAAAACGAGGGTAATTTTTCATTATATTTACCCTCGTTTGTAAGACGAACGTAATTATTACTCGTGTTCAAAATGACAAAATTCAAAAAAAATATACCTTATAATAATCTTCCTTTATTACCGCCACAGGTAAACTTAGAGACAACTAAAGTGCTACGTAAAACCATAAAAGCCAGTAGAGCATTGGCGCAACTAAATGGAATGCTGACCAATTTGCCTAATCCTACGTTGTTTTTAGACACTATTCATTTGCAAGAAGCAAAGGCGAGTTCTGAAATAGAGAATATTATAACCACCAATGATGATTTATACAAATCATTAGTTGCAGACAAAAAATTTAATAATCCTGCCACAAAAGAAGTTATAAGCTATAAAGAAGCATTATGGAATGGCTTAAGCGATATAGAAAAACGCCCTTTTATAAGTACGAACTTGTGTATTGAAATTGTTCAAAGTATTAAAAAAAATTCCGCAGGTATTAGAACAACCCCAGGAACTGCATTAAAAAATGCTAAAGGAAAAACAATTTATACACCACCAACAGGCGAAGCTATTATTAGAGAGAAAATGGCAAATCTAGAAACGTTTATAAATAGCGAAGATACAATAGACCCATTAATCAAAATGGCATTAATGCACTATCAGTTTGAAGCAATTCATCCCTTTAGTGATGGTAATGGTAGAACAGGACGTATTTTATTATTGCTATATCTAAAACTCGTAAAATTATTAGATACACCTGCCATTTATTTGAGTGAGTTCATAATAAAAAATAAGGCAGACTATTACAAGAAACTACGTGAGGTTACGGAAAATAATGACTGGGAATCTTGGATCATCTATATGTTAGAAATGATTGAGTTTACAGCAAAAAAAGGGTTGCAACGTCTAAAAGATGTCACTGATTTAATGCAAAAAATGACAGATGAAATAAAAGAAACTTTACCAAATGTGTACACAAAAGAACTTGTAGAAATATTATTTAGATTGCCTTATACTAAACGACAATTCTTGATTGACGAAAAATTAGGGTCACCAAAAACAGTAGGTAATTATTTAATGGCTTTAGAAGAAGCAGGCTTTCTGATTTCTGAAAAAGTAGGTAAAGAAAAACTCTACCTTAATTATAGATTAATGGCTGTTTTAGAAGAGGCGTAAATTATTGATTTGGTAGGCAAAGATGTTCACGAATATTGAAATTCTAAAGACGTAATCAAAACCGTTACGTTTAAAAAAACAGATTGTGGTTGGAAGCTTTTAATAGTAGAGGGTCAGATTATTTACCACCACCTACGCCATCAACAACAGATAATAGAGGATGATGTTATAATTGTTATTACTTTCGAGGAATGGAAGCATTGAAAACTTCATTACACTTTTTTGACTATGACACAAATTCTTAAAAATAAACATCTAGAAATTCATATCGACCTGCCTCTTGAAAATTATAACTTTTCAAGATTCGACTGGACAGGCAAAATCGTGAACCTAAAATTTCAAAATAGGCTATTGTCTAGTGTCGAAAACCCTTATGGTGAGAATGAGCATAATTTAGGCAAAGGACTTTATAATGAGTTTGGTATTGATTACGCCTTAGGCTTTGATGATGCGCCTATTGGTGGATGGTTTCACAAAATAGGAGTGGGGCTATTAAAAAAAGAGGACAACAAGTACCATATTAGTAAAACATATAAGATTAAACCTGCCGAATTTAAAATTACAGCACAAGCCAATGCGCTTTTCATACACTGCACATCAGAAATCATAAATGGCTATGGGTATGTCTTAAAAAAAGAGATTGTATTAAAAAATACTGGTTTCACCATTAACTATGAGTTAGAGAATACAGGTGAAAAAGATATTATTACCGATGAATACGTTCATAATTTCACATTAATTAATAACGAACGCATAGGAACCAATTATGTATTGAAATTCCCATTTCAATTAAAACCCGCACGATTTGAAGAAACGGTGAATCCAGAACAAAAAGTGATCATCGGAGAAACAGATCTAAAATTTAAGGCTGGGCCCGAGGTTCCCTTCTTTTTTAGTAACCTTTCGGGTGATGAAATGGTAGATGCCCAATGGGAACTAACGAATCTAGAAAGTAATATTGGGATGAGTGAAACCGGAAGTTTTAAAACCAATAAAGTCAATGTTTGGGGCGCGCCACATGTTATTAGCCCAGAGTTGTTTTTTAAGATCGCTCTAAAACCGGGGCAATCTGCGGAATGGTCTCGGCATTATGAGGTTTATAACTTAGGCTAAGCCC
>RCND010002474.1_pt1 | contig 10189 bp, 8 predicted proteins | sample 2041351 | NCBI WGS metagenome assembly RCND01 (sample SAMN09708230, study PRJNA481090) | Marine sediment metagenome, whole genome shotgun sequencing project. | biome: marine sediment; feature: ocean; material: sediment; isolation source: Sewage treatment plant 12B marine sediment (STP12B) ...
ATCTAATATTAGATAAAGTGAAAAGTCCTTTTTTATTTTCATTAGAATCGATTCTATCAACTAAAGATTCTTTTATTTGCCCGAAATAGAAATAATCAGTTGAATCTGTTGGTGATATCACAGTTAGTTCAATGTAAACCCATTGTCTTTTAAGTTCTTTTGATAATTTTTCTTTTTGATAATCACAAGATGTAAGGTAAGTGGAGAAAGTGAAAATTGAAATTAGAATTGATAAATAGATTCTCTTTTTAGAGTTCATATTCTTTTTAGTTATATTTTTAGTGAGTTTCTTAATAATGTACTACAACATTTAGTATACAGCTTGTTGCGTGTTTAAGCAACTAATTTAGTAATCAAATCATAGATAGAAAATTCCAGCGGAATTTTCGTAAGTAGGCGAGGACTAGCAATAAATTATATACTGTGTTGTACAAAGTATGATTATCTAATTTTGGTACATCATTAGTCTACCCAAATCTTTATCTTTCATTTCAACTATTTGAACATCTCCGACACCAATTTGAATTGCACCATTAGTGGAGTTTCCGCTAGTTTGTTTTGAAACTTTAAAATATTTAGACTCTCCATTCAGCTTTATGTCAAAAGAATCTTTATTTACAGTTAATTTTACGTTTCTATAACAATTTTCAAACTCCATTTTTGCATAATTATCTTTTTTAATTCTTTCGGATTCACCTGAGTCAATTTGAACGTTAATTTTAAATGCTGATCCCAATGGAGACTCAAACCCGTCTCTCAAAACAACTATTAAACAGGGCTTAGTTTCTTTATTAATAGATTTTAGGTTTTCTACATAAAAAAAACTACCATCTGCGTAAAACGTATGTCCTTTTATTCCGTTACCAATAGCATTTATTTCAATTAAGTTTGCTCCTGACGAGATCGCTAGATCTTTCATTTTATTTTTCATGTCGTTCCAATCAATATCAAACATATTTTCAACAAATACTGGACTCTCTTTCAAAACAAAATCACCTACCTTTTTTCCGCCATGTATTATATTCTCATTTTTCCCTACAATAGATACAGTTTCTATTTTTCTGTCAATTTTGCTAATGTTGGTTAAATTTTTAACTTTTATCGAGCTACAGGATAAAATTAAAAATAATAGAAAAAAAACTCTGCTGTGTTTTAATATTTTCATTTGGGTAATAATTTTTACAACTTTTGGTGCTTCGCCATTTCGCTTCGCTTGGGTGTTACGTATTTAAGTAACTAAATCACAAATAGAATGTCTATGAGGACTTTGGAAATAGACTTTTACTAATACTGTCCGCTTCGCGGGGATACCTTCAGTCATTTTTTACAAAAACTTAGCTCAGGTAGCATAATATGTTGGCACAAGTTAGGATTATTCAATTATCAGTTGCTTCGTTTTTGTAGGAGTATCTGCTCCATTTTCAAAATATTCAATAGTAACAGTGCCTTGCGAAAAAATAATTTTAAGGTCACATTCCCTACCATCTAATATTGAAGTAAAAAATTGTGAATTAGAATTCTGATCAAATACTGTGATATCCCAATTGGAATTTGTTCCCAACTGATACGTCCAGGACCCACCGCTTATTTTTACTATAATGTTTGTATTTTCAGGTAAGATTGCAGCTAAACTATAATCCGTATTTGCCTGGATTTGTGTTAAAGGAATATATAAAATATTTTCACCATAGAGTGAAGTAATTGGATATTCAATATTTTCTGGGAGGGTTGTAAATGATTGTTCGTTACCATATGAAGTCGAACCTTCATCATTGGTGGCATAAGCCCTAACATAATATGTGGTATTAGTAGAAAGAATAGAAATCTCACTGGCAAACATTCCAATCCCTTGACCATCAATAGTTTTATTGTTTAATATTGTTGGTAAAGTTTCGATACTCCAGCATACACCACGAGAAATAATAGAAACTCCTCCATCGGAAGTAATGTTTCCTCCACTTTGAGCAGTGGTTTGTGTTAGTAGACTCATTTCGTCTGTAGTCAAATTAGGTAGTTCAGCCTTTGTTTTAAAAACCAGGTCAGCTCCATATGCTGTTCCTCCTTCATTATTTGTTGCGTATGCTCTGACATGATAAGTCGTATTTGCCATAAGCCCATTAATAGCGCTAATAAATTCTCCAGAGCCTGTTCCATCATTTGTTTTATCATCTAATGTATCAGGTAAAGGTTCAATACTCCAACATACGCCACGGTCAATTATTAAGGTGTTATTATCGGAAGTTATACTACCGCCACATTGCGCTGTGTTTTGCATTATTAAATCAATTTGTGACGTAGTAACGGTTGGTAAGGTTGCAGTTGATTTAAAAAGAACGGTGTTTCCATAACCTGTTCCAAAAGAATTGGTAGCGTAGGCTCTAACATAGTATGTTGTGCCAGGTGTTAAACCATTTATTAAGCTTGTGAATTCACCGTCACCTAAGCCATCATTCGTTTTATTACCGCTGATAACAGGTTCTAATAGAGTAGACGACCAACAAACTCCTCTTTCAATAATAGCACCGTTTCCATTGTCTGTTATTGCACCTCCTGTATACGCTGAGGTCTCTGTAATATTAGTTATTTCTAACGTAGTTAATGTCGGTAAGGTTATTATTTCATCTTTTTTACAACTTGATATTAGTATCAATAAAATAAGCCAAATATTATTTATTTTATTTTTCATTGTTTTTTTCATGATTGGTGCAAGCTATATCCGCTTTATATACACTTACAAATTTAATAGATTTTTCTGACAATAGAAACCTTATTAAAAGCCAAACAACTACAATCTCAAGCAAGGATGAAGTCTAGAACTTTTATACGCAATTATTAAAAATTCAGTAATATAAAGGCATAAATGAAACTGTTTAAGAAGAAATACGACACAAGATATTTAGGGAAAGATAGTTGAGAAACGGATTCGTTTGTAGATGTAGAAATTAAAAGGAAAGTATTTCGCTTCCCTTTTCTTAATTTAAGAATATTTACTAGGAAGCAAGAACTAGCAATTAATTATACACCGTGTTGTGCGTAGGTTTTTTTATTTTATTTTCTCAATTCTAGGTTCAACAATCGATACGATATTCACAATATGACGATGCGATATAAAAGCATAGTGTTTAAATTCTCCAGGATAATCCGAAGTCGCAAATGTGTCCGTTTTCACATAGTCCAAAAAGTTTGACTTCGTATAAGTTCGAATTTTTTCTCCCACATATTCAGTTCCGCCAAGACTTTCGTAACTTTCATTAATCACGGAATAAGCAATATACCTATCAAATATCACTTTAAAAATTTCGCTGTTTTCGTTGTGATGAACTGGTCTAGATGGTCCAATTTCAACTCCAAGAATTTTGTGACTATTTTCCAGTTCGCCGACAATTCCCATTGCTAATTCAAACTCCAATGAGTTTTCTTCTGGCTCAAATATTTTAGTCAGAAATATGTTCTGTTCGGTATTTATTCTTTCGTAATTATTCATTTTCTTAACTTACGCACAACGTTTTGTGTATGGTGCGTATCCCAAAGGGTATGCACTATACATCGTGTTAGCAGCCGTTTTTTAATTTAGTAATTGTCCGTCCGAGTCGAATAATTTACATGAATTTTTAAATAGTCCCCCCGGAATCTTAATTTGCTGTTCAGTATAATTGTCTATCGGTGGTTTGCCTGAATAGTGCCAAAGTATTATTTGTCCGTCTGGAAGAATGAGCCACCTAGACCATCCGTTTTCATTTGAAAGTGTAAGAAACACTGTATTGTCAAGAACTGTATTAGAGTGTGCTTTGTAGTCAGTCGGAACATCACGCAGAAATGACTTTTGAGCCTTTGGAGAAAATGACTTGTCTTTTGTAAAATGAATGTTTATCGTCCTTTTTGAATTATTGGATATATGGTCAATAAGGAATTTCACATTGTGTGTGCGTTTTAAAATGTCTTCCTTTTGCTCCAGAAGAGGTTTTATGCTTCCAGGCTTTCCATTATTTTCCATAGTCACGTCAAAAGTCAAATTGTAGGTCTCATTTTTATCATGCAGTTTGGCGTTCCAACAGTCACCGTCTTCAAACATATCCCAGTTTATTGAACCCATGCTACCGATTGTAACATCAGAAACTTCAAAGTTCTGATTAATCAAGTCAATCTCTTTTTTAAGCAGTTTTTCCAATTTCTCGTTTTTGAATTTAGGCTCACAGAATCTGCTATAAACTTTCTCTGCAATACTCGATTCAAGATGTTCTTTGCCTTCCAGCCGTGATCTGTTAGAAAAATTGTCATGTTGAATGATTGTCGCAAAAAACTTTGAGATAGCAGTGTTGTAACTTTTGCCTACTTTATTCAAGTTCCAAGGTATCATATAAGGGTCCTGCTCGTCCGAGTATACATGAATTGTATCTGCTGAGTAGATGAATTGAATTGCACAAGTTGGATAGTCGCTAGTCATCCAAAGACTGAAACATGCTGGAAGCACACTTTTTACTTTTTCTTCGTCCTGAAGCTGTTGTATAAGATAATCTTGTTGGTCCTTTTTTAATCGGTCATATCCATAGTAGCTTCTTGCCATTTGTTTAGCATTCTGTTGGAGGTATCCAGTTGTATAACCAAATTCCGTCAGTTGAATCGTGTCATATTTTGTTTCATTTATCGCTGTGAATAGATTTTTGAGGTCGGTCTTTTTTACTTCCCTGATAAATACTTTGTCTTCAGACGGTTTCAGTTTGTATTTGTCTAAGGTTTCCTGTCTGACATTCTTAAAATACCTCTTTGTCTGGTGTAACTTGAAATTGTCTCCCGAAGGCTCTAACTCATATACGGTCCCGTAGGCACTTTCGTAGTTGTTGTTCTGATGGTCTATAAAAACGACTTTTTGTAAGTCGACCATTTTCAAGTCAAGCGTCTGCGAGTGTCCATGGAGACAAATGAAGATTAATGCTAATGTTGTCGTTATTGTTCTCATTTTTAATGGCTGCTAACGTCTAGCTATGGTTAGTTCAGCTCAAATTTTGGATACGAAAATTTTCACTTTACTCCTTAGCTGAATGTTTTATTTAACCTTTTGTTGTAGTGCGCTAAATCAAAGATTTAGCGGAGCTCTAATAAGATTCACAAGACTCAAATATAACGTAATAGAGCTGTATTAACTATAGGTTTTGTTATAGGTCTGTCCTTTTTTATTCTCTGGTATTCGTCATTGACATGCATCAGGGATAAAATTTTCTTATCTGAATTCAGCTAATTATGGCGTGTTTTGGATTTAAACGTCAGCCTGAAAAGTTCATACGCTTCCGTATTAGCAGTATAGGGAGAATCTAGACTCTGATACCATTTCCCTGTTAAAACTTAGTTCTTAGGGGTATTGGAATATTTATATATCGACCATTCCCTTTTTTCGTAAAATACATATAAGAAAAATAGCTGATTTTGCTCTTTCTTCTAAAGTTTATTTGTACTTCAACCCTTGCTATATAGGGTGGGTTGAAATTGTTTTTTGGCTGAAATACTGTAGGACGATTGTCTTTTATTTCAAGATTTGAGACTGGAGTTATTTTTAAAGTCAATGAGTCTGGATTGCATGTTGAACAAGGGCTATTATTATAAGAACAAAGATGACATTCTGGTAAACCTGCTCTCTGAAGCTCTTCTCCTATCATTTCTACATCAACAAAAAAAGGCTTATTCTTTTTTAGTTTAGAATTTGAGTAAAATAAATTCACATTCATCTCACTTCCTAAATTAGGTACTGTATTCACTAAAACTTCTCTATTGCCGAATTCTTCTTTTTCAGGTTTTGACAACTCCTTAAGATGGTATATTCCTAAATTGTCTTTATTGAAAAAGAAGTTAACGTAGAGTTTGCGGTTTTCTGAACAGGTCAAAAGATTTTCTTTTTTGATGCTTGACTTCGCTTTAATTTTTATTTCAGTTAATAAAGTATCAGAGGGCAAGTAAACTCTTAGGGTGTCCCTATCGGACAAATAAACTTTTCTTATTGTCAAGACTACGTCTTTATCTGTTCTGTTTTCTATTAGAGTAAAATTCTTAATTCCATTTTTACATTTTTTCCAATACTCAACAACTTGAATTTTTGAACCATCAAGCCCAGTTGCGATTTGACTTGCATCGACATTAAACCCAATAAGTATAAATAGTATTGTAATGATTTTCTTCATTTATTTAATGACCTATAACGGTTAAATAAACACTGGCATTAGCTTGGGTTTATTTCTTGTTAGCGGTTCGTATATATTATTCCCTATAACCCTAGTAGTCATAAATATGCTCAGGAGTGATATTGTTTCTTGCTAATTCTTTAATTAATGAACTTAAATAAGGAACAGTGGTAACAATCGCGATTCTTTTAATCTGAGGTTGAGATGCAATTGGCTGCTCAAATATTGTGGTGTAATTAGAGTTATTTAGTTCTAAATCACTTTGATTAATTGTTAGAATGGTCAGCAATATGGCCGAGTTGTTACCCGCTATTTCTTTAAATTCAACACCCATTGCCGATAATTTAACTGCTGTTGGATTAAAGGCTGCATATCTTGGCACTCTTAAAACGTAGCTGCTGTCCTCAGTTATTTTTAGAACTTCTATAGATGGGTCTTGATTGGATTGAGGATCGAAATTATCTACCACAATAACTGTGGTTAGGGCAGCTTCCTCATACATAGATTGTGTGCCCATCTTTATAAGCTTGCCGTAAGCGGTCTTCACTAATATTTCTGATGTAAGGAAATATCTTCTTTCAAGCTTTCTTAAAATACTTGGTCCAAACAAGTCGGTCTCTGTCCATAGTTCTCCCAGTCTTGATTTAAAGTCAAATTCATACCATGGAATCTCTCTTATAAAATCAACATAATCTTGAGTGATTTGGTAATTCAATTTGTCTTCACTTGTCATTTCGTCATCAAAACTTGTATTCGTTACTCTGCCTACAATTGTTTCATACCAGGCTTTTGCAGCGTATTCAACAGTTGCACTTGTGCCAATCACTTTTATCATAAAATGATAATCATCGTTGTACGCAAAGTCTTGTTCAATTTGTTTGCTTACCACATCATAGCTATCCCAAATCTGGTTTATGTGGGTTAAGTATGGAAAAGTTGTCGCTGTATGATTTTTAAAATAATCTGCTTGTTCTGCCGGGCTATGTACTAAAAACCATTCGGGATAGGTCAGAAAGGTTTGGTCTGCTGGTCTTAAATCTGCCTTTGGTGTCAATTTACTATCGTTTTGAACAAGCCACGCCTTATTCACCACAAGTCCTTCTCCGCTGGTAATAGTAGAACTGTCGTCTTTTTTTAGCTGATGTATTGCTATGGCCGCGAATACGCAAATCAATGTGAGAATCCTGAGTCGTTTCATACTTCTTGTTTTGTAAAAGCTACCAATGTGTTGAGCGAAGGGTCCCGATCTTGCAAAATGCGCTTCCCTGTTTCTTTAAAACCATGAGCCGTAAGAATTTTGCTCCATTCGTCAATAGACTTAAAAGATTTAAATTCTGCGTTATCCTTTTCCCAAGATTCATTTAAACCTAAATTAAAAACAGTGTGAACTAAGGAAACAAAAGTTGCCATTTCCTCACTCTTTACATCATGGTCTCTAATTATGAACAAACCTCCTTTTCTAATTACACGCTTTATTGAATTTATATATCCTTCCAACAAATGATGCGGGCAATGGTGAAGACCAATATGGCATGTTACCAAATCTAAACTTTCGCTTTTAATAGTGCTTTCGTCAATAGCTTGATAATCATTTAAATTAAAGAAATTACCAATTTTTTTCAGCTGGCCTCTTTCAAATATTTCTGCAGGAGAATTGTCTGGTTCAATGTCATTAGTTAGATAAATTTTGCCCGAAAGGTTTATACTCTTTCGGAGTTCGCTTATATACCTGCCGGTAGATCCAATTTCTAAATAGCCGTTAATATTTGTATTCTTTCCGAGCAACTGCAATACTTGGCTAGCCATTTCTTTCTTCTGTTTTTTAAGCGCTGGCAGTGCAAAAGTGAGTTCGGAAAGAAATGTTTTTATACTTGGAAGCCCAGCTTGAACGGCTTTGAAAATTTCTTCATCCGTACTGTACTCTTTGCTAATTTTAGAAATGAGATTATGAAATTTTTCTTCAGGATAGAGGTGAAAAATAACTTGAAGAAATCGATAGAAATCATCGCTCCAGGTAGTGTCTGAAAAGACGGCTTTAAATTCTGAATTAGTTTTCATATTTAGTTCTTTATGGGTTTGTGATAGGTATCCCAGATTACGTTTCTGAATTTGAAATCTGGGTCTAGTTTATTTTTTAAGTCAATTAGTTTCTGAGCGTTTGGGTACGCTTTATGAAATTGCTCTTCAGAGGCATGAGCTTGATAAGGCAAATAATATGCGCCATTCACGGCAAGTACAGCATCAATTAATTCACGTGTCCAAATGGCGACCTTGCTTTTTTCTGCGTCACTGGTGCCTTGCTTGTACCAGATTACAAAGGCAAAAACTTCTTCTCTTGCCCAAGCCAACATAGAACCACTGTCTTCAAAGGCATGGCGAATAGAAACGTTAATAATGTTTGCATTATTTCGCGTAAAGATTTCTGACATTGCAATTGAGTATTTATCGAATTTTTTTACTGGAACGAAATATTCTAGTAATACATAAGAGCTTTGTTTTCTTGATTTTGGTTCTAGTTCTGCAACATCGTACCCGGCTTCATAATTTCGCCAATGGACCTTTGATTTTAGATAAAGAAGTGGATCATAAATAAATTCGCGTCTCCATTTCCCAAATTTATTGCTACTGAATGCCCCAATAAAATAACGCTCTAAAGGATAAGATGCGGCCAAGGGCATTAGACGTGTTTTAACGGTTGGTTTTTTATCCGTTTTCACCCAACTCACCGCACGAATACACTCATAATTAGGTGGGTAAAGGTCTCCGTTGTGAAAAACAACATCCTTGTTTTCTCTAATGTTATTGAAAAAAAAGTCTTTATATTCATTTCTATGCATCATTTTATGCACCCGCTCAATTGCAATATTATCTTCCAACTCAAACTCTACAGATGCAATTATGCCAATGGCATTGTAACATCCTACAGATGCAAAAAACAAATCAGAATTTTCATTTTTAGAGGCATGGATTAAATCACCATTTGCTAAAATTAATTCAATTGATTTTACAGAAAGAATTATTGGCCCTAGCCCAATGTACCTGCCATGACAGTTAACACTCAGTGCTCCACCAACCGTAAAGTTAGCATAGGTCTGCATGATCTTAATGCTTAGGTCATGCTGGTCAATATACTGTTGTATGTCACACCATCTAATACCCGCTTGTACTTCTATAGTTCTTTCTTCTTTAGAAAATGAAATTACACTGTTAAGCCTGCGCATATCAATATGCAGGCTGTTTGCGCTGGCTGTTTGACCTCCCATGCTAAATCTACCACCGCCAATACTTATTGGCCCGTTTGTGTCTTTTACAATTTGTTGTAATTCCTCTATGCTTTCAGGTACTTTTACTTGATTCACAATTATTGGATTCAACTGAGTAACATCATCTACAATTCTTTCATCTGTTTTTAAATGTGCTATTTGCTGTGCATCTGGATTTTTAAAATAATCAGCTGCTAGATTTGGATTGTCCCCAAATGGATTATGTATTAAACTTCCCTTTTTAAACCCCAAAACATAAAACAGAAACAGGGGTCCTAATATTGGGATGAGAGCTGTTAAAAGCCAGTAACTTGCTAAGTTAAGGTCATGCAGCCTTTTGCTAGATGTTGCAATTAAAGCCCAAAATAGAAGAGGATACAAAGTCCATGTTGCAGCGTAGCTTATTGTATAATCTAAAATGCTAAAAAGCACATAAAAAGCTGACCAAATAAAAATTTGTGATGTCCAATAGGTTTGGCGATTTATCCTTCCTCGATTTACGAATAGTAAATAGCTTACAGGTAGTTTATCTCTTATAGCCATAAAATTATGTTCTGTTTATTCATAGTTGGAGTAATGTGCTTTTTATGGACAAATTAAATGATAAATATCTCACTAGTTATTCTCTAGATTATTAGACCTTTTGTATTAAATGACCGCTAACGTTATTGTGTATGGTTAGTTGCGCGGTTAAGCAACTAATTTAGTAAACAAATACGAACCCGAGAAAATTCCAGCGGAATTTTCCAAATAAGC
>RCND010005031.1_pt1 | contig 10185 bp, 8 predicted proteins | sample 2041351 | NCBI WGS metagenome assembly RCND01 (sample SAMN09708230, study PRJNA481090) | Marine sediment metagenome, whole genome shotgun sequencing project. | biome: marine sediment; feature: ocean; material: sediment; isolation source: Sewage treatment plant 12B marine sediment (STP12B) ...
TCGATTGGTTTGGGTTGCATTTTGGTTATGGGTATGGTCTTTTCAGAGAAAGAAGAATGATGAAAACTGCAGCACCGATGGCTGCCATGGAGGTTATGGAAGATAATGCCAGTTTGAATGAAGTTGTGGTCTCAGAAGCCGATATAGAAGGAAATGCCGTTGGAGTTGAAGTCGCTGACAAACCAAAAGAAGAAAGCAAGCTAGAAGAAGATCTAGGCGATGTACAAATTCGTAAGAACCTTCAGGAAACTGCTTTTTTCTTTCCGCAGTTAAGTACAGACGAAAAGGGAAATGTTTCTTTCAGTTTCACAACCCCAGAGGCCTTGACCAAATGGAAACTGCAACTATTGGCACATACCAAAACCTTGCAAAGCACCATTAGCACCTTGGAAACAGTGACCCAAAAAGAATTGATGGTCACGCCAAATGCTCCACGTTTTTTACGTGAAGATGATGAGATTGTCATAAGTACCAAAATTGCAAACCTTACGGGCAAGTCACTTTCGGGTATCGCCCAACTAGAATTGACCGATGCTTTAACGAGCAAATTAATTTCCCATAAGCTATTGTTGAGCAGTGCCAATGGTCCTCAAGATGGCATAACCCAATCGACGACAATCATTCCAAGTAGATTCCTTGGGCAATACGCAGGTATCATGGCGATTGAAAATTCCTTCTGGCATACAAGCCGTCCAATATAAAATAGTGGCCAAAGCCGGAGATTTCAGTGATGGCGAACAGAACGTTTTACCAGTTTTGACGAATCGCATGTTGGTTACTGAAACATTGCCCATGTGGGTTCGCAGTAACCAAACCAAGACCTTTGTTTTGGATAAATTGAAAGACAATACCTCAACGACTTTGAAGCACCATAAACTTACCTTGGAAATAACTTCGAACCCGGCGTGGTATGCGGTACAGGCACTTCCCTATTTAATGGAGTACCCTTATGATTGTAATGAGCAGATTTTTTCAAGATACTATGCCAATACCTTGGCTAGCCAAATCGCGAACAGCAATCCAAGAATTCAAGAAGTATTCAACCAATGGGCAAACTCCGATGCCTTATTGAGCAATTTGGAAAAGAACCAGGAATTAAAATCCCTACTTATTCAAGAAACCCCTTGGCTGCGAGATGCACAATCCGAAACAGAACAGAAAAAGCGTATCGCCCTTCTATTCAACCTGAATAAAATGAAGAATGAGCAGGCAAATGCTTTGAATAAGTTAAATCAGAACCAAATGTCTTCTGGAGCTTGGGCCTGGTTTAAGGGAGGTCGCGAAAACCGGTTCATAACACAGCACATCATTACCGGGCTGGGGCATTTGAATCACCTTTCTGTCACATCGAGCCCCTCGACTCCGCTCGGGACAGGCTCCGTCGAGATGCAAAACGATATGATTCTAAAAGCAGTTCGCTTTTTGGACCAGGAATTTGTTGAGGAATATGAGCGTATGAAAAAATATGCGAAGAACATCAACGATGATCATTTGAGTTATTCGCAGATGCATTATCTGTATATGCGTAGTTTTTTCGCAGATATCAATACTTCTCAAAAGGTTGATGCTATTATGGAGTACTACAAAGGCCAAGCCAAAAAATATTGGACAAAGCGAAGTCTGTATGCCAAAGGGATGTTGACTCTAGTTTTACATCGAATGGATGATATCAACACATCAAATAAGATACTACAGTCTTTAAAGGAAAATAGCATCGTTTCTGAAGAAATGGGTATGTATTGGAAAGAGAATACCGGATCTTGGCATTGGTACCAAGCACCCATTGAAACCCAAGCTTTATTGATTGAAGCATTCTCAGAAATCGAAAATGACATAACAACAATAGATAATCTTAAAATCTGGTTGCTGAAAAACAAACAGACCAATCAGTGGAAAACAACAAAAGCTACCACCGAGGCAGTATATGCGCTTTTGTTACAAGGAAATGATTGGCTTTCTGTTTCTGATGCCGTTGATGTTTTGGTTGGTGGTGAAAAGATTGAACCCTCCAAAATGGAGAATGTCAAAGTTGAAGCCGGTACAGGATACTACAAAACTTCTTGGAGCAGTAACGAAGTTGAATCCAAAAAGGCGGAAGTACAGCTTACGAAAAAAGGAGATGGTATTGCCTGGGGCGCCATGTACTGGCAATATTTTGAAGATTTGGATAAAATCACCTCCGCAGAAACCCCTTTAAAGCTCAAGAAAAAACTGTTCTTAAGGGAATATACCGATACGGGTGAGGAAATCTCCGAAATCAAGGGTGAAACAAAATTAAAGGTTGGAGATTTAGTACGTGCTCGTATTGAACTTAGAGTAGACCGCCCAATGGAGTTTGTGCATATGAAAGACATGCGAGCTGCTGGTTTGGAGCCCATAAATGTGCTATCACAGTATAAATGGCAAGACGGACTGGGCTATTATGAAAGCACAAAGGATGCCAGTACCAATTTCTTTTTCGATTATTTACCCAAAGGTATTTTTGTATTTGAATATGATTTGCGGGTGAACAATTCAGGTGATTTCAGCAACGGGATTACTACCATTCAAAGTATGTATGCTCCTGAATTCAGTAGTCATAGCCAGGGGGTTAGACTAAATGTTGAATAACAAAAACCTTTAAGTCACTGAAAGTAAAACAATTGACTTTCGACAAAGGGGTTAATAAATACTTATCTTTAGAATATTAACAACTAAACCAATGTATTATGAATTCAAAAGTTTTAATGGTGCTGAGAATACTTCTTGGCCTTTTCGTTCTTGTTTTCGGATTAAACAAGTTTTTTCACTTTATGCCTATGGAAGCTCCGACAGGTGATGCAGGGGCTTATTTTGGAGCTTTAATGTCTTCAAAAACTTTAATTCTTGTGGCAATTGTTGAGATTGTAGCAGGGTTATCACTTCTATTTAATAAATATGCAGCTTTAATGCTTCTTATTTTGATGAGTGTTTCAGTAAACGCAGTATTGTTTCACGCAATATTAGATCCAGCCAATATTATGGGAGCGGCAGTACTTTTAATATTGAACGTTATTTTGTTATATGCTTATAAAGACAAGTATAAAGATTTGCTTAACGGCTAATTTGAAGAATTAACTTTACAATACGGTTTCGATTTAAAATCGGGACCGTTTCATTATTTTTCTGATTCTAGGAGGATATTTTGCTAAAACCTTTTCAATAATTTCCTTGAGTTTCTTTTCCCGTTCTATGGGAGTAAAATTTTTGTTCAAATGGCTTTTACTTATGGCTTGCCAAATCAGCAAATCTTTCTGGCTATCTACAAAATCAAAACTAATTTCACGTTGTAGATTTGACTGTCCTATAGGTATACCCACGGAAACACCACCACCGACATTTCCTCCAGTGCCACCTACCCCTACGCCAACGGTATTGCTTCTCGGAGTCTGGTAAATTCCACTTTGTATATTGATAAGAAAATCAGGTTCTTCAGAGAGCAATAATCCCTTGCTTTGCATAGCGGCGTCCAAAACTTTGACCAATCTTTTTTCATCCAATTCACTCAAACCGGTTTCCATGTCATCGTAGTAGTTATAAGTTGAATAATTGGAAAAATCTGTTTCCTTTTCATAATCTGTTTGCACGCGAACAACATGGCAAGACGTGAATAAAAGCACTAACAGTATGTAACTTATGACTTTCATTAGCATCGTTTTACATAAATTTAAAGAAAAATAGCACAGATTTGTGCTTAAGTGAGGTTTAATCGTTCAATAGCACCCAGAGTCTATCCTTTAATTCTTGAATACCAAACTGCGAAACTGAGGAAATAAAAAGATAAGGAATATCGGCAAAATCCTTATCTAATTCAATTTTCATTTCACTCATAAGTTCTTCATCGAGCATATCACTTTTGGAAATGGCCACTAATCTTTCTTTATCCAACAACTCCGGATTGTACCTTCTTAACTCATCCAAGAGAATTTCGTATTCCTTGCTAATGTCATTACTATCTGCCGGAATTAAAAACAAGAGGGTAGCATTTCGCTCAATATGTCTCAAGAAATAATGCCCAAGCCCCTTACCTTCGGCAGCTCCTTCAATAATTCCTGGGATATCGGCCATTACAAAACTTTGAAAATCACGGTGTTGTACTATGCCTAAATTAGGCTTTAAGGTAGTAAACTCATAATCGGCTATTTTTGGTTTCGCGGAAGTTACGGCAGCAAGCAATGTAGATTTACCTGCATTGGGAAAACCGACCAAGCCTACATCGGCCAAAACTTTTAGCTCTAGGATAACATCGATTTCGTTACCCTCTACACCTGGTTGCGCATAACGGGGCGTTTGATTCGTTGATGTTTTAAAATGCCAATTACCACGGCCTCCCATACCTCCTTCAACCAGAATTATTTCCTCACCCACTTCTGTAATCTCGAAAAGCACTTCGTTGGTTTCTGCATTTTTGAAAATGGTTCCTAATGGCACATCAATATACATATCTTCACCATCAGCTCCTGAACTCCTGCTTTTACTCCCATGCCCCCCATGACCTGCTTTGAAGTGTTTTTTGAATTTATAACTCACCAAAGTCCACAAGTTTTTATTACCACGAACAATCACATGACCACCACGACCACCATCACCACCATCGGGCCCACCTTTGGTAATAAATTTCTCACGGTGTAAATGCACAGAACCTTTGCCCCCATTACCAGAACTGGCATGAATTTTTACATAATCTACAAAATTGCCCTCGGTCATAATTAATCTATTTGTCATTCCTGCGAAGGCAAGAATCCATTATCAAAAGCAATCTAAGAGTTCTCGATTGCGCCTGTTTACCTGCAGACAGGCTTTAACTGACTGGGATTGGTTTGCTACAACTCCTCTATTACCTTTCCCAAGCGGTGGGTAATGTCCTCAATGGCACCTATGCCATTTACATTATGGAATTTACCTTGGGTTTCGTAATAGGCTTGTAATGGAGCCGTCTTTTCGTTATACTCCTCGAAACGATTCCTGATTTTAGATTCATCTTGATCATCGGTTCTGCCACTCACTTTTCCCCGTTCCAATAAGCGTTGGATCAACACCTCATCATCCGCATCAAGGGCAATAGTGGCATGAATCTTCATGTTTTTACTCACCAAGAATTTATCCAAAGCCTTTGCCTGTGCAGTAGTTCTAGGAAATCCGTCAAAAATGAATCCACTGGCATCGCGATTTTTATCTACTTCGTCTTCCAACATTTTAATGGTCACCTCATCTGGCACCAAATCCCCTTGGTCCATATACGACTTGGCTAAAGTGCCTAATTCAGTACCATTTTTAATATTATAACGAAAAACATCTCCGGTAGAAATATGCTTTAAATTGTATTTGTCTTTTAAAAACTCGGCTTGGGTACCTTTTCCGGCTCCTGGTTTTCCGAAAAGAACAAGATTGATCATATGCTTTTGGTTTAATTGGTATACTTCTCTTAGGTTACGCCCCAACTCATTATAATCAAGTCCGTAACCCACAATAAATTTATCAGGGATATTTATGCCTACATAATCTATGGTGTATTCACCATTATAAACTTCAGATTTATAGAACAAGCTTGCAATTTTAAATTCTTTGACATTGGTATTGTTGAACAGATGCACCAATTCCTTTAATGTGCGACCAGAGTCTATAATATCTTCCAGAATAATCACGCTTTTACCCTGTAAATTATCTGATGGATCCAATAAAGTCTCCACAATGCCTGTTGAAGTCAAACCACGATACGAACTTAGTTTTACGAAAGATACCTCACATGGATGAGGATAGGCCTTTAAAAAATCGGCTACAAACATAAATGCACCATTCAAAACCCCAACAAAAACAGGAGTTTCGTCTTTATAATCAGCAGCAATTTTATCAGCAACTGCTTTTACTGCGTTTAGAATCTGTTCTTCGCTCAGAAAGGGTTTGAAGTATTTATCGTGAAGTTTTATCAATGGCTTAATGCTTAATAGGAAGGCAAAGATACCATTTTGATTTCTCTTTTTAAATGACAGCCCAAGAGTTTTAAGATTTAGGTGTATTTTTGTTGAAATTATCCAAATTTCATTAACCCAAACCGCATAAAACGATACATGGAATATTTTTCTTCTGACTTTACTTTGGGGATTCTAGGCGGTGGCCAATTGGGTAAAATGATGTTATACGAAACCCGTAAATATGATATTCGCACCAAGGTCATGGACGCCTCGAATGAAGCTCCGTGTAAAATAGCCTGTAACGAGTTTTTTATTGGGGATATATTGGATTTTGATGCAGTTTATAATTTCGGGGAAAACGTAGATGTACTCACTATTGAAATTGAAAATGTAAATGTCAAGGCACTGGAGAAGTTGGAAAATGAGGGGGTAAAAGTCTATCCGCCCACTGCTGCTTTGCGCATTATTCAAAACAAGGCCAAACAGAAGTTGTTTTATATTGACAATGGTATCCCTACTGCTGATTTTTCGCGTTTTGCTTATGCTAGCGAAATTAGGGATAGTATTGAGCATGGTAGTTTGGAATTTCCGTTCGTATGGAAAAGTGCCCAATTTGGGTATGACGGGCAAGGGGTGAAAATAGTTCGGAGCATTGAAGACTTGGAAGGTTTGCCGCATGGTGAGTGTATTACCGAGGAAATGATTCCGTTTAAAAATGAACTTGCGGTAATTGTCGCCCGAAATGTTAGTGGTGAAGTAGTTACTTATCCTGTTGTTGAAATGGAATTTCACCCCGAGGCAAATCAAGTTGAATATGTTATCTGCCCAGCCCGTATTGATGAAAAGGTTGCTAAAAAAGCTCGGGAAATTGCCTTGAAAGTTTCCAGTGGCATAAAACATGTTGGTCTTTTGGCTGTTGAAATGTTTCAAACCAAGGAAGATGAAATCTTGGTGAATGAAGTAGCCCCCAGACCTCATAATAGTGGACATTACAGCATTGAGGCGAGCTACACTAATCAATTCGAACAACATATACGTGCCATATTGGATTTGCCCTTAGGCAAGACTGATAGTAAAGTAGCGGGGATAATGGTAAATTTGGTGGGTGCAGAAGGGCATACCGGTAATGTTGTTTATAAAAACATGGAAGCCATTTTAAAATTAGATGGGGTTACTCCCCATATCTATGGAAAAAAACAAACAAGGCCTTTTCGTAAAATGGGTCATGTGACCATTGTTAATAAGGATATTGAAGAAGCCCGAAAAATTGCACAGCAAGTAAAAGAAACCATCAAAGTAATAAGTAAATAAAAGCGCATGAGCAAAGTAGCCATAGTAATGGGAAGCACTAGCGACCTACCTGTAATGCAAGAGGCCATTGACATATTAAACGGGTTTGATATTGAAGTTGATGTAGATATTGTATCTGCACACCGTACGCCTGAAAAGCTCTTTGACTTTAGCAAAAATGCCCATATAAAAGGCTATTCAGTAATTATTGCCGGTGCGGGAGGCGCAGCCCATCTTCCTGGAATGGTGGCTTCAATGTCTCCACTACCTGTAATTGGCGTTCCTGTTAAAAGCAGCAACTCAATCGACGGATGGGATTCTATCTTATCCATTTTACAAATGCCAGGCGGTGTTCCTGTAGCTACTGTCGCCTTGAACGGCGCCAAAAATGCTGGCATATTAGCAGCCCAAATTATAGGCAGTTCCGATAAATGTGTGCTTGATAAGATTCTACTTTATAAAGAAGGGTTAAAGCAGAAAGTAATAGATGGAGCGAAATCAGTCAACAGTAAACAGTAGGTAGCTGCAGTTTTTGGTTTCAAATATAATTTGAAACCATCCCAATACCCTATAAACAAATAAACCAATAACCGCATAAACTAATATGCTTAGCATGAATCCCTTATTAACCCCATTTGATACAGCCCCATTTTCCAAAATAAAGAATGAACATTTTAAGCCAGCTTTTTTAAAGGCTATGGAAGATGCTCGGGTCGAGATTGAAGACATAACCAAGAATCCATCGGAACCTACATTCGAAAATACAATTGAAGCGCTTGAATTTTCAGGACAGCAATTGGATCGTATTTCAAGTGTGTTTTTCAATTTGAATGCTGCTGAGACGAATGAGGAAATTCAGAAAATTGCCCAAGAGGTTTCGCCCTTACTTTCAGAATTCAGTAATGACATTACCCTGAACAAAGCACTTTTCATAAGGGTAAAGGCCGTTTACAAACAAAAAGGCCAACATAAGTTAACGGTAGAGCAAGACACATTACTTGACAAAAAGTACAAAAGTTTTAGTAGAAACGGAGCGAATTTATCCGAAGATAAAAAGCAGCGCTTGCGCGGGATTGATGCAGAACTTTCAAAACTTAAATTGAAGTTTGGTGAGAATGTTTTGGCCGAGACCAATAAATATCATAAACACCTTACTGATGAAAATCAATTGGATGGTTTGCCAGAAGGCGAAAAAGAGGCTGCAGCCCAATTGGCGAAATCAAAAGAGAAAGAAGGTTGGTTGGTTACTTTAGATTATCCCAGCTATATTCCTTTCATGAAATATGCAAATAATCGGGAGCTTCGCAAAGAATTGTCATTGGCCTTTGGTAGTAAAGGTTTTCATAACGATGAACTCGACAATCAAGAAAACGTACTTAGAATTGCCAACCTACGCCATGAAAGAGCCGTTCTTTTGGGGTATAAAACCCATGCCCATTTTGTATTGGAAGAGCGCATGGCTGAGACCCCTGAAAAAGTCCATGAGTTCTTGGATGAACTTTTGGAAAAAGCCAAACCGGCGGCGGAAAGGGAATTCGAGCAATTGGAAGATTTCGCAAAGGAGTTGGATGGTATTGACAAATTACAAAAATGGGATGGATCCTATTATTCTGAAAAATTAAAGCAGAAATTATTTGAGCTTGATGATGAAAAATTGAAACCTTATTTTAAACTGGAGAATGTAATCGACGGTGTTTTCAAAGTTGCTGAAAAATTGTTCGGACTTAAATTTGAAGAAATCTTTGATATTGATACATACCATGATGAAGTCAAGACATACCAGGTAAATGATACGAACGGGAACTATGTTTCCCTCTTTTATGCCGATTTTCACCCTAGGCTAGGTAAGCGTGGAGGTGCCTGGATGACCTCTTACAAATCGCAATATGTAAAAAATGGGGCAAATGTAAGGCCACATATCTCAAACGTCTGCAATTTTACAAGGTCAACACCAAGTAAGCCATCTTTACTGACTTTTAATGAAGTCACTACCTTATTTCATGAGTTTGGACACGGCCTGCATGGCATGCTTGCCAACACCACCTACCCTAGTCTATCGGGTACGTCAGTTTACTGGGATTTTGTTGAGTTACCAAGTCAGGTAATGGAGAACTGGTGTTATGAAAAAGAAGCCCTCGAACTATTTGCAACACATTACGAAACTGGTGAAGTCATCCCAATGGAATTGGTGCAAAAAATAAAGGAATCAGCCACCTTTCAAGAAGGAATGGCCACCCTTCGCCAATTAAGTTTTGGTCTATTGGATATGTCTTGGCACGGTGCAGACCCTTCAAAAATAACCCATGTAAAAGAGCACGAAACAATAGCCTTTGAAGGAACTGATTTGTATCCGAAGACTTCAGAAACTTGCATGAGCACTGCGTTCTCCCATATTTTTCAAGGAGGTTATTCTTCAGGCTATTACAGTTATAAATGGGCCGAAGTTTTAGATGCCGATGCTTTTGCCTATTTTAAGGAAAAAGGGATATTCAATAAAGATGTCGCCACCAAATTCAAGGATAACGTACTTTCAAAAGGAGGCACTGAAAAACCAATGGTATTATACAAACGCTTCAGAGGGGCCGAACCTAAAGTTGAAGCGCTGTTGGAACGTGCAGGCTTACTGAAAAAGTAATTTAATTGTTCTTTTTGGCCCAAGCAATATAACCTCCTTCAAGGTTAACAACATTCTTGTAACCCAAGGAATCCAAGTATTTAGTTGCATCCGCACTACGTTTACCACTTTTGCAATAGAGGTAAATGGATTGATCCTTTTCTATTTTTTCAAACTCCGCTAAGAAACTATCCCCTAACCAATCAATATTCATAGCTTTTTCCAAATGCCCAGCATTAAATTCGCCAGGTGTCCTAACATCAACCAATACAACTTCATCCAGTTCACTTTGTGAAACTTCTGTGATATTTTTTCCTTTAATTTGAGAACATCCTAAGTTAAATAATAGAA
>RCND010002476.1_pt1 | contig 10183 bp, 7 predicted proteins | sample 2041351 | NCBI WGS metagenome assembly RCND01 (sample SAMN09708230, study PRJNA481090) | Marine sediment metagenome, whole genome shotgun sequencing project. | biome: marine sediment; feature: ocean; material: sediment; isolation source: Sewage treatment plant 12B marine sediment (STP12B) ...
AAGCAGTAAACATATATAAGAGTAGTTAAATTATTATCCAATTTATTCCTTATCGGATTTAATATTACACTCTTTGTAATTTTTAAGTAAAACATTGAATTATGAAAAAAAGGATGAAAAAAGGTGAACAATTTACAAGGAGATCAATGTTTTCTGTGTTGGGAACAACCTTGCTCATCCCCTTCCTCGGATTTGGAAGTAACGATTCTAGTCAACCTATTGCTTCGGAAGAGGACGAATACCAAACCTTGCTGAAGCCGGATGGAACAACTGTTAAGGTAAAAGTTAGTACGCTTAAAAAATCGAAAGTGATCAAAAAGGACATTTCGAACAAATCTTTTTTTAACTGGTTAGGTAAGAAACTCTAACAAAAATTAATTCTGTCTATCATGGAAGAGAACAAGAATAATTCAAGGAGGAGCTTTCTCGACAAAGGGCTTAAATTGGGTCTGGTTGCTGCTATTGGCGGAATTGGTCTTTCGAAACTTACCTCAAAACTAAGTGCGAAACCCTCAAACTCTTCCGAAGATACTGTAGAATTAATGACAACGGACGGTACTATCATTCAGGTAGATGCTGCTGAAGTTATTGAAATAGAACATTCACAAGATCACGATAAAAAATACAACGTACGCGAAGGAATGCCAAATCGAAAATTCGTTATGGTAGTAGATCTCGCCAAATGTAAGAACGCATTACAATGTCAAACCGCCTGTAATAAGGCACATTATATTACGGGCGAAAATGCATGGCTGAAAGTATATAAAATGCAGGAATCCAAAGACACAGCCCCTTACTGGATGCCTACTACCTGTCAGCATTGTGATCAACCAGCTTGTGTCACGGTCTGTCCCGTTGATGCTACTTTCAAAAGAAGAGATGGTTTAGTACTCATCGATAATGAAAGATGTATTGGTTGTCGTTTTTGTATGGCGGCTTGCCCTTATTCCACAAGAATATTTAACTGGTCGGAACCGGACCAAGGAGAGATTACCATGAATTTGGACATGATGGAGCATTCACCTAATCCTGAACATGCTGGCAAACCAAGTATAAAAGGTACGGTTGATAAATGTGACTTCTGTCCGCATTCAATTAGTAATGGCGAGCTCCCCCATTGTGTTACAGCCTGTCCAAACGGAGTATTCTACTTTGGTGATAAATATGAGGATACGGTAACCAACGGTGATGAAACACTACGATTAAGCAAATTATTAGAAGACAAAGCCGGATATAGATTGATGGAAGGATTAGGTACCGAACCTAACGTATATTATCTACCCCCTTCAAACAGGAGTGACAATTTTGAGGACGGATTAGAGATGTACAAAGAATTCGAATCTGTTGAAAAACCTGAAGAGTCATGAAAAATTACGATGCACTTCTGAAAGATTTAGCTCCGAGAGCATTCAGTAAAAGAGGAGTTATATGGGTTAGTTTTCTTAGTTTACTCATTATAGCAGGAATTATTGCATATATAGATCAAGTACGACAAGGACAAATAGTAACCAATATGCGCGATTATGCACTTTGGGGCATTTACATTTCCAATTTTGTGTTCTTTGTTGCCACAAGTTTTGTGGGCGCTGTTGTTGTTTCCATTTTGAGACTAACAAAAAACGAATGGCGAACACCTCTAGTTCGAATCGCTGAAATAATTACTTTGGCATCAATCGTAATGGCAGGTATCACGATTACCTTAGATATGGCCAGACCCGATCGCTTATTGAATCTTTTTATTCATGCGAGACTACAATCGCCAATTACTTGGGATGTTATAATTATTCCTACGACCATTGTGGTTAGTTTCTTATTACTCTATTTCCCCTTGCTTCCTGATTTGGCCATTCTGAAAGACTATTTCAAAAAAACAAAACCCCGATTGAGTAAAATTTACGGAAAGCTGTCATTGAATTGGACGGGAAACGAAAAACAGAAAGCTATTCAGACAAAATCGATCATGATAATAGCTATCATGTTGATTCCAATAGGCTTGATCTTACAAACGGTTGATGCCTGGTTGTTTTCCACTACCTATCGAATAGGTTGGGACAGCACTAATATGGGGCCTTATTTTATTTCTGGTGCTGTAGTGGCCGGTGTGGCGGCATTAATCACAGTAGTCTACGTGATTCGGAGAGTGCGAAAATTAGAGAATTATATCACCGATCTGCATTTTGACCGACTTGGAAAACTACTGGCCTTAGCCTGTTTGATCTATCTCTATTTTAATATGAACGAATATTTAATTCCTTCATACACTCCTTCGAAAGGAGAAAGTGTTCATTTAAATACTTTATTTACTGGTAGTTACGCCATGATCTTTTGGCTCGTTACAGTGGTCGGGTTAATTTTACCCACGCTGGCTCTATTCTTTAAGAAAGGAAGAAAACCATTACCCATGTTCTTTATAGGCCTGATAGTGGTAATTGGCTCCTGGTGGAAACGATTCATTATCATTACGCCCACGCTTTTACACCCCTTCTTACCAATAGAGGGTGTGCCCGAGTCCTGGCGGCACTATTTTCCAAGCCTTCACGAATGGTTAATTACCGTTGCGACCTTAGCCATGGCACTATTGATTATTACTCTTTTGGCGCGCTATCTTCCTGTGATTCCTATTCAGAGGACCGCGGATGAGCGAGGGTTAGTAAGTAATGACCAAAAAAAGACTAAATCATGAAAAATCAATCTAATTTCGGTTCTGTTTTTCTAGTTCTATTGGCCTGTTTTCTAACACTTGGTATTCAAAGTACATACGCACAGGATGCAAAAAACAAGGTGCGGATCAATGCCCAGTATATGAAGATCATGGACGGCGATTCATATTTTGAAATAAAAGCCACTTCAAGAATTAATAAAAAGAATGTTGCCGTTTCCGGTATTGACATCCTGGTCTATAACGAGTTGGAGGATGATAACATTGAAATTGGTAAGACAACAACCAACCATATGGGAAAAGCGAAATTTGTTTTGGAATCGCTTAGTTCGATCCAGGCGGATTCAGCAAACACCTATAATATTGGCTTCAAATTTAAAGGAAACGAACAGTTTAAAAAGGCCTCAAAAGGTATTAGTTTTAAGGATGTCAATATTATTGCTAAAATAATTCTCGAGGACAGTATTAATTACATGAAGGCAAGATTGGTTGAACCCAGCAAAGACAGTGCTATAGCAGATATACCATTGCGAATACAAGTACAACGATTATTTAGACCTTTAATTATTGGAGAAGAGTTTAACAGCACAGATGTTGATGGCACCATTTTTGTCCCTATTGAAGAGGAGATTTCTGGTGTCGATGGAAAATTAATTTTTGAAGTAGTGTTGGACGAGAGTGATGATTATGGAACGGTTACAGCACTTGTTCATTCAGCAATAGGAACACCCATCGTAGACGAATCGACTTTTGACAAAAGAACAATGTGGTCACCCAGAAACAAAACGCCACTTTTTTTATTAATTTTCCCTAACATATTAATTTTTGGAACTTGGGGATTAATACTATATTTAATTATTAATTTATTCAAAATATCAAAAGCTAAATCTTAAAAAAATGAAACAATTTAAACTTATCACAATTATTGGTGCTGTCGTATTTGCACTTTATTCTTTCACAACCTTGGTTCAGAATGAATGGGTTGTTCCGGATAAATATGAGAATATGAAAAATCCGATTCCTTTAAATACCGACAAAGCCATTGGGAAATCATTATACTCAAAACATTGTCAGTCCTGTCATGGGAAGCAGGGATATGGTGATGGCTCTAAGGCGGATGAGCAAGAAGGAGATTTAGGAGACTTTTCTACCGCTGAATTTCAGGCACAATCTGATGGGGCATTGTTTTATAAAACTACCTTCGGAAGAGATGACATGCCCAACTACGATAAAAAAATGTCCGATGATGAGGACCGTTGGTTAATTGTTAATCATATGCGCCGTTTAGCTGAATAATTATAATCGAAGTAGCAAGAATTTTTCTATAAAACCCGTCTGCTAGATGTTTATATCTTGCAGACGGGTTTCTTTTTATAGCATATAGTTGATTGGGTTATCCTCCTTCGCTGAAGCTATGGAGGACAAGTAAGTGAATAGTCTAACTTTAGACTATTGGACTATTGGATAATTAGATTTTTGGAACTTTATTAAAATACAATTCATTACACAACGATTACACGAATCAACATATCAACGGATGAAGCAGAAATTTAAAGTCGAACAATCTAACAATCCAACTTTGCACCTTTGGGACTTTACTAAAACCCAATAATCTAACTTTGATGCTTTGTAGCTTCGCAGCTTCAACTATACAAAACATCCCCCTAACCCCCTTCAAAGGGGGAATCCTTCTAACAACTTAGAAACAATAAAACTTTGCGCCTTTGCACTTCGACTCCGCTCAGCGAACGCCTTTGCTACTTTGAAACTTTGGATCACTAGATCACTGCATTATTGGATTATTGGATTATTGGATTATTGGAACCTTACTAAAATACAATCCCATTATACAACGATCAAACGAATCAATAATAGTGAATAGTGAAAGGGTGAAGGGTGAGACTTAATTCTTTGAAACTCTGTAACTACAGGATTGACCAGCAATTGTCCCCTTGACCGCGTGCGCTGAAGCTTTAGCGGTGGCGCAGGGGACCCTGCCTGACGGCAGGCAGGTTTAGGGGTGTTTTTCAAGGTGAATGGTGAATGGAGTGAGAAGTGAGAAGTTAAAAACGGTCAACTCTAATCAGGGAACTTCAAAATCTTAATTTGAAACTTTATTAAAATCCAATCACATTACACAACAATTAAACAAATAAACAGAGGAAGCAGAAGAAGCAGAAAATTGAAGTCGAAAAATCTAATAATCCAATAATCTAAGTCTGAAACTTTGCGCCTTTGGGTCTTTGGAACCTCACAATTATAACTCCCAAAACATCCCCCTAACCTCCTTCAAAGGGGGAATCCTTCTAACAACTTAGAAACAATAAAACTTTGCTACTTTGGAACTTTGGAACTTTTCTAAAATCCAAAAATCCAACTATCCAATCCCTCAATGAGTGAGTATGACGAATATCATTTTAAAGGGGCGTCAATTGAAATAGTTTTGAAAGCAATATTCAGAAATATTTTTTCCTCTGTGAGGAATTCAATAATTTGAACAGAAATTGACCTATTGACACTTTAATGTTGTCATTTTTTTTGAATGATGAATAACAAATAGCTTTTCTATGAAAAAAATTCTCGATCTAATTTTCTCTTCAAGGTCAACATTAATCTTACTAATTATTTTCACCATAGCGATCGGAAGTGCTACCTTCATTGAAGAAATATATGATACCACAACGGCTAAGCTGATGGTCTATAATGCCAAATGGTTCGAGATAGTACTACTACTATTAATTCTGAATTTTATTGGAAGTATAAAGAGATATCATTTGATGAGAAAGGAGAAACTATCTGGGTTTCTTTTTCACCTCGCCTTTATCATTATTATCATTGGAGCCGGAATTACAAGATATATTGGTTTTGAAGCAACTATGCAGATTCGTCAGGATACGTCGTCCAACTTCATTTATAGTGCCGATCCTTATTTGAGTGTAAAAGCCCAAGAGGGTGACAATAATTATAGCTATGATCATCCCGTACTACTAGGAGCTGGCGCCAAAAATTCGTTTGATACCTCAATCGAAACGGAAGACCACGGGCCTATAGACATTAAGTTTAAGGAACTTATTCCAAACGCGATTCCGTCCTATGAAGAAAGTGATGAAAGTGGAGCCACCATTATCGAATTAACTTTAAGTAATGGATCACATAAAGATGTTTTACATATACAAGACGGGGAAATTAAAGAATCACACGGATTTTCAATTTCCTTTAATAATAATGAGCGACCTGGAGCTTTTAAAATAACCGGGCAACCTGGCGAACTTTTTATGAGCTTTTCCGAAGCGGTTAAAACATCTCAAATGCCTGAAATGACTGTTGGACTAATACCGAAAGATTCTCTGGTTGAACTGAAAAGAAAGCATTTATATGAGCCTAAAAACACCGAAATAGCGCTGGTTCTAACAAATACATTTAAAAATGCAAAACTAAAATACGTCCCTGGAACGACAGATGCAGAGGGTGAGGATATACTTCTTATGGAGGTCAGTTTTAAAGGAGAAGAACAAGAAGTTCCTTTAATAAGAAATCTGAATTCGGCTGGAGATTTTCAAAAGGTTGACCTCGATGGTATCGATCTACAAATGGCATATCGTCTAAATAGAATAGAACTCCCCTTTTCCATTAGGTTAAATAAATTTATATTAGAACGTTATGCTGGGTCGGATAGTCCATCGTCTTATGCCAGTGAAGTAACCCTGGTTGACAAACGCAATGGAACCACAGAAGATCATAGAATTTTTATGAATAATGTGCTGGATTATGACGGTTACAGGTTCTTTCAATCATCTTATGATAAGGATGAAAAAGGAACTATCCTAACTGTAAATCATGATTTTTATGGAACCTGGGTTTCGTATTTTGGATACTTCCTTCTTGCACTTGGTTTTATTCTCACGCTATTCAATTATAACTCTAGATATCGAGATCTTATTCGTAAAATAAAGAAAACCAGGGTGGAAAGAAAAACAATAATTTCTGTTTTCCTCATTGCCTTTATATCTGTTAGCAGCTTATTTGCCCAAGAGGGTCGGAAAGCAGATTATTCTTTTCAGGATCAGAATTCTGTGAGTGCAGAGCACGCCGAGAAATTTGGTCACTTACTAGTTCAAACTTATAACGGAAGGTTCGCTCCTATGAACACCCTGGCTTATGATGTCTTGCATAAGATTTCACGCAAAGATGTATTTAACATCCAAGGAAAGGGTAAAATGAAAGCCGGGCAAATTTTCTTGGACCTACCGATAAATGCTGCCTTTTGGAAAGAACAAAAAATCATTTATGTGCGCGAGAAACCAATCATGGATTTGCTAAAGGTTGAAGGCAAATATGCTTCATTTAATGATTTCTTTAATGAACAAGGTGAGTATAAACTTGGCTCGGCTGCGGAAGTTGCTTTCAGAAAAAAGCAGTCTGAGCAAGACCCTATTGATAAAGAAATTATTAAAGTCAATGAGCGTATTGAGATTTTTATTAGCGCATTTCAGGGAAGGCTATTTAAAATATTTCCAACTCAAGACGCCTCAAATAACAAATGGGTTAGTCTGGACGATCCTCTTGCCAAAACTCCGTTAACAGGTCTCATAGAAAAAATGAATAATGATTGGAAGCTCGAGGAGCTTACTTATTATAATGTGATGAAGTTGTACCTAACAGAAGTATACAAAGGAACCAATTCTGGTGATTATTCTAGAGCGGATAAAATTCTGGGGGATATTGATCGTCTTCAAAGACAGAGTAGTATTTCAAGTGCCTTACCTTCTAAAGCTAAAGTTGAAAAAGAAATCCAATATAATAAATCTAAAATATTCATCAATCTAAAAAATATATATGCCTTACTCAGTGTTGTTTTACTGATTCTTGCCTTCATCGACAATCTAAGAGTCAAAAAAAGCAAGCTATTGGGAATAGTGTTAAATGTTTTCATAGTCTTGTTAGGATTGGCTTTCGTATACCATACCTACGGCATGGGATTGCGATGGTACCTTTCTGGTCACGCCCCCTGGAGTAATGGATATGAAGCCTTAATATTAGTCGCCTGGGGCTCATTATTAGCCGGATTCAGCTTTGCCCGTTTTTCTAAAATTACGCTTGCTGCCACCGCCTTATTGGCCTTTTTTATTCTGATGACGGCAAGCCATAGTAGCTACGATCCACAATTAACCAACCTACAACCGGTCCTAAAATCATATTGGTTAATCATCCACGTGGCAACACTCACAATTAGTTACGGTTTCCTGGGATTGGCTTTCGCATTAGGATTAATAAACATGGGGTTATTCTGTATAAAAAACACTTCAAACTACAGGCGGATCGATCTTTTGATTAAAGAGCTTACGCATATAAATGAGATTAATATTACGATTGGTCTTTTATTAGCTACTGTAGGTACTTTTTTAGGTGGAATTTGGGCCAATGAATCCTGGGGAAGATATTGGGGATGGGATGCCAAAGAGACTTGGGCGCTTGTCATAGTACTGGCCTATACAATTATCTTGCATTTTAGGCTTGTACCAAAAATGAAGAGTATGTATGTTTTTAATGTTGGAGCGGTACTTAGTTTTAGCACTGTGCTTATGACATTCTTTGGAGTAAATTACTACCTTTCAAAGGGGCTACATAGTTATGCGAGCGGAGAAACTCCAATTTTTCCTCAATGGGCTTGGATAAGTATACTATCTATTATAATGCTGATGATTTTTGCAGGATGGAGAGAAAGCTTTGTAAAAAAGAGAATTCATGGGGCAAAAACTTAGCGTCCTAGTTGAAGATTATACCAATTAACAAATAAAATAAGCCTAATAATGCGTCTTTTTATTAACTGACAAATGTCATTTTTTTAGCAATTAATCCTTTGGACATTTGCTAATGAAGAAATTGGAATATTTACTATTCTCTATTCAAACTAGCAGTTTGTCTTCAAATACAATTTAACCTGTGTTCATCTATATAGACACTAAATCTAAGTTTTAAAATTAAATAGTTGATGAAAAAATCATTAGGTTACTTTAGTATTTCCCATAAAACAGCTGCGGTTTCTCAACGTGAAGTCTATCAAATTTCAGAAAAAGAAAAACTAGATTTACATGAAGTGATTCGTGAGGGGTTTCCAGATATAACTGGTCTGTTTATGCTCGTCACTTGTAATAGAACTGAACTCTATTTTGAATCTTCATATACCTCGGCCGTAACTCTTCGTGATTTTTTTATTGCATATAAAGTGGAAGATGGGACTTTGCCGAATAAAGGATTATTTGACTTTAGTGATTCTTCCGAAATTACTGCAAGACATTTACTGCAAGTTGCTTCTGGGTTAGAATCATCTGTTGTTGGCGACGTTGAGGTTATACACCAAATTAAAAAAGCGCATTTATTTTCATTGTCTCAACATATGCAAGGTTCCCTACTTGAACGAGCCATGCAAACAGTTTTTAAGTGTCATAAACGCATTAATAATGAAACGCATTTTAGAGACGGCACGACCTCACTGGCCTATAAAACATTAAAGTTAGTGAGCGATCATTCTAAAAGCTTTCCTAAGAACTCTAAGAAGATATTAATTGCAGGCGCAGGAGATATAGTGATGCAACTGTTTAAATATAATTCCAAATTCAATTTCAACAATATATATATAAGTAATCGCACTGAAGAAAGAGCAAAAACAATAGCAAATCAACAGCAATGCAAACTCTTCGATTGGAACAGGGTTGTAGCAAATGACTTAGAAGATTTCGATATAATTATTAGCGCGGTCGGTCATCGTCAACATCTTATCAAAAACATTGAAGCAAAGCATAAGAAAATGCTGCTAATTGATTTAGCTGTCCCAACAAACATTGACAAAACCCTTGCCAAAAATAAAAATATCACCCTCTGTGACTTGGATTGTATTTCACAGGAGTTAGAAAGCAACCTAGAAAGCCGATTAAATGCTATTGATGGTGTTAATGTTATTATTACTGAAGAGCTTTCAGGCTATTCAGAATGGCTTCAGGAGGCAACATTTAGAGAATCACTAGCTGAACAAAAGCGAATTGTTACTCAAAAATTGAATACTTATTTTGAAAATAATTCTTTTGAATATTCAGAAGATCTATTTAAAATCGTCACCAACAGAATCATTAAGGAAATAATCAAACTTAATAATCCTTCCATCACTTCTGAAGAAATAGATGTCATTATTTTTGAAGAACTCTCTAATTTGACTGAGGCTTGCGTTTAGTTTTATCAAATAATTCTCCTGTTCACCTCCTTGTTACCTTCCTCGTCTACAGGTCTTAATAACTATTTTTAGACTCTACAACTAAAAAAAGCAAAAGTAAAATTTATGTAACAAATGTGACATTTATCATATATCATTAACGGGAATGTTTTGTGTAACAAATGTGACATTTATCATATATCATTATGTGAATTGTCTCTAATTTTATGCCATTGAAATAAATTATTTTTAAAAACAGTTAACAAATATATATTATGAAAGCAGTTAAATTATTATCCGTTTTATTTCTTATTGGT
>RCND010002477.1_pt1 | contig 10182 bp, 12 predicted proteins | sample 2041351 | NCBI WGS metagenome assembly RCND01 (sample SAMN09708230, study PRJNA481090) | Marine sediment metagenome, whole genome shotgun sequencing project. | biome: marine sediment; feature: ocean; material: sediment; isolation source: Sewage treatment plant 12B marine sediment (STP12B) ...
AGGCTGTGAAAAATGAAAAATTGAACGATGTTGCCAACGAAATAACTTCAATGCTGGAAAATGTAATTGAAAAATTATAAGGCTTTTAAAAAAAGGATAAACAACAAATTATAATTATGAACTTAAATTAAAATAAATAGTAATCGGGGAGTATTATATAATGTATCAATCGAACTGTCATTGATATTTACCAATTTATAACTTAACGTAAAAAATATTAAAAAAAAATGTTTTATGATAAAACAGATAGATGGCGACAATTTTTTTGAACTAGAAAGTCAAATTATACTAATTAAAAACAGGAACTAATGAAACTAGGAAAAGAAGAGAAGGATAAAAAAAGAAACTATATTTTTCAAAAAGATAAGTTGACAAAATATGGTTTCTATTTCGTTGGAGCGGGGTTAATTATTTTGATTATTGCTACTATCTTAATTTATTCAATATTTATTTAAAACGATAAACAAATAGAATAGTAATCTAAAGAACAAATATTATGAAAACATTAGTAATTATTTTATCTGCAGTTGGGCTTTTAAGCTCAATCGGTTGCAAACAAGAAACAAATCCTCAAGCTATAATGGAAAGTCCTGAAACCCGCACAGAGGTTTTTAATACCATTACCCAGAATGACGATTATATGACCGAATTTATGCAGAATATGCAAGGTAATAATCAGGCTATGCAAATGATGCAAGGAAATAAAGGCATGATGAATATGATGATGACGGGCGAGGGTATGAACATGATGAAAGACAGCACTATGACAATGAATAGGATGCATTCAATGATGAAAGATGGAAAAATGATGAATCATATGATGCAAATGATGCAAAATGAAGGTATGATGAGTGAAGATTGTATGCAATCTAGTATGATGATGATGAACGACAGCAATTAGTTTTTAAACAGATAAAGAAAAGAGTTATGAAAGATTTAAAGAATTCACACACAATGGAGTACAAAAAACTTCTCAAATTCCCTGCATACATATCATTACTGGCAGCAAACATGGATGGACATCTCGATGATGTGGAGAAACATTCTGCCATAGAATTAACGCACATAAAAACGTTTTCAGCTGATTCATTACTAATCGAATTTTTTAAAGATGTTGAAGATAGTTTTGAGAAAAACATGATTAGTATAAATAGCAAACTGCCAATTGGAAAGGGTGAAAGAGAAATTGTTATCAAACATGAATTATTAAAACTGGAAAAAATCATGGATTTACTTGATGAGAAGTATGTGAAAGTTATGCATAAAAGTATGAAGTCGTTTAAGGAATATGTTTCGCAAGCCCATCATAATATATTAGTAGATTTTATTTTCCCTATACCTATTAATGGATTGAGTTACTAGTTATAATTGGCTTTTCTGCACCAAAGAACTCTCTCTGGAACAAGTTAAGAATCATCCAAAAATTAAATAATGATGTACATAAATTATAATAGGCAGATATCTTTTCAAGAAAAGATATTTTTGTTACAGCACTAACAACTTTTGGAAAGAACAACAATTCATAAATATAAAAATATTTAAAATGAACAATATATTTCGATAAATGTTTAACACTTTAAGTAACAATTAACCTCACCTTATGGTTTATAATTATTTTTTAACCTTTTAAAACAAAGTAAAAATGGAAAATTCAATTAAAGATACTTATCACATCGGTGGTATGAGTTGTGGCGGATACGTAAAAACAGTTCAAAATAAATTGTCCGCTGCTCCCGGTGTAATATCCGTGTAAGTTGACTTGGCAAAGAAGGAAGCAGAAATTTCTGAATATGAATGGTCATTTTAATAAATGAATTAAAATAACACTATGGATTACTTTGTTATTGCAGCAATACTTGTTTTTATATCCGCCATATTCGGATATATTAACGTGCGTTTCTTGAAGCTGCCCAATACTATTGGACTCATGCTGATTACTATTGTTTTTACCTTGGCGGTATTTGCCATTAGTTATGTGGATGATACTTTGCTGAATGCGGAGCGGTACATAATAAATCAAATCGATTTTAAGACTGTGCTTTTAGATGTAATGCTTAGTTTCCTGCTCTTCGCCGGAGCTTTACACACCAATTTTAAACAGTTAAAAGTTCAACGTTGGCCTATTTTGGTCTTTTCTACTTTGGGGGTTTTGGTATCCACCTTTTTAGTTGGAACCTTTATGTTTTATATTTTAAAGTTATTTGGGCTAGAGGTCAATTTTATCTACTGTTTGCTTTTTGGGTCCCTGATATCACCCACGGACCCGATTGCCGTACTTGGCATTTTAAAACAGGCGGGGGCCCCTAAAAAATTGGAAACGAAGATTGTAGGAGAATCGTTATTTAACGATGGCGTAGGAGTAGTCGTTTTTTTGACTATTTTTCAATTGGCTTCTTCGAATAGTGGAGAGATCGACCCCTTGGCTATTTTAGAACTTTTTGGGGTTGAAGTTATTGGTGGAATTCTTTTGGGACTCTTAATCGGGTGGATTACCTATCGATTAATGCGTTCCATAGACGATTACGATATAGAAGTGATTATTACCTTGGCCGCCGTAATGATGGGTACTGTAGTGGCTCAAAAGTTCCATCTGTCTGCGCCTTTAGCCATTGTAACTGCGGGATTAGTGGTCGGTAACGATACCGTTCGGCACTCCGCAATGTCAGCAACTACGGAAACCTATGTAGACAAGTTTTGGGAATTGTTGGATATTCTATTAAATACCGTATTGTTTGTATTGATCGGGATGGAAATGCTGGTCATATCCTTTCAATTCAATTATGTCTTAGCGGGGTTAGTCGCTATCCCGGTTGTCTTGGCTTGTCGGTATTTATCATTGCTGTTGCCGATAAAGTTTTTTGAGAAAAAACTGGACTTTGTACCCAAAACAAATTTGGTCATGACCTGGGGTGGTTTACGTGGTGGTATCTCCATTGCCCTGGCTTTGGGGTTGACTCAGGAAATGCACCGGGACCTCTTTTTGGTCATTACTTATGTAGTGGTGGTATTCTCCATTATCGGACAGGGATTGACAGTTGGTAAATTGGTTAAAAAAGTAACTACCAATGCTACCTAAAAAATTTGCCTAAATTAAGTTTATCTTAGCTCAGAACATAGGCTCAATTACTGCGCCAACTTGTTACAAATTTCGAATCTTGGACAATCGAACCAGAACTTGACCATAATGCGGTGAAATGGTGCGAATCCCTCGTCAAAAATAAGACTTAGAACGTCATCTTTAAAGTCTAAATAAAGGTGGGTTCAATTAAGTAGAAATAGGTTTAATTGAACTTTGAAGCGATACTAATATTCATAAAACGTTCTTTTAAAGTGACTATTGAAAAATAGTGTTTCTACAACAATAAGAATAGCTAGTAGGTTCTCTTTTTACCTAGTTTTTACATTGTACCATTTTATGACTTCTAATTTAAATACTAAAAATTCATGCTTCCCAAATTATCCAATGTTACCGTATTGTTCAATAGTATTCCTCCAAATGAAAATCTATGTTTGCTATAGGTAATGTTCAACCCATAGGAAGTATCTCTAACTTGGGAATAAATAGTTTTATAGTCCCTCTTGTTAATGTTTTCCTGACAAGATGGTAGTATAGGTTCTGCCCTTTATAATCAGATTAAGTAGTGAAATCGACGATTTCTACAATGGGTTCTTTTTTAGGTATTTGGCCTAAGAAGAAAGTTTATCCTTAAAATCGTTTATTACCCCACCCTTCAAAAGCAATCCTATTTGCCTATCGCTAAGACTATGCTTGGTGAAAATTTCCATAGTATTGTTCTTGTTTTTTACTTTAACCTTAATGAGACCTTTATTCATTATATCTGCCCTTAGGTTTTTGAACTCAATCAAAGCCCCTTGTTCGATATGGTCATAATTCTGGGGGTTTTCAAATTCCAAGGGAAGAATGCCGAAATTTATCAGATTCTGCCATGCGATCCGTGCATAATCCTTGGCAATGACCGCCACTTGACCTAAATATTTTGGTGCGATCGCAGCATGTTCCCTACTACTGCCTTGTGCGTAGTTTTCCCCGGCTACAACGATATGACCACCGTATTTCTCTTTGGCAAGTATGGCCCGGTCATAAAATTTCTCTTCGATTACGGAGTAGGAGAATTTACTTATTTCAGGAATATTACTTCGAAACGGAAGCACTTCCGCACCTGCTTTCAATATTTCATCCGTAGAGACATTGTCCCCCATTTTCAATAGTACGGGAACTTCGTATGCCGATTTTAGTGCGTTCATCTCTGGAAGAGATTTGATATTAGGTCCCTTTTTAAGCTCGATTTCGAGGTTGTCTTTGGTCGGCGGCACCAACATATCCATATTGATGATTTCCTCATCCGGGAACTCATATTGCGGATATTTCATTCCGAACATATTTTCAAGATCTCTAGGGTCCGTAATCCTTCCCGCTAAAGCGGAGGCAGCAGCAGTTTCGGGACTACATAGATAGACCTGGTCGTCCTTTGTCCCGGAACGGTCCGGAAAATTACGGGGCATTGTCCGAAGACTTATAGTGCCACTTGCCGGAGCTTGTCCCATACCAATGCAGCCCATACATCCGGACTGGTGATAGCGCGCCCCTGCCTTTATCAGATTGGCAAAAGTTCCGTTCCCGATCATATTCTGAATAATCTGTCGGGAAGTGGGATTGATATCGAAGGAAACTTCTTGGTTTACACTTCTATCCTTTACAATGGCACCTGCCATCCAAAAATCCCTTAGTCCTGGATTGGCGGAAGAACCGATGACCACCTGACTGATTTTTCTGTTCTCCACATCTCGAACGGGGACAACATTGCCGGGGCTTGTTGGCAGTGCGATCAGGGGAACCAGTTCGTCCAGAAGAATTTCATGTTCTAGGTCATAGGAGCAACCTTCATCCGCTAAAATTTCGGTCCAATCGCCTTCCCTTCCTTGGGATTTCAGAAAGCGACGGGTTTCCCCATCACTTGGAAAAACCGTTGTAGTAGCACCGAGCTCGGCACCCATGTTCGCTATTACATGCCTATCCATGGCACTCAAATGCTTTAATCCACTCCCATAATACTCTATTATATTACCTACACCCCCTGTAACACCGAAACGACGTAACATTTCAAGTATGACATCCTTGGCGCTTACCCAATCGGGAATTTTGCCCGTCAGTTTCACGCCCATGATCTTTGGCATTTTAACAAAATAGGGTTGCCCGGCTATGGCAGCGGCCACATCCAATCCACCTGTGCCAATGGCAAGCATTCCCAAAGATCCCGCGGCACAACTATGACTATCGGAACCTACTAGAGACTTCCCCGGAATCCCAAAACGTTCCATATGAACGGGATGACTTACTCCGTTGCCTGGTCTACTGTACCATAGCCCGAATTTTTGAGCTGCCGAATATAAAAAAAGATGGTCGTCGGCATTTTTAAAATCGGTCTGTAATAAATTATGATCTACATATTGTACGGCCACTTCGGTCTTTGCCCTATCGAGACCCATTGCTTCCAATTCCAACTGCACTAAAGTTCCTGTAGCATCTTGCAATAATGCCTGGTCTATCATTAGACCAATTTCTGTTCCTGGATCCGCTTTCCCAGTTATCAAATGAGTTTGTATCAATTTTTGTGCAACGTTCAGTGAGTTCATGTTTTTGTTTTTAGAGATTACTTTTAACTAACGTGCTCGACAGGTTTGTCAAGAGAAAGAATCACAGAATTGAGAATTCCGATAAATTTGAAAGTGGTTTATAGAAGATATGAATTTCTGGACTAATATAAAAATGAGAAGGAAAGAAGCTCTGCTAAACGTGTCAGGTTCTGCTTCTTGAGAGCCTTTTAACATAGGTTTAACCTGCTTTAACGGAGAGTTCGCGCCCTATGTAGTATATTATAAGTAGTTGTAAATCAATAAAATAGAAACAATGAGCGATAAAAGAAAATTTAAAAGGAAAGTAAAACAATCAAACCCTACAAATCCAAATAGGGGTACTGATGTCAAGAATAAGACTTTTGATATTGACAAAGAAACAATAGATGAAAACCAAAGTAAAAAATAGCTTCAAAAAGAACAATGAAAATTATAATAGTACCTATCGGTCTTAGCGAAACTTCAAAAACAAGAGCGGCCTTTGGTATAGGTGTTGAGAAAAATTAAATTCATAAATCGTTTTTTTGCATGCGCACAACTAAAATTTACTCACCGAACACGGTTGCATAAAGGTCAACCATATCAAATCCTAAAATAACGGATTAATCTAAAAACAGAATTCTAATGGATAAATTACCAAAGATTGCTTTACCCGCAATATTAATATTGATTGCACTTGTTATTTTAATTTCTAAATCAGCTATCACCATAGGATCTGGAGATGCAGGTGTGTTATACAAAACCTTTGACGGAGGTGTGGTTACAGATGAGCCGCCAATGGGAGAAGGCTTTCATATTGTTGCTCCATGGAATAAGGTTTTTATTTATGAGGTGAGACAACAAGAGGTTTTTGAAAAGATGCAAGTACTTTCTTCAAACGGATTGGAAATTAAATTGGATGCCTCGGCTTGGTTTGAACCAAAACGTGAATTCTTGGGTAAATTACACCAAGAGAAGGGAACTGAATATATCCAGCGCGTATTACTGCCTACCATACGTTCTGCAGCAAGAAGTGTTGTTGGACGGTATACGCCTGAGCAACTATATTCAAGTAAGCGAGACGCTATACAAGCGGAGATATATGAAGAAACCAAAAAAATTGTTGATGGTCAGTACATTCAGCTGAACGAAGTATTGGTACGTGATGTAACATTACCTGCTACGATTAAAGAAGCGATTGAACGTAAATTAAAGCAAGAGCAAGAATCATTGGAGTATAAGTTTCGATTGGTTACCGCTCAGAAAGAAGCTGAAAAAGTAACTATTGAGGCCCAAGGTAAGGCAGATGCAAATAGAATATTGAGTGCATCGCTAACTAATAAAATTTTACAGGACAAAGGAATAGACGCAACCTTAGAGCTTGCAAAGTCACCAAACTCAAAAGTGGTTATTGTTGGCGGTGGAGATTCCGGCCTTCCATTGATTTTAGGAAATAACTAAAATGTGTCAGGTTGAGCCTAGTCGAAACCATTTTGTTATTAGTAGAATACCATGTTTTATGCCATGCTTATTCATTTTCTTATAGCTTAAAAAGCATTTTAATCCCTTAAGGAAAGAATATCCAAAAAATTAAAAAAAACAGCACTAAATATATTACGATTACTAGTACCACAAAACGGCGAATTTTTGGGACTGAAAAAAGATAGATGTAAATTTAAGATTAAATTGGGAAGTTCATTTAGTGGAGCCTTATCAAGAGCAGATAAGAGAATGGCTTTGGGAATTCCCTAAGGTTTCTGAGAGAATGAAAATAATGAAATACCAGAACTGATGGACATTGGTAAACTTAAGGAGGAAACGGATCTTTTTTTTGTCACGCCCCCTTCATTAGTGGGAATAGGCGAATGGGTAACCAGCGATAATTACAGTAGAAAAATGGTATAACAATGTAATGCCCTTCTATTCACGACACAATCTATAAATTATTCAAATGACTTTCCATTCACTTGTGATGAATTTGGTATCCCATTCGATATGGTTAATTTCTTTAAAGATTATCCATTGAATAAATAATTGTCATAACTATATAAAAGAGCATTTTAAGTTCATTTTTGAAATTTGATATCATTAAAAGTAATGAACATTTTTGCTCTTTTTTCTAAGAAAATCGGGTTAATTAACAAGAAAAAATCTATAAAATGAAAACACCTAAGAAAGCAAAAACGTTTAGAAAATTGGGTTTTACCTATTTGGAAACCGCTGAAATTGTTATTGCACTGAATAAATTAATGGCTAACTATATTGTCCACTATCACAAACTCAGAAATTTTCATTGGAATGTTGTAGGTGCGAATTTCTTTGAGTTACATGAGCAATTTGAAATAGAGTATGAAAAAACAAAAGAAAACATAGATATTATAGCTGAACGGATACGGGTATTCGGTATTAAGCCTAGATATACTTTGAAACAATTTTTGTCTCTTTCTGGGGTAAAGGAAGTAGAAGAGGAATTGACTTCATTTCAAATGGTACAAGAGGTACTGAAAGACTTTAGTATTATTCATGACGCCATATTGGAAGTCACTGATCATGCCTTGGATGCTGGAGATATAGCTACTGAAGACATTCTAATGGACTTGATTCGCAATCTGGAGAAAAGACATTGGATGTATACCGTATGCCTAAAAAAAGGCTGAGTATTTAATCCCCTAAGATTGTAAATGCAGCGATTTAAAGTTTGATCTGGAATTAATCCCTTCCTCTTATTTTTCTTTATTTCCGAAAAGAGGTCTAAACTGAGCAATGTCATTGCATGTAAAACACCCCTTATCTATCTTTCCATTTATAAAAACTACAGTAAGAAATCTACTTAAAACTTAATTGAAAAATGGCATTAATTACAAAAAAGGAAATCGAGGAGTTGGAAGGTATCCATAGCGAAAGCTGCATTTCTATTTTCATTCCCACTCATCGTGCAGGGGAAGAAGTCTTGAAGGGAAAGGACACCCTTAGACTAAAGAACCAATTGAAAGAAGTCAAAAGCAAGCTGGAAAAAGAGGAAATGGGCCCTAGGGAAATTGACACGCTCATCGCACCCATTCAAGAACTTTTGGATGACAGCGAATTCTGGCGGCACCAATCTGACGGACTTGCCATTTTCCGTTCCGATAGTTTTTTCAAAAAATATACGCTTCCCGTTCATTTCGATGCGTTCAATTATGTGGCGAACGGGTTTTACCTAAAACCCTTGCTTCCCATGATTGCGGGCGATGGAAATTTTTACGTTTTAGCCTTGGAACTGGAGAATGTAAGACTCTATGAGCAGACCAGACACAGTATCACCGAGGTAGTCGTCGATGATTTGATTCCTTCACGTATGGAAGATCGAGTGGGCTATGATTACGAGCCGAAAAGCCTACAGTATAAAAGCGGGGCAGATGCCCAGGGCCGCGCCATGTATCATGGCCATGCGGAAGGAGACCGGAATCGCAAGAACGAAATAGCGCGATATTTTAGGGCGATTGATAAAGGACTAATGACCCTTTTGAAAGATGACAATGTTCCTATGATCGTTGCATCACAAGACTATTTATTTTCGATATATAAAGATGAAAACAGTTACCAACATTTGTTGGACGACCCTATAAACTGCAATCTGTCGGAGACCGATAAGTTTCTCTTGCACGAAATTGCTTGGGAAAAAGTCGCTCCTATTTTTGATGAGGAACGTAAAGAAAAAGTTGAAACCTTTAAGCAATATGATGGTACAGGCAGAACTTCCTCTGAAATCGAGCACGTCGTGCCTGCAGCCTTAGACGGAAAAATAGACACGCTTTTCGTTCAGAACAGCGCAGATATCTATGGTATTTACGATCCCGAAAAAAGATTTGTTCGGGTAGATGAAGACCCATTGCCATCAAGTGTATCGCTATTGAACAAAGTGGCCATCAAAACCTTTTTGAACGGTGGCAAGGTGTATTTAATGGAAAAAGATGAAATGCCAAACCCGCATTCAAAAATGAACGCATTATATCGGTATTAAGCGACTATTTGGCTAATCGGTATAGCGTACGTCCTTACCGATTTTCATTGTTCAAATGGTATTATCATAGAACTGGGCTAGTGCTTGAAACGAAGTAAAAAAATAACAATCGATGAAAGTGATTATTCAATTTGTACAGACTGCTCAGAGAAAAGGGGTAGAAGAATTAGTTAAGCAAAAAGTAGATGATCTGGGTCAAAAATACGACTGGCTTATTGGGGCCGATGTTTTTTTTAAAGAAGAAAAAGATACTGATGGAAAGGGTAAAATATGCGAAATACGTTTGAGTTTGCCTGGCCCTAGAATATTCGCATCCTCTGACGAAGACAGCTTTGAAAACTCGGTCGCCGAGACTATACGTGATTTGGAAGTCCAACTTAAAAAGAGAAAGGCTCAGATGAGCACCTATTGAAACCTAATATGAAACCGAAGATAAAATGAATACCCGTAGCCTTATCCTTATCGTACTATTTTTGGGCATCTTAATCTCATGTCAACCTCCCGTGGTCTTTGGCGAGCCGCAACCTGCCGATGTGCAACCGTTA
>RCND010002876.1_pt1 | contig 10182 bp, 6 predicted proteins | sample 2041351 | NCBI WGS metagenome assembly RCND01 (sample SAMN09708230, study PRJNA481090) | Marine sediment metagenome, whole genome shotgun sequencing project. | biome: marine sediment; feature: ocean; material: sediment; isolation source: Sewage treatment plant 12B marine sediment (STP12B) ...
CAATTTTAATTTTGTTGGTAACCAGTTTAGTAACCCAACAGTAGATGCAACAGCAAAACCTAATTTTCATGTTGATCTTTATATTCCTGGAGCAATAGATCCAGCGGTTAATTTATTAATAACGCTTAAAGATTTTGGTGATGATGGCGCAGATGGAGGTGGTGATGATGAGATTCAACAAATATTTTTTGTCAACTCTGATTTTGTTGGAGATGAGTGGAGCAGTTTTGATATCCCAATTACTTTGATAAACAAAGATAGAATTGGACTGATTATATATGAAAATATTAATGGTTCACCATTATCTAATTTTTATGTAGACAACATCTACTTCTATAAACAATAGTTTGAATTCAAAATTAATAAGATATCTGAATCGAATGAATAGAAAAAAAAGAATGCAAACAATATTGTTAAGATATGCTTCTTTGGTAGTACCGTTTCTGGTAATAACAAGTTGTTCCAATGACGAAACCCAAACCGTTGCACAGTTCACAGAGCTCGTAATGCAAGATGAGTTTGATGCCGACGGGGCACCAGATAACTCAATTTGGGGTTATAATATTGGAACTGGCAATAATGGTTGGGGGAACAATGAATTGCAATACTATACCGACCGTAGTGAAAATGTGAAAGTAGAAAATGGGGCACTGGTAATTACTGCAAAAGAAGAATCTTTTAATGGTTCTTCGTATACTTCGGCAAGACTGTTGACCAAAGGGTTATTTGACCAGGCCTACGGCCGTTTCGAAGCTCGAATTCAATTACCATACGGACAAGGTATTTGGCCTGCTTTTTGGTTACTAGGGGCTAATGATCAGGCCTCAAATAGGTGAAATTGATATTATGGAATATCGCGGCCAAGAACCGACTAAAGTATTAGGATCAGTTCACGGGCCTGGATATTCAGCTGCTGAAGCCATTACAAAAAGTTACACTTTGCCAAATGACCGTTTTGATACTGATTTTCACATATTCGGTATCGAATGGGGTTCAGACTATATAAATTTCTATGTAGATAATGTATTGTACAACCAAATTACACCGGCTGATGTTACTGGTGAATGGGTTTTTGATCAACCCTTTTATATTCTAATGAACGTTGCCGTGGGGGGCTCTTTTGTGGGCTCACCAAACAACGAAACTACTTTTCCTCAAACAATGTTAGTAGATTATGTGAGGGTCTACAAGAATGATAGATTAAATTAAACTTAAACTAAAGAATAGTACTATGAAAAAATTATCAAGTCGATTTAAGAAGATTTCATACCTGATCTTGGGAGTGTTTTTCCTCGGATGTAGTAGCGATGACGGGGCTGCAAAGCTGCCTGAGGTAGTCGCCGGGTTTACGTCTACTGCCAACGAAGATACGGGCGCGGTAACATTTAAGAATACCTCGACAAATGCAACTACGTATTTATGGAATTTTGGAGACGGGAATACTTCTACTGAAGCGAATCCTGTAAAGATTTTTACCGACGGCACTTATACGGTAAGCTTAAACGCTTCAAATCAAGCTGGGGCATCAGATAACTTTGAAGATGAAATCACCGTAACTACGACAGGCCCCGTTGAACCCGGTGAACCCGGTGAAGTTACTTGTACGGAGGAAACTGCCCAATCACTTAGTGCTGCAGACTTTAATTTGACTTTTCAAACCGATCCAACGGCGAGCATTGGTTCGTTTGATGCTGGTTTCTCTTGGATTGACAATCCTGATACTGACAATGAAGTGAACAGTTCATGTAAAGTTGGTCAAATAGATAGAACCAGTGCTAATCCATTTGCAAATAACCAAATTGAACTGGATGCCAAATTAGATTTTAATGCGAATGGCGGCTTTACCATGAAAGTTTGGTCTCCGACAGCAGGTACTAATGTCTTGGTCAAATTAGAAGATAAAGCGGATGCAGGATCTTTTATAGAAATTGCTGTTGTAACAACTATGGCCAGCGCGTGGGAAGAATTGACTTTTCCTGTTGCAAGTAGCGAAAGTGGTAAATATGATTTAATAATATTGTTTTTTGAAGTAAATACTGATACTGTAGAGACCTATTACATCGATGACTTCGCCCTATATGCTTGTACTGTTGATTGTGGCGGTGAACCCGTTGATCCTGGAGAACCCGGCGAAACCGGTGACAATTTAGCAACTAACGGTGATTTTGAAACAGGCGATATTTCTGGCTGGGATCTATCTGAGAATAATGGTTTCTTTGAGTCTACCGATGCAGAGGCCGCTTGTGGAACTTTTTCTGGGCATCTTGTTGCCGATATTGACAGTGGCAATGGTGGTCCGTCTTTCCCTTTTGTAAAACAAGCTAATATTGGTATCGGAACGGTTACCCCAAACAGCGAGGTCACCATTTCGTTCGATCTGCGTGGATCGGTAGCTGGAGATGGCGGCGTTTTTATAGCGGAGTTTTTCTCTGAGAATTCTAGTGGTGGTACTTCCAAGTCAGAAATACTAGGTGGTGGACCGATTTTCCCTACAGATACTTGGACAAGATACAGTTACACAGTTACGACCGGAGACGATGTTAGTGCAGGTATTACATTGTTGTTAAAGTCTGAATGTGGCCCGGTTGCAGGCTGTGCAGTAGATGCGTATATTGACAATGTTTTTATTGGCGTTGGTGGTGCTAGTGGTCCTGATTGTGAAGGTACTGGCGGTGGTGGAAACCCTGGTGGTGGAAACCCTGGTGGTGGAAACCCTGGTACCGGTACTGGTGATGAGTTTACCACAAACGGTGATTTTGAAACAGGAGATATTTCTAGCTGGACCACATTTGTAGACGCAGCTGGAGCTTCTTTTGCAGCCAGTAGTGCTCAGGCCAACGGAGGTACGTTTTCAGGCAACCTTGTATCCGATTTTGAAGCAGGCAATGGTGGTGCGGTAGACGCAGTGGTCAAGCAAGCTAATCTTGGGGTCGGAACCGTTACTCCAAATACCGCATACGTCGTTTCTTTTGACTTGCGAGGTTCATCTGGAGATGGTGGAGACTTTTTTGCGGAATTTTTCTCTGAGTTAGACCCTGAGGGCACTTCCAAAGCCGAAATCCTCACCGGTGGTCCGCTTACGCCGACCGATAACTGGACGACCTATAACTTTGCCGTTACCACAGGTGATGATGTCTCTGGTGGTATAACACTGCAGTTGAAGACTTCGTGTGGTCCTGTTCAGGGCTGCGTGGTTGATGTATACATTGATAACGTATCCGTTAAGCTTGCTGCCGAATAATCAAGTGGTGGGTAAGAACCTATCATTTTAATTGCATAAAACGAGAACAGATTGGCACTATGATGTGGAAGTAATTTATAGATAAAATAGGTCATATGTGTTTTTGAATTACATTTTAAAAGGGGCATTTAATATGCCCCTTTTTTTAAACTTGGACGTGGCACCTGAAGTATTATTAGCAATACAAGTGAGATATGAATAAGAGAATTTTTTCCATTACAATGATATTGGAATTTATACTCATGGCAATTATGAGTTCCTGTTCAAGTGAGAGTTCAACTGAGGAGCTAATGGAAACTGATATTTTTCCAACAAATTTGTCCTGGTCCATAAAAAGAGTTGGGTCTGACACTAATACCCCTAATGGAGATGGCTCTGGGGTAGTGCTGTGCAGCGCATCTGCTGAAAATGCAGTGCGTTATGGTTTTAAATTTGATGACCAATCAGAAGTGGAAAACACAACGGGAGAGTTAGAACATACCTTCACAAAAACGGGTGTTAATAACTATACCGTCAGAATGACTGCATATTCAAGTACTGACAACATAATCAGCATCTCTGAGGTTGTTCCCGTACTAGTTGGTGACGTTGATGCAGAAGCACAAAGACCTGGTGTGATTTGGGCCGATGAGTTCGATATCGATGGTCCGATAACAACTAACAAATGGCTTGCCGAAACAGTGCCACCCAACAATGGAAGTTGGTTTAATAATGAACAACAGCACTATACCGATAGAATGGATAATGCCTTTGTGTCTAACGGAACCTTAAAAATTGTGGCTAAAAAGGAGGTGTATACGGCTTTTAATTCAACTAAAAATTATACTTCTGCACGATTGAATTCAAAATTTGCATTTACCTATGGTCGAATTGAGGTACGCGCCAAACTACCTAAGGGCGGCGGCACTTGGCCGGCAATTTGGACTTTAGGCTCTAATATAACAACTGTTAATTGGCCTTCTTGCGGAGAGATTGATATTATGGAACATGTTGGAAATAATGTCGGTAAGGTTTCAAGTGCTATTCATACCCCATCAAGTCATGGGAATACAGTGAATGTAGAATTTTTAAATATTGAAAATGCAACAGTCGATTTTCATGTTTATGCTGTGGATTGGACTGCCGATAAAATGGATTTTTATGTAGATGACAAGCTGTTTTACACTTACAATCCACCTACTAAAAATAGTGCTACATGGCCGTTTGATGCTGATCAATTTATCCTTCTGAATATCGCCATGGGCGGAACATTGGGTGGGAATATAGCTGCTGAATTTAATCAAGGTACTATGGAAATTGATTATGTAAGAGTATATCAAGAAGTTAAATAATACCCTAAGCTTGTGAATTATGTGCGACTCAAGTTGAGCTCACATGTTCAATGAGTTAATGAGGTAGTTTTATTAAGGAGTGTGTTACAATTGTTAGCAGCGTGGGAACGTATGCCTTGGCAAGGTATTCAGGTTGTGTTCGAGAACCAACACAGAATGAATTAGATAACACAAGAATTCAAGAGCGTACAAATACTGGACTAAAAAAAAAGGCTAGCATTGAAAAATTTGGTTACCAGCCTTTTTTTTATTTAAACACGATAAACAGTTGAACGAATATTTAATGAAGACAAAAAATATTTATATAGGGCATTCGAAAATAGACTCAGGTCAAAAGGAGGTTAGTGGCGAATTGATTCGGTTTGAAAATGAAGACTACTACAGAATTTCAGGCTACGATGGCATGCGGCCTTTCTTTATGAGTATAATAAGCAATTCGAATCATTGGATGTTTATTTCAAGTAATGGTGGGCTCACAGCAGGGCGCAAAAATTCGGAATCCCCTCTGTTTCCTTATTATACAGACGATAAAATTACGGAATCGGCCGATGTAACAGGAAGTAAAACTATTCTTCAAGTCCATTCCGAAAACCGAATTTTTTTATGGGAACCTTTTTCTAATGATTACACTGGAATATATAAGATTCATAGAAACTTATATAAAAATAGCTATGGCAACAAAATTGTTTTTGAAGAAATAAATGAAGATTTAGGTCTTATCTATAGATACCACTGGAATTCTAGTGACCAATATGGTTTTGTAAGAAAGTCTACAATAATAAATACAACTAGCAGCGAGGCAAATATCACAGTTTTGGATGGCATTCAGAATATTATGCCCTATGGTATTAATTCAGATTTACAAAACGAGTATAGCAACCTTGTTGACGCTTATAAAAAATGCGAGTTGGAGCCCGAAATTGGCCTCGGCATTTATGTCTTAAGTGCTATTATCGTAGATAAAGCCGAACCAAGTGAAGCGCTAAAAGCGACTACAGTATGGTCCGCTGGTATTGAAAATTCCCAATATTTAATTTCCTCCCTACAACTTGATGCTTTTAGAAAAGGCAAAACAATTACACAAGAAATAGCTATAAAAGCAGAAAAAGGGGCATATTTTGTTTGTACGGACATGATACTGCAGGCCAAAACCGATAAAAGTTGGTTAATAGTGGCCGATGTAAATCAATCCATGGTCGATATAAGTAAAATCTCAGAGAAAAATAAGAACGAGAAAAATCTTTATGATTTGGTTCTTGAAGATGTTGAGATGGGCTCAAAGCATTTATTAACACTTAACGGAGCCTCCGATGCATTACAATTGACCGCAGATAAATTAAGGGATACCAGACACTTTGCAAATACGTTGTTCAATATTATGCGAGGTGGAATTTTTGATAATAATTACCAAATTGAAAAATCTGATTTTGTAAAATATATTAAAGGAGCGAATAGCGAACTACATGTTCAAAAGAAAGTGTTCTTAGAACAACTGCCTGAGCAGTTTTCGCTCGATTACCTGAGACAATTATCCGATCAAGACCAAGGCACCAATTTTAAAAGGCTTGCTTTTGAATACATGCCCTTAAAATTTAGCAGAAGACATGGTGACCCAAGTCGTCCTTGGAATAAATTCTCTATCAATATAAAAGCCGAGGATGGGACAAAAGTATTGGATTATCAAGGAAATTGGCGAGATATTTTTCAGAATTGGGAAGCGCTCGCCCATTCCTATCCTGCTTTTATCGAAAGTATGATCCACAAATTCCTTAATGCGACAACATTTGATGGCTACAATCCATACCGGGTAACAAAAGACGGCTTTGATTGGGAAACCATAGAACCGGACGACCCTTGGTCGTATATCGGGTATTGGGGAGATCACCAGATTATTTACCTTCTAAAATTTTTGGAATTTATTGAACGTTACTTTCCACATAAGTTGGGAACATATTTCAATCAGAAAATTTTTGTGTACGCCAATGTACCCTACAAAATCAAAAATTACCAGGATATCCTGAAAAATCCGAAGGACACCATCATTTTTGACGCGGAGTTGGATTCGAAAATCAATCAAGAGCGTGTAGAAATTGGTGCCGATGGCGCATTGCTTAAACTTGGCCATAAAGCAATTTACAAAGTAAATCTTGTAGAAAAATTATTGGTTACGGTATTGGCGAAGTTGTCAAATTTTATTCCTGAAGGTGGTATTTGGATGAACACACAAAGACCGGAATGGAACGATGCCAACAATGCTCTAGTGGGTAGCGGTGTTTCTATGGTTACCCTTTATTACTTAAGACGATTTTTGAATTTCTTAGAAAAGGTGGTTAAGGACACTTCAGATGAAAATTATGAAATCTCGGAAGAGTTGTGCATCTTTTTCGATAGCGTAACGGTTACGCTACTAGACAATTCACTTATTCTTTCTGGAAAAATATCCGATGAGGATAGAAAAACGGTACTTGATGGGTTGGGCAACGCAGGTAGCAAATACAGAAATACTATTTATAAAAATGGCTTTAGTGGCAGTAGTAGAAGTATTGCGAAAACTGATGTACTACAGTTTGTTGAGATTACCATAAAATACCTCGATCACAGTATTGAAGCGAACGAAAGGGCAGATAAATTATTTCACGCTTATAATTTAATGACCGTGGAGAACGATACCGAAGTTTCGATTTCCCATTTATCGGAGATGCTTGAAGGTCAAGTGGCCGTTTTAAGTTCGGGGTATCTTTCAAGCGAAGCATCTCTGGAGCTTTTGAACGCCCTTAAAAGCAGTAATTTGTTCAGGCCTGATCAGTACAGTTACATACTCTATCCCAATAAAGAGCTTCCAAGATTTTATGACAAGAATAATATTCCCTCCGAACACGTAAAGGAATCAGACCTCGTACAACAACTTTTAAAAGATGGCAATTCTCAAATTGTTGAGAAAGACCTTCAGGGAAACTATCATTTTAATGGCTCGTTCAACAATGCAGAAAGTTTAAAGAATGCCTTATTACTCTTACCTGAAGAACAGTACGGTGAACTTATAAAAAAAGATACGACGCTATTGCTGAATACTTTTGAAGAGGTCTTTGACCATAAGTCATTCACAGGCCGATCTGGAACCTTTTTCGGGTATGAAGGTTTAGGGTCAATCTATTGGCATATGGTTTCAAAACTCTTATTAAGTGTTCAAGAAACTTGTTTGCTGGCGTTTGAAAAGAATGAAAATGAAGTGACAATAGGAGGATTATTGGATCACTATTACGAAATAAATGCTGGTATTGGTGTACACAAATCTCCAGAATTATACGGTGCCTTCCCTACTGACCCCTACTCCCACACTCCCGCGGGCAAAGGAGCACAACAACCCGGTATGACCGGGCAGGTAAAGGAAGATATTCTCAGCAGATTTGGAGAGTTAGGTGTTGTTGTAACTGATGGAAAAATAGAATTTAATACATGTTTGTTACGAAAAGAAGAGTTTTTAAATACCCCTGCAACCTTTGAATATGTAGCCATTAATAACGAAGTAAAAGATATTCATTTAAAGAAAGACTCACTTTGCTTTACGTATTGCCAAATTCCCATCATTTATGAGTTATCGGCGGAGGAAGGCCTTAAGGTGTTCTTTGATAAAGCCTCAACTCTTGAATTTGAAACCTTAACTCTTGATAATCAAACAAGCGCTAAGGTTTTTGAAAGATCGGGGGCTATTACCAAAATTGTTGTTTCCCTCAAAAATTAAATAATAGTTTGAATGAAACTTTACAGTTTACGTACTGTTTTTAGTCGCTATATATTAGATACGAGCACGGATTAAAAGATTAGTGACGTGAAAAAAAACATAAAAATAACTATTTGCCTTTTTGTAATGACGCTGGTCTTTTCTTGTAACGACAAGACTAAAAAAGAGAGCAAAATAACGATGGATAAAGAAGGCTTAAGTGCAAAGGATATTTTGGGTAATCCCGATTATCTGGCCATGTCGTATGGCGGGTATAGACATGTAGATCATGATATTGAGCCTACTTTGAATGAGCTAAAAGAAGATTTGAAAATATTGGCCGCAATGGGGGTCAAAATGCTGCGTACCTATAAAGTGCATTTACCGCAGGCGAGTAATCTTATTAAAGCGATTAGTGCGCTGAAAAAGGAAGACTCCGATTTTGAAATGTATGTGATGCTTGGGGCTTGGATCGATTGTAAAAATGCATGGACGGACCAAGAGCCCGACCATAATAAAGAAAGTGAAAGGAATGCTGTCGAAATTGCAACTGCGGTAAAATTGGCAAATCAATATCCTGATATAGTAAAAGTCATTGCTGTTGGCAATGAAGCTATGGTTAAATGGGCTACAAGTTATTTCGTGCAGCCGAGCGTTATTTTAAAATGGGTAAACCGCCTTCAAAATCTTAAAAAATCAGGTGAACTCTCGAAAGACCTATGGATTACAAGTTCAGACAATTTTGCCTCTTGGGGTGGTGGTGGTGCGGAATATCATGTGGAGGATTTGAACAAATTAATTGCTGTAGTGGATTATATTTCCGTTCATACATACCCTATGCTTGATACACACTACAATTCAGATTTCTGGGGAGTTCTAGAAGCTGAAAAAGACCTGTCAGAACTTGAAAAAATTGAGGCCGCCGTACATAGAGCAAAGGAACATGCGATGTCCGAATATAAAAGTGTCAGTGCTTATATGAAAAGTTTAGGCATTGATAAACCTATTCATATCGGCGAGACTGGTTGGGCAAGCAGTTCTGATGGCTTTTTTGGTGCTGATGGCTCAAAAGCGGCTGATGAATACAAACAAGGGATATATCACAAACTAATAAGGGAATGGACCAATAAAGAAGGTATTTCCTGTTTTTATTTTGAGGCTTTTAATGAACCGTGGAAAGGCGCTGGAAACCCTAAAGATGCCGAAAACCACTTTGGATTATTTACAACAAATGGTGAAGCAAAATATGCACTTTGGGATTTGGTAGATAAACGGGTTTTTGAGGGATTAACAAGAAACGAACAACCAATCACTAAAACGTATAATGGCAATAAAGATACCTTAATGGAAGGTGTATTGGTGCCCGGTGTTGCTAAGGTAACAAAAACCGAATAACATATTTGAAGAGGTAAAATAAAATGAATGGAACTCAAAACGAGTTCATTAGTATAATAACGAGAATACAACCTAAAAACCATAAAAAATGAAAAATACTGCAACAGTTCCCGAGGCTAAAGTACCTATGGGGCAAAAAATCGCTTTCGGGCTAGGAATGCTTGCCAATCAGATGTTTCCTGCCGCCTTGGGTATTTTTATGGTTGTATTGGTACAAGATTTAAAATTCCCGGGATGGATGTGGGGAGTCTTGTTTTTCTTGCCAAGGGTCTTCGATTCGATAACGGACCCTATTATGGGGTTTATTTCAGATAACACAAAATCGGTATGGGGAAGGCGTAGGCAATATGTGTTTATCGGCGCAGTCATCATGGGTATAGCCTTTGTTTTGATGTGGCAATTGCATAGAGAAGATGGGATAAACTACAATTTCACCTACTTTCTACTTTGGTCGTTTGTATTCTATTTAGGGCTAACTATTTTTAGCGTGCCTT
>RCND010004162.1_pt1 | contig 10179 bp, 6 predicted proteins | sample 2041351 | NCBI WGS metagenome assembly RCND01 (sample SAMN09708230, study PRJNA481090) | Marine sediment metagenome, whole genome shotgun sequencing project. | biome: marine sediment; feature: ocean; material: sediment; isolation source: Sewage treatment plant 12B marine sediment (STP12B) ...
TCAATAGCTTTGAAAAAGTACGATATCCTTTTAAATGTCTTCCAATCTGCAAAGCGGCATCCGATTTGATGTAGTAAGCCACCCCGGGTTCAATTAAAATAACGGAATCAATAGTTTTGGCGTCGATTGCTCTTTCGGAAATCAACTGTTGCCCGATTTCGCTTTGTAAGGAAGCATAGCGAAAAACGTCATTCTTATCCCTATTGATGACAAATTGAACAAAGCCATTGCATAGGTTACAAACCCCGTCAAAAAGGATTATTTTTTTACCATTTTCCACCATACAAAGATACAACAGCCAACACTGAAGCCGACAACTTTATAAGGTATTTAGGAAACTAGTCAAATCGGTTTCTTTGTTAATATGTAGTTTTTTCTTTAAGCGATACTTGGACTTTAAAACACTATCGGGCAGTACATTCAACATGGCAGCGATTTCTTTAGTGGATAGGTTCATGCGAAGAAAAGCAGCCAAACGAATCTCTTTCTCTGTGATATCTTCGTAAATGGCCTTTAGCTTATTGTCAAAATCATTGTGCACATCAGCGAAATAGCTTTTAAAAACTTCCCAATCTTTGTCCTCGGCATTTTGCTTTTTAAGTAACATGACAATACGCCTAAACTCGACCTTAAACTTTTCAGGAGAACTTTTCAGGCCTTCCAGGTTTTCTCTAAGTTCTTGAATGAAGGTATTCTTCTGCACCAAATGCAGGGTTTGACTGGTCAACTCTTTCTTTTTATGGGCTATTTCTTGTATGTAGATTTCTTCTTGCTTCTCGCGTTCCATATTATTTTTCTTCATACGTTGGCGAAAACCAAAGAAAAACAGCCCCGATACGGCTAGGGCAGAGGCCATGCCACCGGCATATAAGCCTTTGGTCAAATTATCGACCTTAGCTTTTTCATTTAGGGTTTTGATTTCTTCTTGTTGTAAAGCTATTTCTGCTTCTTTTTTTTCGGTCTTGTATTTAATATCAAGTTCATTTATCTGTTCTATTTTTTCCTTTTTGAAAACTGAGTCGTATTTCTGAAAATGAATTTTTCTATTTTCATAAGCACTCTTATATTGACCAAGAGCGGCATATGCCTTTGAAATGTTCAAATAATCACCGACATTTCTGGTATTCGTTCCGGTCTGCTTTGAAATTTGGGTAGCATCTAAAAAATAATCTAAAGCTTGAGAATAATTTTGCTCCTTCATGCTGATTTTCCCCAAATTTCTAGTGGTTAGACCAACCATTTGTGGTTCACCAAACTCACGACTAACGCCGAGTGATTGCTTATAGTACCTTTTTGATAACTCTAGGCTATCCAAATCGAAATAGAGCGAACCAATTGAATTAAGGCCTTTGGCGATAAATCTTTTATCATCTACGCTTTCCCAATGTTTTAATACCAATTTATATTGAGTTAGTGCCTTATCGTATTCCTTTGCATCTTGGTAATTGCTTGCTAAATTACCTCGCATCATTTGAAGTTCACGGGTCAAACCCTCTTCTAAGCATATTTCCTCTGCTTTAAGATAGTATTCAGTAGATATTTCTAAATTACCCAATTCCCATTGTAATACCCCTAAGTTGGCATAACTGGCCATAAGTTGGAACCCGGTGATATTGAGCTCTTCTTTTAGCTTTAAAGATCTCAGATGACTTTCGCTCGCTTTTTCTAATTTGCCAAGATATTTTTGAACTATTCCCAGATAGTTTAAATTTTTACTTAAGGGCTTCTTAAGATTAAATTCCTCATATATGATAGTGGATTTTAATAAAGATTTCTCCGAAAGCTTGTAATCGGAAACATTATAAAAATAGATACCTTCCGCCATAAAGGCCTGTGCTTGAATGGCCTTGGGCATTTTATTGCTTGATTCGATTAAAAGCGTGTCGAGATATACTTTGGCCTGTTCAGGATTATCACGAACAAATAAATTGAAAAGCTTGTACAAAGAATTTAACCGAACAGAATCGTGTTGTGAAGGAAGTAACTGTTTAATACTGTCGATTTTCTGCTCATTTTGACTACAAACAGCAGTTGCATAAAAAACAAAGAGAACGATTAGGTATTTCATAGGAATATATTATTTGAATTTTGCCTTTCAACAAGGTAGTAAAATAAGGTACTAAAAGTAAGAGCAGGACAACAGTGAAAAAAGTATTGTCCATAGAAAGTCCATACTATTTTGATTAATAAAATGTTTTGTCATGCCTGATAAGCTTCTATTCTATTGACTTAAGGAGATTTTAATGTTTTTAAAAAAAAGCAGTCGTCCATGAGTTATTATGTTAAAATCTATACTACCTGTCCATACTTTGTCCATGCCCAAAATTAGTTGAGGGCTTGATTTGCTTCTAGTTTCGGGGTGTTGAATCTTTTAAAACCAAAGAAATTATGAAAACAAAATCCATTTTTAAGTATGTATGTGTAATTGGGCTTGGCCTTTTATTGAGTATGAGTTGTAGTAAGGATGAAAACCCGAGAACTCCTGACCCTGATAATAATCCTGATCCAGAGGAAACTGATTTAACCTTTGCTGCCGTTGTAGCCGATGGGAGAGGTTTTGAAGAAGTACCTCAATCTCGAACCGATGAAACTATCAAAGAGGAAGAAGTAGACCCGCAAGATTATGAGGTAGAAGACGAGAATGGTGCTACTCAAACTCAAAGATTTATTTGCTCATCAAGAACCGTTAATGTTTTAGATGGAACGGGTGATTTTCAAACCCTTGGTGGTGCCGCAAGTGAGATATATCCTGGTGCTTTATTACAAGGTAAAAGCATAAACAATGTAAAACCCGAGGCAATCCCTTTAAAAAGAGCTGGCGGTAGCATTTCATATTCCTTAAACGATGGCAATCTACAATCTGCTCAGGACTTGGAGGAAATGAGCGAATCACAAGTACGACTAGCTATGAATACCATTATTTCTGGTAGTTCTGGTGTCGTACCTGCTGATTTCGATTTAACCTTTGAAAATGTCTTTTCAGAAGAGCAAATAGCCTTAAATATGGGTCTTTCCTATGAAGGGTATGGTGTTAAGGCAGAAGGAAGATTATCGTTTAGTACGGAAAAGACCTATAATAGAATTCTGGTAAAGTTGAATCAAAAGTACTATGATGTAAGTTATGATTTTCCAACAGGTTATGATGATGTTTTTGACGAAAGTGTTAGCCCTGAAGATTTGGAAAAGTATGTTCAGCCAGATAACCCTGCAACCTATATAAAAAAGGTCACCTATGGCCGTATTTTCTATATGTTAATTGAATCTACTTCATCACTTACCGAAATGAATGCGAAAGTAGAAACCTCCTATGAAGGGTTTAAGAATACAGTTGAAGCGGATTTAGAAGTTGACACTATGAATAAGATGGAGAATCTAAAGGTTAAGGTAATTGCTTATGGTGGCGATAGTTCAAATACATTTTCAAGTTTGGGCGAGACAAGTGTTGAAGCCTTAGCAGATATGTTAGCAGCAAGTACAGACATAAAAACAGGCTTGCCTTTGTCTTATGAGATTTACTCTTTAGAAGAGCCTTCTAAACAAGTTGGCACTAATATTTCTACAGAAATGGAAATTGTAGAATGTGAATTAAAGGGTTTTTTGCCGCCAGAAAATTATAAGGTATTTGTAGATTTATTTGATGATGGTATTGGCGCAGCTACACAAATAGCGGGTGCATTTGCAGCAGTTTATAATGGTGCAGGTACCAAGTATGTAATTTATAACGGAATACAGGGCATTGTATCAGAGCCATATGATATAAAAGACGCTAATGGGCCAATGGGCGCAACCAGTTTTGATGGAGTTGGAGCTGCTTTACGTGCATTTAATACACAAATATATGTCTTCAATAAAGCAGGTACCGCATATGAGGTGATTAAATATAATACTGCTATTACTAGTGCCCCTGAGGCGCCATTTGGCAACTACAATAAAGATGACATAAGCGGTTTGAATAAAATATATTTTCCAAACGATGAGTTTACTTCAAATCAAGATCCCGCTGTGCCTTCACCAATTAATGTCTATGGAGCGCCTCAAGGATGCAGTGAATACCCGTTTTTAGGAGATGGAATCAAAGCAGCAGTGCGACGTAATCACATTGTGAATCATACTTACTTTTCTTTCCTTGGCACTTCTTTGAAAGCTTTTTTGACAACGAGCTACTATTATTCTGCATCATCTAATGGTTCAAAGTTTAGTCGTTTGGAATATTACAATCCAGAAGATAGTACTTCTCATGATCAATTCAGATGTTGGAAGCCAGAAGGAGATGTTAGTGAATCTAGAGGCGCAGTTGAAGCAGCATGTAAAATTCAAATCAATTCAAGTGAAATTCTATTATACTTTACTCCAGATGGTCGAATGACTGTGAGAGACTTAGAATTTGAAGAAGAAGGTCCCTGGGCTTTATAGTATTATTTTGAATTGCAGCACCTTATAACTTTAAGGGAAGTAAAGCAGTCGGCATCTAAAGTTGGTAGATTCAACAACTTGGGTGTCGGCTGTTATTACTTCAATATCGTATACGATATATTCTAAGTAGTTGATAATCAAATTAATTAGAATCTCATTTCTTGCGTGTGACCAACTCCAGCTGATCTACACTCACATTAGTGGTAAACATCCCATAATTCACGACCGCCTTACCTTTTTCTAGCCTGTCAATACTGCCAACTGCCTTTCCGTCCGTCATGCGAACTTGGTCACTAATCTTAAAAACAGGTCTTGGCTTGTGCTGCTCTTTGATGCTAGTTTTTTTCTGCAACTCCTCCTTTTTCTCACTACTTAATTCCATTGCTTTATCGGCGTGCTCAGCCCTTGGTAAATACATACGCCTTGCACGAGATTAGCAGCGTCAAGCGTGTTCGTGTCACCTTCACCAAAGTAATGCGTGCCCAAGGCCTTGCCCAGCGTGTCATAAGACACTCCATTTTGCGAGTATATACCCAAAAAGCCTCGACCATTAGTCGTGGATTGCGGAGCTCCTTTTAACACGAAATACTGCTGCCCTTGATTATGTGTGGGCAACGTGTTTCCTAAATCGGCATAGCCCTCCGTCACTGGGCCAGTGGATACTTTTACCTTATTACCATCTAATTCATCTGCTAGGGCCAGATACTTGAAGGCAAAAACATAGCTATTTTCAGGAATGGTAGAAAGGTCATTCGAAACTGTACTATCGCTATAGGTTTGATAGTCATTTGCGTTGAACCCTTGTTCATACAAAATATCGGTAGTGCCGGTTTTGCTAATACCGCTCAGCTGTAATGATAATTCCAAGTATTCGTTTTCGGTGATGGGTATCCAATTACCTGAGTTAGCTTCTTGGTAAGCCACTTTTGAAGCCGTAAGCCAGTAGGCTATATCATCGATATCCTTGAGCGTTACATTCAATGACCATTCCTCGGTCTCGGAGCCGTTAGTGACTGTTATATTACCAGTTATTGAAGAAGCGTTTTCAAAGTCAAAGGCCGTGGGGTCTAGGACCGTCAAAATACCAGAGTCCGAATCTAGGGCAAGGGCACCTTCTACCGAGATTCTAGCAAGTGCAAAAGTCAAGCTACCGGTTAAACCTGATTCGATCGTTGCGATCAACGACGTTTCACTCGGGTATTCAAAGACTTCCACATTGATGGTCAAATTCTCTTTAATTGGTACTATTGTGTCATCATCATCACTACTGCAAGCCACCAAGGAAAGCAAACCCAAAATAAAAACCTTCCACGGTTTTTTAAGTATAGTCTTCATCTCTATTTTTTTTGACGATTCACCAATTCCAGTTGATCCACACTTACATTGGTGGTAAACATCCCATAATTCACGACGGCTTTGCCCTTTTCAAGCTTGTCGATGGTGCCAACTGCCTTTCCATCCGTCATACGAACTTGATCTCCAATCTTAAAAACAGGTCTTGGTTTGTGCTGCTCTTGGATGATGGCTTTTTTCTTCTCGACCTCCTTTTTCTCCCGAATTACTTTGACTTCTTTTTGAACTTCTTGTGTCACTTGAGCCTTTTTAGCACGTTCCGCTATGGCTTGATTTGCAGTTTTCTTTTTGCGTTTGCTATTTTCGGTCTCTACAATACGCAATAGTTCAGAAACTAAGAGGCGCTTCTTTTTGTCTTGAAAATACTTGTCAGCTGCAATATTCACTTTGTTACCCAATTGTATCATACGTTGGTCATGATCGTACAATTCTTGGTAGTTCTCGAGCTTCGACTTGATTTTTGCATTTAGTTTTTCCAATCGGGCGGTCTCATCTCTTGCTTTCGCCTCCTCTTCTTGTAATCTAGAGCCTGTTTTAGCCATTTTGCTGCGCTCTTTTTGCATTTTGGCTATGGTGGCATCAAAACGGACTTTGCCGCGCTCTATCTTCTTCTTTGATCTATTGATGAGGGAGTAGGGGATGCCGTTCTTCTGCGCTACCTCAAAAGTGAAGGAACTACCGGCTTCTCCAAGTACCAATTGAAAAGTAGGTTCCAAAGTTTTGCCATCGAAAAGCATATTCGCATTGGAGATATGGGGCAACTCATTGGCCAGAAGCTTCAAATTGGCGTAATGCGTAGTAATAACCCCATATGCACCACGTTCGTAGAAGACTTCTAAAAAAGTCTCTGCCAAAGCTCCGCCCAGTTCAGGGTCGCTACCGGTACCGAATTCATCGATTAGGAAAAGTGTTTTATCATTGCACTTCTTTAAAAAAGAGTTCATGTTTTTAAGCCGGTAACTATACGTACTTAAATGATTTTCAATGGATTGGTTATCTCCGATATCTGTTAAAATTTTATCGAATAAGCAAACCGTGCTTCGTTCATGAACGGGAATCAACAAGCCACTTTGTAACATTATTTGAAGTAGTCCAATGGTTTTTAGGGTGATACTTTTGCCCCCGGCATTGGGTCCTGAGATAACAATGATTCGATTCTCGGGATGCAGTTCAATGGTCTGTGGAAAGGTTTTCTCGTCTTTGAGTTTATTGCTTAAGAAGAGCAACGGATGATACGCATCGCGCAGGTACATACGCTTTTCAGTATTTATTTCAGGAAGCAAAGCATTGGTCTCCGAGGCATATTTTGCTTTGGCCGCAGTCACATCAATAGCGGCTAAAAATTCTTGATACTCCTGAAGTAAGTGACCATATGGTCTAATGAAATTGGTCAATGCATTGAGAATACGCTGCACTTCCTCTTTTTCATCAAATTCCAAATTATTGAGTTCGCGATTGTATTTCAAAGTGGCCTCTGGCTCGATATAAACAATGCTTCCTGTCTTGGAAGAACCCATGACGGAGCCTTTTACTTTACGGCGATACATGGCCTTTACCGCCAAAACACGACGGTTCTCATAAACCGACTCTCGAATGTCGTCTAAATAGTCTGAACCATGATAAAGATTCAGGGCCGATGCGAAACTTTGCCCAATTTTGCCTTTGACACGATTGATTTCCCTTCGGATGGAAAATAATTGATCCGATGCCTTATCCTTTACTTCCCCAAAACGGTCAATAACTAAATTAATCTCTAGGGGAATTTCTGCCTGCACCTCAATAGTCTCAGAAACCCTAAATAACATGGGGTAATACTCTTTAAATTTTTTGAAGAATTTTTTATGGGTTACAATAGTGCCACAAATAGACCCTATTCTGCGAAAACCGTCGATTTCCAGGGTGGTGTTCTCAATCTTCAATAGTTTAATTGCATTGTCGATACGGTCGAATCCGTGATTGGGTATTCGATTCTCGCTCACCAGCGAAGAAAGGTATTCCGCTGTTTGACCTAAAACCAATCGAATGGCCTCCTCATCGTTTAGAAGTTCGATGGCAAGCGCCAGTTCTTTTCCCAGTTCAGTAGTGCAACGGGCCGAAACCAGTTGTAAAACAGTCGGAAACTCTAAATCTTCTAGTGCTTTTTTATGCGTTTTGTCCATCGTTTTTTAGAATCGATCGCAAAGGTAGGTAAATAGGGCAATAGCTCTAAAGGGTTCAGTAGGCAAATATCCCCTTCCTAATAATGTTGATAAGGCAATAAATAGTGCATTTTTCAGTTCTTAGAGAACAAAAATCGACATTTAATATCCTGTATATCATTTAATTGCTCACCTCATGAATAACCAAATTAAAACCTTCGCTTATTTTTCTTTTGCCGTACTCTTGACATCATGCGGAGCTACTGACAGATTGACCTTGGGGGTCAATGAGCCTGCTATCGTACATCTTCCTTCTGATGTAAGAAGTGTTGGCATCATCAATAGAAGTGTACCCTCTAAAGGAAACAACACCCTCGATAAAATAGATAAGATTCTATCAGCTGAAGGCCTGAATCTTGATAAAAAAGGGGCAGAAGCTGCTATCTCGTCGCTCGCCTCCGAATTATCGGTAATTAAGAACTTCGAGGATATCAAAATTATTGATGATGTTGAAGAGGTGAAAAAAGGACTGGCCGTATTGCCGGCTACCTTGTCTTGGGACCTTGTGGAGCGTATATGTGAAGAAAACCAAGTTGATGTCATATTCTCCTTGGCTTTTTACGACACGGATACAAAAGCGGACTACAAAATTACGACCATGAAATTACCAAATAGCTTTGGTGTTGATGTTGATTTGCCAGCGCAAGAAGTAACTCTTGTCACACATGTTACCAATGGATGGCGTATTTATGACCCACAAACTAAGGAAGTGGTCGATGAACACCTTTTTAACAAAAACATGACCTTTAGAGGTAAAGGAATTAACCCCATGAAGGCTATTGAAGCCGTTGCCAGTCGTAACGAAACTGTTCAGGAGTATAGTAGAAATGTGGGTATTGCCTATGCCGAGCGGTTGATTCCAAGAACGAGACGTATCGCACGAGATTATTATGTTCGAGGTAGCGATAACTTTAAAATAGCGCGGCGTAGAGCCCAAGCGGGTGACTGGCAGGGTGCAGCAGAACTTTGGGAGAGAGAATTGACAAACCCTAAAGAGAAAATAGCAGGTAGGGCGCATTACAATATGGCAATTAGTAATGAAATTAATGGTGATTTGGAGAAGGCCATTCAGTTCGCTTCAAAGTCGTACACTGATTACAGGACCAACATCGCCTTAGATTATGTAAACATTCTGAAGTATAGAGTACGTCAGAATCGAGTTTTGGATCAGCAACTAGCCCGTTAATTAGTCGCATTTGTCCAACTAAATATTTTTGCTGATGAAGTGTATATCAAAACTACCGATTATAACCTTCTTGCTACTACTAGCAAGTTGTGGTTCAACACACGAGGTTGCCATTAATTCTATGGAGCCAGCCCGGGTAGATTTATCAGATAAGATTGTTAGGGTGGGTATTCTTAATAGCGCCGGAAACCCGGAAGAATCTAATTTAGGTAAGGGAATTGATCGTTTGGTAGCTATTGAAGATCAATGGCTTATCAAGAAAGGACAAGACGCCGCCTTATTTGGCTTGATGGACGAATTAATAAAGGATAATCGTTTTGACGTTGAATTATTGGATTCGTCTATTGATGGTTTGGAAGGTTTTAGTAACAATTCAGAAGCTATTCCTTGGGCTAGTATTAAATCGATATGTGAAAAATACAATATAGATGCTCTTTTTCATTTAACACATTTTGATGCTGAAACCCAGATTTCAATAAAAAAAACCAAAATGGAGCAACTCAACATGCTGCGTGAGAAAGAAGAGATATCCGCTCAAGAAATAACACTCGAAACCCTTATTCAAAACGGATGGAGAATTTATGATCCTTTTCTTGAAAAAATAGTCGATGAGTACACCTATGACCAACAAATAGTTTCAAAGGCTAAGGGCCTTGATCCCGTTGCGGCATTAAGAGCCATCGGGAGTCGAAAAGACAGTATCTTATCCACAGGGGAATTTGCAGGTAATTCATATGGTGAAAGATTAAAGCCCTTTGAGCGAAAAATATATCGAACGTATTTTGTAAAAGGAACCGATAAGTTGGTTCAGGCCGCGAAAAACATGGCTTCAGGAGACGTGCAAGCTGCTATTAAACTTTGGCAAGAAGAAGTGGGCCACCCCAAAACAAAAATCAAAGGGAGAGTATGCTACAATCTTGCTGTTGGAAAGGAACTTGGAGGAGACTTGGAGCAAGCCTTGGAATGGGCTTCTAAGGCGAATGAGAGCCTAAATGATAAAAACTCACAGCGCTACGTAACGGAATTGGA